>Ga0073934_10003513_pt1 | contig 28659 bp, 20 predicted proteins | sample LarsenN4metaG_FD_76834 | JGI IMG/M metagenome (GOLD analysis project Ga0073934, IMG submission 76834) | Hot spring sediment bacterial and archeal communities from British Columbia, Canada, to study Microbial Dark Matter (Phase II) - Larsen... ... | reverse complement strand
TCCCACCTTTCGCAACGGATCACGCGGCGCCTGCTGCCCCTCTTCATCCTCGTTGAGCTTCTCCTGGGGGTGGTGGGCGGCGTCTCGGTGCTCCTGTTGTATTGGGCCTACGCCCTGGGGTCCCTTTACTACGGCGCGCTGTACGGCTGCCTGATCCTGATTGGCGGTCTGACGGGGCTTGAGCTGCCCCTGCTCACGCGCCTGCTCAAGCGCTACGGCTCCCTGCGGGCAACGATTGCCAGGGCTCTGTCCTTCGACTACGTGGGGGCGCTCGCCGGCTCGGTGTTGTTTCCGTTGCTGCTGCTGCCCTGGCTGGGAATGGCCCGCACCGCCTTCGTTGTGGGGTTGCTGAACGTGGGCGTGGGCCTCTGGAACGCCGCCGCCTTCCGGGAGCGGCTGCGGGCACCCGGCGCGCTGCTGGGGGTCGGCTCCGCCGCCGCCGCCGGCCTCGCCGTGGGACTGGCCTTCAGCACGCGCCTGGTGAGCATGGCCGAGGCCAACCTCTACGAGGACGAGGTCGTCTATGCCGCGCAGACCCCGTATCAGCGGATCGTCATCACGCGCTGGAAGGAGGACCTGCGCCTCTTCCTGGACGGGAACCTGCAGTTCTCTTCCACCGACGAGTACCGCTACCACGAGGCACTGGTTCATCCGGCCGTGGCCCTTGCCCCCCGGGCCGAGCGCGCCCTGGTGCTGGGCGGGGGCGACGGCCTTGCGGTGCGTGAACTTCTGAAGCACCAGCGCCTGCGCGAAATCGTGCTCGTGGACATCGACCCGCGCATGACGGCCCTGGGCCGCGGCTACCCCGGGATCGTGGCACTGAACCAGGGTGCCCTGCGGGACCCTCGGGTGCGCCTGGTCCACCAGGACGCCCACCGGTTTCTGGTGGCCGGAGCGGATCTCTACGATGTAATCGTGGCCGACCTGCCGGACCCGAACTCAGACGTCCTCGCCAAGCTCTATACGGTGGAGTTCTATCGCCTCGCCAGGCGGAGGCTCTCCGCGGAGGGGGTGCTGACGACCCAGGCAAGCTCGCCGTTCTTCTCCCGGGACGCCTTCTGGTGCGTGGTGGAGACGTTGCGGGAGGCCGGATTCGAGACGGCACCCTACCACGCCTACGTGCCCTCATTCGGCGACTGGGGGTTCGTGCTGGCTGCCACCAGGCGGCTGGTTCCGGCGGCCATTCGGATCGCGGTGCCCACGCGATTCCTCACTGACGGGGTCGTCCGGCAGATGTTCGCCTTCGGCCGGGATACGGGGCCGGTTCCGGTGGACCCCTCGACCATGGACCATCCGGTGATCCTGTCCTATTACCTGCAGAACTCGCGCCAGTGGGAGTGAGCATGATCGGAAGGCACCTGCTGGCCGATCTCCACGGCGTGGAGCACGAGCGGCTGGCCGATTCGGCTCTGCTGGACCGAATGCTCCTGGATGCGGCCCGGGCGAGCGGCCTCACGCCGGTGGCCGGCCCCCTCCTTCACCAGTTCCCCGGCGGGGGACTCACGGGCGTGGTTCTTCTGGCTGAATCGCACATCGCATTCCACACCTACCCAGAGCGGGGCTATCTGGCGCTGGACGTCTTCACATGCGGGGACTCCGACCCCTCAACCGCGCTGGAGGTGTTCCGCCGCGCCCTGGACCCGGCGTGGCACACGGCACAGGTGATCGCGCGGGGCCGCGCGGAACCGTCTTCCCCCGGATCCGGCGCATGAGGGACGGCACCGGGACGGCGTCGTTGCGCTGCCCGCTGTCAGGCCGTGGGGTCCGCGGTAGAGGCGTCTTTCATACCCCGCGCGCACGCGGCGGCTGGGCGCGGGACCCACGCCGGAGGAGGGCCAGCCCGGCGGTGGGCAGCAGAAGGAAGAGCACGGCTGGCCAGAGGGGATCAATGGGCGGCAGGAGCCGCACCTCGCGGTCGGGTTCGCTTCCCCAGTAGAAGCGGACGCGGGCGCCGCGCTCCGTGGACGCCAGCAGGCCCGGCACGGCCCGAACCAGGCCCCGCCCGTCCTCCATGCGCACGAGGATGCGGGGCCGGAGGTCGCCGCTCTCGTCCTGCACTCGGCTCTGGCCGATGATGGTGCCCGTGCGCAGGACGTCCCCCGGGCGCGGGCGCGACAGCCAGTGCTCCCGGAGGAAGAGCGCCGCAAGGAACAGGCTGAGCGGTGCGAGAATGAGCAGGCGCAGCCGGGCGCGCGAGGCGATCCGGGAATGGTCAGGACCCGTGCCGGATGCCATGAGGAGGCTCAGGCCGCGCTGCCCGGGCGGGACTTTTCCTGGTGCCGCTCCAGCATGGCGTAGACGAGCGCGAGGGAGCGCTCGACCAGGTTGACGAAGAACGGCTGCTCCCGCGGCGGCTGCTCCGGCGAGATGCTGAGGGCATGCTTGACCGCCCTCTTGGCTGCATCCTCGTTGCCCGCGAAGTGCAGCACGAAGGCCGAGTCCTCCAGCCTGCGCTGCCACCGCGCCATCTCCTCCCCCGTGAGCAACTCATCCGCCGCCTCGGCCAGCATCCTGTCTACGCGCTCCCGCTTCTGGTGTTCCTCCAGCACGAGCTTCGAGTCCAGGACCGCGGCCAGGCGTTCCATCGCGGGCGCCATCCTCTGCGGTTCCAGGAACCAGCTGGAAAACGGCTTCTCCGTGAACAGCTGCGCGGCGTCCGCTGAAACCCGCGGATCCGCTTGAACAGCCGCGGGGTCCAGAACGCCATAGACCGGGTGCACGGGGTAGTCCCGGTCAGGCTCGCCCACGACCCGCATCCAGCGGCTCGTGCCGTCGGGCTGGGTGGACCTCGTGGCGTGCGCGAGCCGCACGGCGTCGCGCATCACGTGGCGGGCCCAGTCCACAGGCACTTCCTCGAGCACCCAGGTCTCGCGCGACTTCAGACGCTCCAAGTGCTCCTGAATCCTGCGTCGGCCCATGGAGCTGCCCGATATCTCCGTCAGGCCGCCCTCGTCGTCCAGCAGGGCCTCTACGAGGATTGAGGAGCCCCCGCCGGGGTCCTCCCAGACGAAGAGAAGCACGCGCCGGCCGAGGGCGCTCGGGGTGCTCATCCAGGCCTTCTGGGCGCGGGTGTCGGACCTCGCCTGGGTTGTGGCGGCAGTGAAGGGCCGCGCGGGCGGCTCCACGCCGATCAGCCTGAGCTGATGGAGGGCGCGCCGGGCGGCTTTGGCCAGCGGCTTCTCCGCATCTTCGGCCAGGGCGGCGAGCTGTTGCGCGGCGGATGCGTCCCCCTGGCTGAGCAGGACAGCGACGGGCTCGGGGTACGGCTCCTTGCGGGGCTTCGCGGGCATGGGGTCATTCTACCCGGCAAGGAGTGATGACTCGCAATCGGTCCGGAGCCGGTGGTCGCTCACTCGGTGCCCGGCGCGGCGATCCCCCGGGGCAGGAAGTGGCGGGCGAAGCGGGCAACGGCGTAGCGGTCCGTCATGCCGGCGATGAAGTCGCACACGAGCTGGGCGCGCTCGGCCGTGTCCGTGTCCCGCGCGGCGGGATCGCCCTGCATCTGCTCCGGCAACTCCATGTAGAACTGGAAGAGTTCGCGAATCACGCGGCGGGCCTTGGCCAGCTCGGAGGCGCTCCGGCCTGGATTCCAGTAGACCTTCACGAACAGAAACTCCTTGAGCTGGTCCGTGGCCGCGGCGATGTGGGGGGACATCTCCACCGCCCTGCGGCCCTGGCTGGCCTCCACGACATCAATCACCATGCTGGCGATCCGGGCCGAATGGGTGCCTCCCAGGAGAGCGATGGGCTCCTCGGGCAGCTCCTCCGGCCGCAGCAGTCCGGCACGCACCGCGTCGTCGATGTCGTGGTTGATGTAGGCGATGCGGTCCGCGATACGAACCGCCTGGCCCTCCAGCGTGGCGGCGCGCAGGGTGGAGGTGTCCGCGAGGTCGCGCCTGCCCTTGCTGTGGTGGGCGATGCCATCCAGCACCTCCCAGGTGAGGTTCAGGCCCGGCTCCTCGCCGCGCCGCTCGAGCGTTTGGACGACCCGGAGGCTCTGGTCGTAGTGCCGGAAACCGGCGTCGGGCACGAACTCGCGGAAGACGGCATCCAGCGCCTCCTCGCCCGCGTGTCCGAACGGCGGATGGCCAAGATCATGGGCCAGGGCGACGGCCTCGGTCAGGTCCTCGTTGAGCCGCAGGGCCCGGGCGATGGTGCGGGCGATCTGCGAGACCTCCAGGGTGTGGGTGAGGCGGGTGCGAAAATGGTCCTCCTCGGGATCGATGAAGACCTGGGTCTTGTGCTTGAGGCGGCGGAAGGCCTTGGAGTGGACGATGCGGTCCCGGTCGCGCTGGAAGCAGGTGCGCACGGGATCGGGAGGCTCCGGGGAGGCGCGGCCGCGCGACTCGGCCGCCCTGGCGGCCCAGGGCGCAAGCGCCTCCATCTCCCACTGCTCCTGCCGCTCCCTCGGCGTCATGCGCCGATTATACCTGCCGGGCCGGGCCTCAGTCGGGCGGCTGCCCGAGCGCGGCCGGGGCGGTCCTGGAGAGGCGTGCGCCCGCCACGGTGCTCCGGGCTGGCGGCAACGGGCTGAACGCCCGGGAAGGCGTGCAGGGGGGCGAAGGCGGATCAGCGCGGGGAGCCGGGCACGATGCGGAGGGCCTTGCGCCGCTCCCAGTCAACGGTTGCACCGTGCAGGTGCACAAGGGGCCGAAGGGGAGCGACGAGGGTGCCGTCCACCACTGTGGCGGCTGCGGCCTCGCCCTCCGCATGGGCAGGGGCGCCCCTGGTGCTCAGGAGCAGGGTGCGGCCGCCCGCCGTGACGACGAACAGGCCCTCGGCCTGCGCGGCCACGGACCCACCCAGGGCCTCGACCAGCGGGCGGACCGGGACCCACCACGACCCCTTTGCCAGGAGAGGGGCCACCGGGAGGACCAGCTTCTTGTCGCCCACGAACACGTCCTCATCCTCTCCCGCGATGCGCTCGGGCACCCCGGCGCTGCGCGCAAGAATCCGGGCGACCTGGCGGTCATCCACCAGGGGGAGGAGCCCGCATGCCTCCAGCAGCGCCCGGGCCCGCTCTGGACTCGCTCGCCCGGTGCGATAGACGTCCTCGTGCGCCGCCAGGTAGAAGCGCCCGTTGTCCGTGCCCAGAAGGAGGGGCTCGTACAGCGAGAGGATTGGCATCCCCACCTTCACCTGGCCGAACATGCGGCGCGCCGCCTCCGGGTAGAGGCGCACGCAGCCATGGGAGGCAGCCAGGCCGATGCTCCGCGGCAAGGTGGTGCTGTGAAACCCGAATCCTGGCTTGGTCCAGCCCATCCAGCGGTCTCCCAGCGGGTTTTCGGGTCCCGGCGGGACGGGCACGTCACGGATGCCCTCGCGGCGCACCATGGAGTCGGGTGGATCCCAGGTGGGGTTGATCACCCTGTTGCGCAACCGGAACTGGCCCTGGGCGGTCTGCCACGAGGGCATGCCCACTGCGACGGCGTATCGGCCGGCCAGGCGGCCGTCGACGAACACGTAGAGCGCCCGCTCCGGGATGTTGAGCACGATCCCGTTGGGAAGCACGGCCGGCAGAATGTGGCGGGTGGGGAGCCTGAGCTTCATGCCGGGACGAATGCGCCGGGAAGGGAGGCCGTTCGCGCGCTGCACCGCCAGGGCAGAGAGGCCGTGTCTGCGCGCGATTCGAAAGAGCGTCTCGCCCCGCCGGACGACATGGACCTTCTCGCTGCCCACCATGGGCCGCACGCTCCCCCGCGCTGGCATGCAGAAGCCGATCAGGGCGGCGGCCGCGAGCGCGCGCGGCAGGGCATGGTGCAGATTGGGCAAGGGGCTCCTCCACCAGGCGATCCGCGCGCGCCGGAGGCCATACGTTCGTGCGCGCGGCCGCTGCATATGCGGCCGGTCCGCCACTCGTGTTCCCGGGGGCGCCGGCCTCAGCGGCAGTCCCTGTATTGTACTGCACGGCGGCACGACGGCTTCTCTCCTGTCACAGAGGAGGAGAGCGGGCCGTCTCATGGGGGGAGAACGCGGCTCCGGGCCAGAATCCGCCGTCCGGGGGATGTCAATCGGCCGTGGCGGCGTCGGCTGGCCGGGGCCGCCGCGGGTATAATAGGCTGCCAATGCCGAGGAGCAGTCCTGGCTCCGCGAAACGCGGCTCGCCGCGCCCGACCCGCTTCCTGTTTCGGGTCGGGCTCATTCACAACGGACCACGCCATGGCCACGAACGACAACGTCAATCGGCGCGACTTCCTGCGGGGGGTCACGCTTGCCTCCATGGGAATGGGGCTGCTGGTGGAGGAGATCACCGAAGCCCAGCAGAAGCCCGCGGAACAACCGGCCGGACCGCCTGTGAACGTGGGCGTCATCGGTCTGGGGCCTCGCGGCCGGGAGATTCTGGCCAGCCTGGCCAAGCTGGGACCTGGAGCTCCGGTGGTCGCCCTGTGCGACACCTTCCAGGCGCCGGTCTTCCTAAAGAAGGCCACAGTACTCGCCCCCAAGGCTGCTGTGCACTCCGACTACAAGGTCCTGCTGTCCCAGAAGGACGTGCAGGCTGTCTTTGTTGCCACACCCACGCACAAGCACCGACAGATCGTTCTGGACGCGCTGCAGGCTGGGAAGCATGTCTACTGCGAGGCGCCCCTGGCTCACACGGTGGAGGAAGCCAAAGCCATTGCCCAGGCTGCGAAGGCGGCCAAGACGGTGTTTCAGGCGGGCCTCCAGCAGCGCTGCAACGGCCAGACAGTGCACGTGAGCTACTTCGTGCGCAGCGGAGCGGCCGGGAAGCTGGCTGGCGCGCGCGCCCAGTGGCACAAGCGCACGAGCTGGCGGCAGACGTGGCCGAGTTCCGATCGGGAGGCCGAGCTGAATTGGAGGCTGCGCCGGGAGACCTCTCCGGGCCTCCTGGGCGAAATCGCCATACACCAGTTCGACATCGCTTCCTGGTACTTCAAGAACCTTCCCACGGCTGTCACGGGATTCGGGGGGATCATGGAGTATGCCGACGGGCGCACCGTGCACGACACCGTCCAGTGCGTGCTGGAGTTTCCCAGGAATCTGCGGCTGCTTTATGACGCCACCCTTGTAAACTCGTTCGATGATGCCTACGAGCTGTTCCTGGGCAGCGACGCCGCGCTCATGCTCCGCGACCTGCGCGGCTGGATGTTCAAGGAGCCGGGCGCGGGCCAGCTGGGCTGGGAGGTCTTCGCCCGGAAGGACCTGCTGCAGGTGGGCAAGCCGGAGAACGGCACGGGCTTGGCCCTGGGCACTGGCATCGCCCTCGTGGCCGACGCCACGAAGCAGCTGGCCCTGGGACAGGAGCCCGGCAAGGTGGGCACGGACGTGTCTCGAACCGCCCTCTTCCAGGCGGTTGAGGTCTTCATCAAGTCCGCCCGGGCCGGCAAGCGCGTGCCCGTGAGGGAGCCCACCACCGAGCGTCCGAACCCGCCCCTCGCGCCCGGAGCGGAAGAGGGGTACCAGGCCACGGTCGTGGCGCTCAAGGCGAACGAGGCCGCGCTGGCGGGAAGCCGGATTGAATTCCAGAAGGACTTGTTCGTCCTGTAGCACTGTCTCCCCGGCACGCCGGGGACCGCCCATTCCGCAAAGGAGCACCGCCGTCATGAGCACTGCAGACAAGACCTCGCGCCGCGAGTTTATCCGGAACGCGGCCGCAACCGCCGCCCTCACGGCCGGCGTGGCCGCAGTGGCCAAGAGCTCGGTCTACTCACTGGCACCGTCCCGAGTGATCGGCGCGGCGGACCGGATCCGCATCGGCCATGTGGGCCTGGGGAGCCAGGGATTCGGCGCGCACGTGCGCCTGCTCAAGCAGCAGAAGGACGCCAACAACACCGAGCAGGTGGCCATTTGCGACCTCTACGGCCGGCGGCTCCGGCAGTCAGGCGCGGAGCTGGGGCTGGCCGAGGCCAACTGGTATCTGGACTACCGCAAGCTGCTAGACCGCAAGGACGTGGACGCCATCGTGATCGCCACTGCGGACAACTGGCACGCCCAGATCGCACTGGACGCCATGGACGCCGGCAAGCACGTCTACTGCGAGAAGCCGATGTGCAAGACGCTGGAAGAGACCTTCCAGCTGTTTGACAAGGTGAAGAAAACGGGACGCAAGTTCCAGATCGGCTCCCAGGGCACATCGGACCCGCAGTACTACAAAGTGGCGGAGATCGTGAAGGCCGGCAAGATCGGCAAGCTGATCATGGGACAGCACAGCTACAACCGGGGCGACAACCGCATCGGGGAGTGGAACAGCTACGGCGACAATCCCTTCAAAGAGCCCCACAGCAAGGCGGGGCCCCAGGGCAAGGGCGACGACTACATCGACTGGGAGACGTTCCGCAAAGGCGCCGAGCCCGCCGCCTGGGATCCGGACCGGTTCTTCCGCTGGAGAAAGTACTGGGCGTATGGCTCCGGACTGGTGGGCGACCTGATGCCCCACCGACTCCATCCCCTCATGATCGCCATGGCGGTGCCGCTTGTGGGAGAGCAGGGATGGCCCCGGCGGGTGTCGTCCGGCGGCGGCCTTTACGTGCAGAAGAAGCACCCGGAGCGCGAGGGGGCGGACCGGGAGGTGCCGGACTTCACCTACCTGACCGTGGACTTCGACGATTTCTCCATGATCATCATGTCGTCGTCGATCACCGAGCAGGGGATGCGGCCCATGATCCGCGGCAACAAGGCCACCATCTTCTTTTCTGGAGACAACGCGCAGCTCACGCCGGAGCGGGCCTATGCCGACGAAGTGGAGGCCGAAACCGTGGCGCTTGAGAGCAACGGCGAGCCCATCGAAGCGCACCAGAAGAACTGGTTCGATTCGATTCGGGAGAACAAGGAGCCAAACGGCCACATCGACCTGGCGGCGCGGGTGCAGGTCGCCATCTCGCTGGGCGAGCGGGCCTATCGGGAGAGCAAGACCTTCACGTTCGATCCGGCCACCCGAAAGTCGAATCCGGCCTGACCGCCGCGGACCGCGGCGATGGCCTGGAGTGCGCCATGAAGCTGGCCTGTCAGGAGCGGCTGATTCCCGGAGAGACCTTCGCGGAGAAGCTGCGGAATCTGGAGCGATATGGGTTCGATGCCGTGGAGTTGGACGGCGCGGCGCTGAACCACGCCGAGGACCTGGCCTACCACGTGGCGGCCCTGGCGGACAGTCCGGTGAGGGCCTGCTCCATCTGCGGGGGGCATCCCGCCGAGCTGGTGCATCCCGAACGGGTGCATCGCCAGGCGTGCGTGGATGCGCTCAAGCGGCACCTGGAGCGGGCGGCGCGGCTGGGGGCCGTGGGGGTCATCACCGTGCCCATCTTCAACAGCAGTCCGCGCGTGCCGGATCTGACCCCGTGGATGGCGCGCCAGGACATCGAGCGGTGCCTCCTGGAAGCCATGCTGGCCGAACTGGTGCCCTTCGCCGAGAGCGTGGGGGCTGCCATTCTCCTGGAGCCGCTCAACCGCTACGAGTCCAACAGCCTGCCCAGACAGGAGGACGGCGCCGCCATCGTGCGCGAAGTCGGCTCCCCGGCGGTGCGGCTCATGTCCGACACCTTTCACATGCACATCGAGGAGCCCGACACGCCCGCGGCCATCCGGGCGGTGGGCGACACGATCGGCCATGTGCATCTGGCGGACAACACGCGCAGGGAGCCTGGCTCGGGCGACATCGACTTCGCCGCCATCCTGGCAGCCCTTCGGGAAGTGGGATTCACGGGCCACATGGCCTTCGAGTGCGGCCTGACCGGTCCCGCGGACGAGGTGCTTCCGCGCTCCGTGCGATTCCTGAGAGGGCTGATGGCCCAGGACTGAGGGGGCCAGCTGAAGCGGCACGAATCGGTGGGCGCATGGCAATCGCCCCCTGCCAAGAGCAGAACGCCGGGTTGGATGGAACCTCCGAGCCGGCCTGTGCGGCACCGAGCCGCCGAGGCAATCGGCCGCCCGACGGGCGGTGAGGCACTTCGGACCGAGCTGATTCGCGCAGGCGCGCGTGGCGCGGTGGGCGTCAGGCGGAGGGCGGCAGGATGCGGTCGCAGGCAAGAATCCCGGGCCCGGGACGCGGAGGCGTCCCGGGCCCGGGATTCTTGGCGGCTGGCTAGCGCCGGTCGTCGTTCTGTCGGTCGTCGTAGTCGATGCGGTCCCGGCGGAAAGATACCGAGCGGTCCAGCTTCACACCGAAGTCCGTGCCGCTTCCCAGGCTCACGTCGCCGGGGCGCTTGTCGCGCAGCTCGTCATAGAGGTAGCCTGCGCCCGCACCCAGGAGCACGCTGAGCAGCGTGTTCTGGCGGGTGATCGCGCCGATGATGAGGCCGGCACCTGCGCCGATCCCGACCCACTTCAGCCGCTCATTGCCGCCGCCGGTGGCCACAAGCCGTCCGGACTCATCACGCTTGACGCTGCGGCGGTCCAGGCTGTAGAGGCTGCCGTCGATGGCCACGCGCTCTCCGTCGGGGAAGATGAGTGAGCGGAACTCCACGTCAATGACCCCCGGCTTGCCCTCGCGGGAGGGGATGGCCTCGCGGACCGCTCCCTCGATCCGGGTGCCGGAGGGAAGCCCTGCGTCGTCGTCACCGGAGCGCACCGTCGCGGTGAAGCGGTCGCCCTGGCGGCTGTCGCGGCTGCTCAGGGAGTCGCTCAATTGCGCCGGGATGACCGTTCCCGCGGGCAGGACCACGCGCCGGGCGTCGCCTGCGCGTCGGGAGTAGTCTCGGGTGCGGTCATCAGCGGGCGTGACATGCGCCCGGCGCTGGCCGGTCGTGTCGATGTGGACGGTGCGCGTGGGCGCCTCCCACTCCACGCGGGCTCCCAGCGACTCGCTGATGAACCGCAGGGGCACCATCGTGCGGCCGGCGACCGTCATGGCGGGGGCATCCAGATAGACGGCTTCCCCGTTCACCGTGGCCCGGCGGCTGCCGATGGGGAGGCGGATCACCTTGTCGTCCTTGGTTGCCACCACGGTGTTCGTGGCGTCCTGCCATTCCACGAAGGCACCGAGCTTCTCCAGGACGCCTCGCAACGGGATCATCACCCGCTCGCGGATCTGCTGGGGCTGGACGTCGGCGAACCTTACGGGCTCGCCGTCCACGCGCACCTGGATGCTCTGGGCCAGGGCGGGCCCGGAGGTCAGCGCCAAGGCTCCCGCGCACGCCGCCAGCCTCTGAATCGTCACGTATCGCATTGCGGTTCTCCTTTCGTCGGCCGCCGAGTGGGTGGCCCTGCAGCCGCCGACGCCCCTTGCGGGTGCGCGGCCGGTGTCCAGGCTGGGCGGAACAGAGTGGACATCTGCGTCTGTGGAGTGAAGGACGTCACCCGCCGCGGCGGTGTTCCGACGGGAGGGCTGCGCCGGCCCGGTGATTCTGTTGGGGAACCGGGGCCGACTGCGGCATAACCCGGTGGAGAGCGCGCCTCATACTGCGCCGGCGCGCCGTCGACGGAGTTCGGGAGTCCCCTTATGCGCGGTTTGGTCGAGAGGAGCGTGGCGGCGAAGGTGGCGCTGGCACCGGCGGCTTTCGCCCTGCTGGGCGTGGCGGTACTGGCAGCTGCGTCCCACCGGATGCTGCTGGGAGCGGCGAACCGGACGGTGGAGGATCAGGCGCGCACCCTGGCTGGCCTGATGGAGGCCGCCCGCCGGCACGCGGACGAGCAGGTCCTGGCACGCATCGACCCGCGCAGTCCCGCCGCCATCAAGGCGCACGGGAGCGCGGGCATTCGGGCCGCCGTGGCAGAGCACGTGAAGGAGGCAGCCCAGCCTGGGATCACCGTGCGCGTGGCCGCCCTGAATCCCGCCAACAAGGAGAACGCCGCCACGGAGCACGAGGCCCGCGTCATCGCCACGCTGGCCGCGGACCCCGGTCTGAAGCGGCTCGAGGACGAGGTGACCCGGGAAGGGGTGCGCTGCTGGATGGTGGCTGTTCCCGTCGCCGTGACCCAGGATCGCTGCCTGCGCTGCCACTCCGTGCCCAAAGCAGCACCGGCCGCGCGGCTCAAGGCTGGCGGCACCGGCGGATACGGCTGGAAGCGCGGCCAGGTGGTGGCGGCCAGCATCGCCTACGTGCCCGTGGATCCCGCGCGGCGGCAGGCCGCCGGCATCTTCTGGTCCATTCTGCGCGTGTGCGGCCTGTTCGGCGCCGGGGCCGCGGTCCTGCTGTGGTGGCGTCTCCGCACGGTAGTGGCGGGTCCCCTGGCCGCCCTGTCCGAATCCAGCCGCGCCCTGCGCCGCGGGGAGTGGAACACCCGGTTTCCCGCTGGATCGCACGATGAGGTGGGCACGCTGGGCGCTACGCTGCAGGAAACCACCATGTGGCTGCGGGAGCGGGTGGCGCAGGAGGAGAAGAAGCGGGCCCTCTTCCAGCAGTTCATCCCTGCCTCCGTGGCAGCGCGCAGCCTGGGGCTGGAGGCCGACAAGATCCTGACCGGGGCGCGCCAGTCCGTGACCGTGATGATCATCAACATCCGGAACTTCAAGCTGCTGATGGAGCACCTCCCACCGGAGGAGACTGTCGCCACCCTCAACGAGTTCTTCACCGAGGTCAATCGGGTGATCGTGGCCCACCATGGACTGGTGAGCAAGTACCTCGGCGACACGGTGATGGCCTTCTTCGGGATGCCCGTGGACGACCGGAACCACGCCCTGGACGCGGTGCGGGCGGCCATGGCCATCCCCCAGGCGCTGCAGAACCTTTACGTGCGGCTGGACGAGAGGCATGGCTGGGAGCTGGGCGTGGGAATCGGGATCACCACCGGGGAGCCGATCGTGGGCCACTTCGGGTCCAGCGAGCACATGGAGTACACGGTGCTGGGAGACGTGGTGGTGGAGGCCCATCGGCTGGAGGCGCTCACCAAGGGCGTGCCCGAGGAGGACACTATCCTGATCACCGAGGCCACCTACCGCATGGTGATGTCCGACGTGCACGTGTTCGATCTGGGCGAGCGGCCGGCACCGGACGGCACCCCTGTGCACGCCTACGCGGTCCAGGGCTTCCGCTCGGAGGTCCGCTCAGCGCTAGCCGCATAGGCAGCCCGCCAACAGCGCCCCCGGGGCAGGGCTCCCTCGGCGGCGCGTCCATCTTCCCGGGCGGGTTCGCAGGCGGGCCAGTTCGCGGGACCTCCGACGTCGCCCCAAGAGGATCCCCCGCCCATTCCGCCGGGACGGTCCGGGAACCGCTCCGCAGCACTCCGTTGGCCCCGTAGGGACTCAGGCCCTTGAAGCACTGTGTCTGCACTACGGAGCAGCCGCGACGGCAACTGCCGATGAAGACGGGCGGCTGCTTGGAGCCGTTCGCTGGGCTCCGCGGGGCGGGCGGGAATACGGTGGATGGGGAAGACTGCACAGGCGAGGTCGCGTTGCAGATGTGGGAGCACTTTGCAGTGCAGGACGCGGCCGGCCCGTCCTCCGCTTGGCTGCTTGCCCCGCGCAGTCTGGCTTCCCATGAGCGCCGAGGTGCCTGTCGGCCGCGCGTTGTGCGACATGCCGGGCCAGCACGGACGGCCACGAGGCTGGCATGTCCCCGCGCAGGCTGACGGGCTCAGGGGGTCTCCACGTCCAGGGAGCGCCAGAGGTACCAGGCGGCGGCGGTGCGGTGGGGCGCCCAAGGGGTGCCTATCCTTTGCACCTGCTCCGGCGAAGGCAGTGCCATCAGCCCGTAGGCCTTCTGGATGCCCTTCCGGATCCCCAGGTCCAGCTCGGGCAGCACGTCCGGCCGGCCCAGGCGGAATATGAGGAACATGTGGGCCGACCAGCGACCGATCCCCTTGACCTTCGTGAGCGCCGCGATGATTGCGTCGTCGTCCATCTCGTGGAGGCTCTCGAACCGGGTGGGATCGGCCAGGGCATGCGCCGCCAGGTCGCGGGCGTAGGCGATCTTGGGGCGCGAGAGGCCGGCGGCTCGGAGAGCCCCGTCGTCGTCGGCCTGGATGTCCGCGGGAGTGGGCGCACGCCCGCCAAACAGTTGGGTGAGCCGGCCATGGATGGTGGCCGCGGCCCGGCCCGAGAGTTGCTGGTAGATGATTGCCCGAAGCACGGCGTCGAAGTGGGAGCCTTCCGCTCGCGGCTCCAGGCGCACGGGGCCGATTCTCTCCGCCAGCCGGGCCATCACGGCGTCCGTCCTGCGCAGGTGCTCCTCCGCTTCCCTCCACATGTGTCGCGCGAGTCCCCCCTTGCCCTCTGCCGGCCGCCTGCCGATAATCCAAGCGTGCAGGCAAGGCAGGCACTATTGCGAGGGCACCCATGACCGATTCCTCCATCCTGGTGGTGGACCGCGATGCGGGCTTTGCAGCCGACGTGGCGCGCTCCCTGGAGAGCGCGGGCTGCGAGACCGCGTGCGCGGCCGGACCCTGTGCGGCCCGGCAGATGCTTGCAGCATCCTCATTTGGGCTGGCGCTCGTCTCCGCGGGGCCCGATCCGCGCGAGGAGGCGGAACTCATCCGCTCCCTGGGGCGGGACGAGACCTACGTGGAGGTGATCGTTCTGGCAGCGGATCCCGGGGCGCCCGAGATCACGTCGCTCTACGGCTGCGGCAACGTCTACAGCATTCGGTCGCGGGCGCGGGAAGGTCTGGTGGACCTGTTCTGGGATGTCACGCGGGCGCTGGAGCGCCGCGCGCTCCGGAGGCAGAACGCCCGGCTGCTGATCGAGTTGCGCGACGCTCGGGACGACCTGCGCGACCAGTTCGAGTTTCTGGCCCAGGTTGAGAAGGTTGCGGCCGTGGGCCGGATCGCCCTGGACGCGGCCGAGCAGCTGCGCATGCCCCTTGCGGCAATGGCCGCGTATGGCGACTATATCGCGCGTGCGGTGGGGGCCTCGACCGAGCCCTGGACGGAGGAGAGGCGCCAGACTGCAGTGGACTACGCGCGCGGGTTGGAGGAGGCGGCGAGCCAGTGCCTGGCGGTGGTGCGCGCCCTGAGGACCCTGGGCGGGCCGGACTGCGGCGAGGCGGAGCCCACCGACCTGCACGAGATACTCTGTGACACCCTGGGCCTGCTGCGCCACCTGCTGGATTCCCGGCGGATTGCGGTGCACGCCAGGGTGAGCCCCGAGCCTCCCATTGTGGCGGCCGCGCCGGACCGCCTGCGCCAGATCGTCGCCCATCTGGTGCTCAATGCCATGCAGGCCATGCCGGAGGGCGGGACGCTGACGGTGAGCACGAGCGCCCTGCCGGGCGGGGGCGCCACCCTAGCGCTGCAGGACACGGGCCGCGGAATCGAGCCCGAGGTGCTGGCCCACGTGTTCGAGCCATTCTTCACGACTCGGCCGCTGGGGCAGGGCACGGGCCTCGGGCTGTTGGTGTCCCGGCGGTGGGTGCGCGCCTGGGACGGAGACCTGGATCTGGCGAACGCACCAGGCGGGGGCGCCGTGGCGACCCTGACGCTGGCCGCGCCCGCGGTGGCCCTGCCGCAGCCGGGACTGCAGGCCGCCGCGCTGGCCGCGGTGGGGCAGGAATCGGGACTTCAGGCGGCGTAGCCCACCGGGGAGGCGCCCCGTGACTTCCCTGGAGGTGCGGCCCGTCCAGCCCGCGGACGGGCCCGACGCCGCGCGCATTCTGGCGCACAGCTTCGAGCGGCTCTACAACGCCGCGCTGGGCTGCCGACCCCCGCGCTCCACGGCGGTGCTGACGGCGCTGCTCCAGCAGGGGGTCATGCCCCTTGAACACGCCTGGATCGCCGTGGTGGACGGCTCGCCCGCCGGCATTCTGGTCGCGCGGCTGGGCGAATCCCGCCCCGCGTCGTGGTGCGCGTGGTGGCGCGCGGTGCGGTCCGCGTTGCCGCTCGGGCGCGCCGTGCGGGCTGCGGTCGGGGGATGGGCGGTCCAGCGGCTCTTGAACCGCCGCTCTCGTCGGCTGCCCGGAGCGCACGTGGAGCTGCTGGCGGTGGACGAGGCCCATCGCCGACGGGGCGTGGCCCGGGCGCTGCTGGCCCGGGCATTCCGGGCGGCGGCAGAGTCCGGGCATCACGAGGTTACGCTTCACGTGCTGGAGTCCAACACGGCCGCCCGTCGGCTCTATGAGTCGGAGGGCTTCGCGCTTCTGGCGCCTGCCGGGGGCCTGGCTGGGGAGATCGCCCGCCGGCTCGGCCTGCCCGTGCCGCGGGCGATGGTGCGCAAGGCCGCGCAAGACTGACCCCGCAGGACCGCTCACGCTTCCCGCCGCCTCCGCCTCACACCCCATCCCATGCGGGCGGGAGGGCATCCGCCGTCCCGGGGTCAGTCTGCCATGGCGGGCCCGCGATCAGTGGCGGATCAGCTCCGAAGGGCCCATGTGGCGCAGCTTTTTGAGGGCGCGGAGCTCGATCTGGCGCACGCGTTCGCGGGTGACGTGCAGGCGGCTCCCCACCTCCTCCAGGGTGCGCGCGTAGCCGTCGTCCAGGCCGAACCGCATGCGGAGCACGTCGCGCTCCCGGGCGGTGAGCTTGTTGAGCACCTCGTCGATCTGCTCGCGGCGGATGAGGTTCAGGGTGGCTTCGGAGGGCGACACCGCGCTGTTGGACTGGATGAAGTCCGAGAGCTGGCTGTTGTCCTTCTCGCCCACGGGCGTCTCCAGCGACAGCGGCTCCATGGCAATGCGCATGATCTCGTTCACGCGCTCCACGGGGACCTCCAGCTCCCGCGCCAGCTCGTCCACGCTGGGCTCGCGCTGGAGCTGCTGGCGGAGGCGGCCGGATGCCTTGACCAGCTTGTGGATGATCTCGGCGACGTAGACCGGGATGCGGATGGTGCGCCCCTGGTTGATGATGGCCCGCGCGATGGCGCGGCGGATCCACCAGGTGGCGTAGGTGCTGAATCGGTAGCCCTTGTCGGGATCGAACTTCTCCACGGCGCGGATCAGCCCGATGTTGCCCTCCTGGATCAGGTCGGGCAGGGGGATTCCGCGGACGCTGTACTTCTTGGCGATGCTGACGACCAGGCGCAGATTGGCCTCGGTAAGCTTGTCTTTGGCGCGCTTGTCGCCTCGCTGCACGGCGCGGGCGAGCCGGATCTCCTCGTCGGCGGTTAGGAGCTGGGCCACGCGGGCCCGGCTCATCCAGATGTGGAGCTCCTCGTCGCGCTCGGCAGGCTTCGCCTCGACGACGAGTTCGTCCTCTGCGCTGTCCTCGGGGGCGGGGTGCTCCACGGGCTCCTCATCCAGGACTGCGGCCTCGTGGCCCACTCCGCTTTCATAGAGGGAGAGGAGGTCCTCATGGGCGGTTGCGGTCAGGGGCTCCTCCGTCTCCTCCACTGCGTGTTCCTGCAAGGCAGGCTGCGTCTCCTCCAGGACAGCGGCGTTGCTACTCATTCGTACCCCTCCTTAATCGTTGGGCGACCTGTAATGGTCGATGTAGCCGGATCGCATGGTCCACCTAAGCGCTCAGTTCGTTCCCTTTTTCACAGGTTGTGGGGGATCTCCCCTATGGCTGGACAGGGCGGGCGTCGACGGCTGCGGGGCCGAAGAACGGTGGGACAGGAGTGAGAGCAGCCGGTTCAGGCGGGCGCGGTGCTCTCGCCATCGTGCTGGGCACCGTGGTGCCCCGACCAGGACCAGCACGAACGACGTTGTTCGCGCGCGAGTATCGCGGTTGGCAGGAACGGATGGCGCCGAGATTATGCCTTTTTTCACAAAGTGGTTCGGCACGGCACCCGGCAGGGTGACCAGACGTATTATAGGCAGGGCTCGTTCGGGTGTCAAGTGCTTTTTCCACCAGCGCGCTCATGCCAGGCTCAAGCTCCCCATGGACCGCAGGCCGGCCACGGCTTCGGCGATCCTGGCCGCGGCGTAGTCCACCGCCTCCTGCGTGGTGGCGCGCCCGAGAGTGAGCCGCAGAGCGCCCCGGGCGCGCTCAAGGGGGATGCCCATGGCGAGCAGCACGTGGGACGGCTCCGTGGAGCCAGAGGAGCACGCCGCGCCGGCCGACGCGCAGATGCCCGCCATGTCCAAGGCGAGCAGCAGGGACTCGCCCTCGATGCCGCCGAAGCAGAAGTGAGCGAACCCGGGGAGGCGCTCCTGCGCCGGACCGTTCAGCGTGGAGTCGGGAACGCGCTCCAGGACCTGGGCGGCGAGCCGGTCGCGCAGGGCAGCCAGCCTGCGCGACTCCTCCTCCAGCCCCTGCAGGGTGCGGCGCACCGCGCTGGCGAAGCCCACGATCCCCGGCACGTTGAGCGTGCCCGCACGCTTGCCGCGCTCCTGCTCGCCACCCTCCATCCAGGGGGCCACGCGGGCACCCCGCCGCAGATAGAGCGCGCCCACTCCCTTGGGGCCGTAGAGCTTGTGGGCGGAGAACGAGGCCATATCGGCGTGCATCTCCCGCACGCGCACGGGGATCTTCCCCAGACTCTGGACTGCGTCCACGTGGAAGAGGACGCCGCGCTCACGGCAGAGCGCCCCTATCTCCCGCACGGGCTGAATGGCGCCCACCTCGTTGTTGGCATGCATGACGGAGACGAGGAGCGTGTCGTTCCGGAGGCGGGCGCGCACCTCGCCGGGGTCCACCCGTCCCTGGGAGTCGACCGGAATGGTCTCCACGCTCCATCCGCTCCGGCCCAGGGTGGCAGCGGGATGGAGCACCGCATGGTGCTCCACGGCGGAGACCAGCAGGTGCTTGCGGCCGGAGGCGGCAGCCGCGCCTTTGAGGGCCCAGTTGTCTGCCTCCGTGCCTCCGGAGGTGAAGTAGACCTCCTCCGGGTCTGCCCCGATGGCGTCCGCCAGGGTCTCCCGCGCCTGGTCCACGGCGCTTCTGGCCCGTGCCCCCAGGGAGTGGAGCGCCGAGGCATTGCCGTAGGCCTCCGTGAGGAAAGGCAGCATGTCCGCCAGGACCTCGGGCGCCAGGGGGGTGGTGGCCGCGTGGTCCAGGTAGACCGGAAGTTCCAGGGCAGGGGTCGATTGCATGGCCGTGCTGTCGCGGTGCGCGCCTCCACAGCGCTTCAACGACCTCACGCGGCCCCGCAACAATGCCTGATTCGCCGCGCGCTACGATCTTCCTCCCAACCGGAGGAAGATGTCCGGATTCTTCCCGGCGATCCCCGGTGACTCAGCAAGACGCCGGCGGCATGCGCCGTGTTCCACGAGCGGTGCGCTGGACCGCAGGGGACGGGCCTCCGGGCGGGCTGTGGGCAGGGAATTGCCCGGGCCGTGTCACAACAGTGGCACGTGCGGCGCGTCGTCCGCACAGGCAGGAGGATTCCATGCGCTCACCACGCCGATGGATGGCCGCCCCGGCACTGCTGATGGCTCTGGGCGCCGGGGCCGCCTTCGCGCGTCAGGAGGAACTGAGGACCGACGAGGTCGCCCGAGCCTTTCTGGACGCTTACAACGCGCACGACGTGAAGCGGCTGATGGAACTGTATGCCGAGGGGATCGCCGTCTCCACGCCCGACCTCACCGTTGTGCGCGGCCGCCCGGCCAACCAGAAGTACTATGAGGCCTGGTTCAAGTCTGTTCCGGACGTGCGGAGCCAGCTCAAGAGCCTGACGGTGGAGGACAACCGGTTCGTGCTGGAGCTGGTGGAGACTGGAACCTATCGGGAGAAGCTGCCGACGCCCACGGCGCCTCCCGCGCGGGGGCAGCGCCTCCGCTACCCCTACGTCATCGTCGCCACCGTGAAGAACGGACGCATGACCACGATGCGAATCTACGAGAATGACCTGCTGATCGAGAAGCAGCTGGGCATCCGGCGGTGATTCGGTGGTCGGCGCCTTTCGTCAGTCGATGAATCCGTGCCGCCTGCCCAGCCAGTAGGGGAGCAGCCACAGCGTCTGATCCTCCTCATACAGTCCGGAGCCACCGTCCAGCAGGAAGGGGCTCTTGTCCCACTTGTGCATGGGCCGCTCGGTCCAGGGGAGGGGGGCCGCCAGCAGCTTCTCACCGAGGCGGGAGCGTCCGCCCTCGAATCTCAGGTCGGCCCGGTGTGAGTTGGCCATCTTCCAGCCCACCAGGTCCAGAGGCATCTCGCGCAAGGAGCGGATTGCGGCCTCCGCGTCGCAGTCCTCGCCGGTGGCCGCCCCGAAGAGGAAGTTCCAGACCGGGTTCTGCTCGCGGCGGTGGGCCTCCCAAAGCCTCCGCATGCCAGTGATGTAGAGGGCGCGCAGACCGGGATCTTTCTCGAGCCTGAGCAGCGGGTAGAAGCTGAGGAATGCCAGCTGGGCATCGTGGGCCACCGCGCCGGGAATGCGGGCATGGACGGCGTTCAGCGCGTAGTGGTGCCGGTCGATGAGTTCCCGCAGGGCCTTCTCATATCGCGCATCGCCCACGATGCGGTGGGCAACGCGCAGGTGCGAGAGGATCTCCAGGGAGGCCAGGCCCCGCTCCTCCCACCACCTGGGATCGTCGTTGAGCTTCTCCGGCGCCCATACTCCCCACGTTGTGGGCCTGCCGTCCTGGTCCACCAGGTGGTAGCCGTTGTCCAGAATGTGGTCCATGACGCGCTTCACAACCGCTCGCACGCGTGACCGGGCGGCCTCGTCGTCCACGAGTTCATGGAAGACGTGCCAGGCAAAGAAGTGGCCGTCCAGCTCGTCGGAGGAGGTCTCGCCCTTCCACCACCATCCGGGCTCCACACGGGAGGGGTGCCACTCGGAGTCGGAACGAAGGGACCGCTTCTGGAACTGGGGCTCGCTCTCGTGGCAGATGGCGCGGGCCGGGAAGCCGGGAATGCCGGTGATGGTCTCCAGGCGCAGGAGGGCGTCCATGGAGCGGATGGCCTGTTGCCGCGCCTCCGGAGAGCGCGTGACGAAGTAGCGGCAGGCCTGGGAGGCCACATAGAGGCCGGTCCAGAGCCCGTCGTTGTCGCTGACCTCCTGTATCGCGCCCTGGAACCTGCCGGGTGCGGGCAGGTCCATCACGGTGACGTAGCCGTGGCGCCGGTTTCGGCTCTCCAGGTCCTTCTGATACCGCTCCGCCTTTTCGGCCAGGGTCAGGGTCTGCGCGTGCACATGAGCGATTCCGCCGGGAGTGCCCACCCAGGCGGAGCCGTCCGGGGCGGCCGCGAGGGAGGTCACGCGGTCGTCCGGCAGCCAGCGCTCCCCCGCCAGGTAGGTGAACCGTCCGCCAGTCCATCGGATGAGCCCCCTGGGCGTTCCGATCCAGAGGGTGCCCTCGGGACCGGCGGCCAGGCGGTGGAGGTCAAGCACCGGCAGCCCGTCGTCGCCGTCCAGGTGGAGCCATCCCCGGCGGGTGTTGGTCACCACCAGTCCGCGGGGCGTTGCGACTGCGAGATGGCCGCCGGGAAGCCGAGCCACGTCTCGAGCGTCTTGCGCGGGCATGGCGCCGGGCCGCACCTCCACTCGCAGCCAGTAGATCCGCTTGCCCATGCTGCCGAACAGTCCGTTCGGGGCGGCGGCGTAGAGCTCGCCGGGTGCCAGCGCGCAGAGCGCGCGGACTTGGGTCAGCTCGTCGTCTGGCGGGTCGATCCGCTCCCAGGCGCGGGCATGCCTCCAGAGTCCGTCGGGCGCGAGGGCGTAGAGCGTTCCGTCGGGGAGGCCGGCCAGGGCGGCCGCGCCTTTGGGAGAGCCCTCCATCCGGGCCCATCCCTTGTCGCTCAGCGCCCACACTCCGTCCTTCGCCCCGGCCACTGCCAGGGGCCCTGCCGCGGGCGCGCAGAGGGCCGAGATGCCCCGGGGCCCGGCATCCCCGTGGAGGCGGTCGCCCATGAGGCGGAGGGGGCGTCCGCCGACCACAGAGAGGACCACGCCGGCGCGGGTCACCGCGACGGCACTCACCGGTCCACTGGGGAGTCCGTCCGCGGCTGAGTAGAATCGCCGCACCAGCTGGGGAAATGGCCGGGTGCTCTCAGGCTGCCGGACAGGCGGTTGGGCGCTGGCGCATGCGGCAAAGGCGGTCAGGACTGCCGTTGGGGGGAGTCTCCTCATCGCTGATCTCCGGGGCGGGATAGCTGGCGGTGGCGCGAGCCGGGCCCATGCTCAAACTCCGGTGGAGGACGCAGGGAGCACCGGGGCCGGGCGGTGTCCGCGCGGCCGCGAACAGGAATCAGATTAGCCGCCCGACCATCCGGTGCCTGCTCCGGGGGCTGCAGGACTTTGCGCAGCGGTGGCGAATGCGCCTCGCGATGAACGGCTTCTTCCCCACCGCTCGTCGCTCCGCCGGCCTGCGCGTCCTGCTGGCGCTGCTGCTCACAGCGGCCGCCGCGTGCCTTCTGTGGCTCCGCGTCTCCTCCACCCTCACCGCTCCCGGGGGCGGGCTCCTCTCCCTGGGCAGCGACGTGCCGCTGTCTCCCCCGCCGCCGTTGCGTGACGACCGCGAAGCTGTTCGCCAGCGCCTGTCCGAGGTCGCGCGGGGGGTTCGCGACTCCGGGCGGGCCGTGCGCACCGCCGGGGAGCTGGCGGCACTGGCGCACAGGGCAGGGGACCCCTTGACGGCGCTCCTTGCCTACCGGCGGGCATTGGCGGCCAGCCCCGAGGATCCGCGGCTCCTGCACGGGTGCGCCCGGTGCGAGGCCTATCTGGGGCTGTACGCACAGGCCCTGGAGAGCGCCAGCCGCCAGATCGCGGCGGACCCGCGCAACCCGTCCGGCAGCATTGTCAAGGCGCGGGCTCTGGTGGCGCTGGACCGGCGGGACGAGGCGGCGCGCGCTCTGGCAAACGCCGAGGCCGCGGCCTCGGAGGCGGGCCCGGCCGCGCTGCTGGCCCTGGCCCGGGAGCACGAGGAGCGGGGTGACCTGGGCCGCGCACTCGCCCTGGCCTCACAGGCGGCCGCCGCCTCGCCGGAGGTGAGCCGGGCAGCGCTTGACCGCGCCGAACTCCTGTTCAAACTGAACCGGTTCGAGGAGGCGCGGCCCGTGCTGGAGCGCCACGCGATGGCAGACCCCGCCAACGGCGAGGCGCGACGGTATCTGGCGGCCCTCTTGATGAGTCCGGCGAACCCGCGCCGGGACCTGCGCCGCGCGGAGCACTGGCTGGTGGAGGCCATCCAGCAGAATCCGGACGACGTGGCCGCGCTGCAGATGCTGGGCGAACTCTGCGGCGACAGCAACCGTCCCCGCCAGGCTGCCTACGTCTTCCGGCTGATCCTGGAGAAGGAGCCGGACCGGGCATCGGCGCGCCTGCAGCTGGCGCGTGCACTGGCGCGGCTGGGTGATCCCGGGGCTGCCCGGGAGCAGGCGGCCCTGGCCGGGCGCCTGCTCCAGCGGGACCAGCGGGAGGCGCGGCTGGTGGCGATGCGCTCCCAGCGCCCTGGTGACTTTGCCACCCGCCTCGCCCTGGGCCGCCACTACCTGCACTGGCGGCAGTTCGGGAAGGCCCTCCCGGAGCTGGAGGCGGCGCACGCGCTGGCTCCGGAGAGGTCCGAGGTCCGGGCCGAGCTGTCCCGCTTCTTCGCGGCAGTGGGGGTTCGTGCACCCGAGTGGCTGCGGAGGGCCCGGCGATGAGGGGATTCGGCGTCGTCGTCCTCCTGGCCATGCCCGTGTTCTCCGTGGGCTGCGTGCACCTGGAAAGCGGACCCCGCCTGGGCAGCGAGTCTCCCATCCGGTTCGCCGACGTGACCCAGAAGGCGGGCATCCGATTCGACCGGTTCAACGGCGCGTTTGGCAAACGCTGGATGCCGGAGACGATGGGGGGCGGCGGCGCGCTGTTCGACGCGGACGGCGATGGCTGGCTGGACGTGGTGCTGGTCAATGGCGATGGTTGGCCGGGCCACGCCCGCCCCAAGCCGCGCCCCACCCTGGGGTTCTGGCGGAACCGGGGAGACGGCACGTTCGAGGATGCGGCGGCCAAGTCGGGCCTGGCGGTGCCGCTCCAGGGCATGGGAGTGACGGCGGGAGACTACGATGCCGACGGGCGCGAGGACCTCTACGTGACGGCCATCGGGGGGAGCCGCCTGTTCCGCAATGTGGGGGCGCCCGGCAGGCCCCGGTTTCAGGACGTGACAGTCCGCGCCGGCGTGGCTGACAGCGGATGGCCCACCAGTGCCGCCTGGCTTGACTATGACCGCGACGGCCGCCTGGATCTCTTTGTGTGCCACTACCTGCAGTGGAGCCCCGCCACCGACCTCTACTGCGGATCGCACTTCAAAGCCTACTGCCGGCCCCAGGAGTACCCAGGGGAGCCCAGCAGGCTGTTCCGCAACGCAGGCGGGGGGCGGTTCTTGGAGGTCGGCCGTGCGGCCGGCGTTCACAGTCCGGCTGGCAAGTCGCTGGGTGTGGCCGTCTGCGACGTGGACGACGACGGGTGGCCCGACATCGCCGTGGCGAACGACCTGGAGCCGAACTGCCTCTACAGAAACAACCGAGACGGAACCTTCACTGACATCGCCATGGAGGCAGGCATTGCCGTGGACTCCAACGGCAAGGCGCGCGCGGGCATGGGCATCGACCTCGGGGACTACGCGGGGGACGGCCGTCCCGGGATCGCCGTGGGCAACTTCAACCTGGAGGGAATCGCGCTCTGGAGGCGAGTGGGGGAGGCGTTCGAGGAGGTGTCCAAGCAGGCCGAGGTGCACGTGCCCAGCTATGGGATGGTTACCTTCGGGCTGGAGTTCGCCGACTTCGACAACGATGGCCGGTGCGACCTGCTGGCCACAAACGGCCACATCCAGGACACCATCGCCCGCACGAATCCCTCCCAGTCCTACGAGCAGCCGTGCCTGTTGCTGTGGAACCGGGGCGCGGGCGGATTCGTGGATGCCAGCGCCATCGCCGGGGAGCCGGTGACCCGGCGGATCGTGGGCCGCGGGCTGGCGGTGGGCGACTATGACAATGACGGGCGCGTGGACGTGCTGCTGGTGCCCAACAGGGGGCCGGCGCTCCTCCTTCACAACGAGACCCGCAGGACCGGGCACTGGATTGGAATCGATCTTCGGGGCCGCGGGGGCAGCCGGGCAGGCGCCTGGGTGCGCGTTGAGGCTGGCGGCCGTGTCCAGAGGGCCTATGCTGCGAGCGGCTCCAGCTACCTCTCCTCCAGCGACGGGCGCCTGCACTTCGGGCTGGGGGGCGTTGCCCGCGCCGACCGGATCACTGTGCGCTGGCCCGGCGGCACCGAATCCACCCATGGCCCTCTGCCCGCTGGCCGCTATCACCGGTTGAGCGGTGCGGCGGCACACGCGCGGGGCTCAACCTCCCCGCGAACATGAGCTGCCCGGGGGCGCGTCCAGGGCGTCGGGACGATGAGCACCCGGGCTGGTGGCCTCCGGCCAGTTTCGGTGTTGCGGGCGCGTCAGTCGTCTCCATTCCGGCCAGAGGTCCGAGGCGCCGTGGGGCGGGCGTTGCCCATGGCTCTGGGTGGTGAAACGTCCCCCTCGAGGGCGACGCGGGAGACCCCGGACCCCTCCTGCCAGCAGAACGGCGCGCCCGGACGCTGGCGCCTGCCGCCGCACGTGGGCAAGACGCCCCGAAGCCCCCACCGCTGCCGCTATGCGGCGTGGTTGTGGCGGCCGATCAGTCGTCGCTTTGCCACCTCCACGAGCGCAAGGTAGGTCGCCGTCGCCCCGACCAGGAAGCCGTAGAAAGCCCGCGGCAACGGCACAAAGCCCAGGGGCGGCCCGAGCGGCGTAACGGGCAGCAACGAGCCGACAGCTACGACCAGGAGGGTTGTGATCGTGAGCGGCAGGCTCGGGGGGCTTCGCAGCGGGTTGCCCGCCGTCCGGATGACAAACAGCACGAGCGTCTGCGTCGCCAGCGATTCCACGAACCAGCCAGTGTGGAAGAGTTGCTCTGACGCGTGCAGCATGCGCAGGAGAACCCAGAAGGTCAGGAAGTCGTAGATGGAGCTGATCGGCCCGATGTAGATCATGAAGCGGCGGACGAGCCGCAGGTCCCACCGGCGGGGCCTGCGAAGGAACCCCGGATCGACGTTGTCCGTGGGGATGGTGACTTGAGCGAGGTCGTAGAGGAAGTTGTTGAGAAGGATCTGGGTGGGGAGCATCGGCAAGAACGGGAGGAAAAGCGCCGCGCCGGCCATGCTGAACATGTTGCCGAAGTTCGAGCTCGTGCCCATCAGAAGGTACTTCATTACGTTGGCCAGGGCGTGCCGTCCCTCCAGTATGCCCCGGTGCAGCGCCTGCAGGCTCCGCTCGAGGAGGATGATGTCCGCTGCGTCCTTGGCCACCTCGACCCCGTTCGCCACCGAGATCCCCACGTCCGCCGCATGCAGCGATGGCGCGTCGTTGACCCCGTCTCCCAGGAAGCCCACCACGTGCCGCCGCGCCTTCAGCGCCAGGATGATCCGGTCCTTCTGCGCCGGGGAGACCCGCGCAAACACCGTCGTCCGCTCGGCCAGGTGCCCGAGTGCCGTGGGCGAGAGCTTGTCGATCTCCTCGCCGCGGACGATCCGCCGAACGTCGAGGCCGACCCGCGCGCACACCGCGCGCGCGACGACTTCGCTGTCGCCGGTAAGGATGCGGATGTGGACACCGTCCTGCCGCAGTGCGGCGAGCATCTCGTCGGCATCCTCCAGCGGCGGATCGGCAAAGGCAAGCAGTCCGGCGAGCGTGAGGCCGGCCTCGTCCTGGACGTCGTACCGCTCTCGGAGCGGAACGCTCCGCCACGCCACCGCCAGGGCCCGCTGCCCCGCCTCGCCCATCGCGTGATACACACCCTCGACCCGCCGCAATGCGTCCTCGTCCAGAGGCTGCGGGGTCCCGTTCACCTCAATCGCGTCGCAACAGGCCAGCACGCTCTCCGGCGCGCCCTTGGTGACAAGCAGGCGCTCTCCATCGCGCTGCACGACCGTGGACGCCCGCCGCCGCTCGAAGTCGAAGGGCACCTCGCCCACCGTCCTCCACCCCGCGATGTCCGGATGTCCCGCCCGGAGCACCGCTGCATCCAGCGGGTCTGCGGCTGCCGCATCGCCCTCCTCGTCCCGTAGGCAATTGAGGTGGGCCAGTTGCAGCACGCGGTCGCTCTGATGCCCCCCGGCGTCGACGGACGCCGCCAGCGACATCTCGCCCGTGGTGAGCGTCCCGGTCTTGTCGCTGCAGAGGATGTCGATGCTGCCGAAGTTCTGCAGCGAGGAGAGGTTCTTGACGATGACGCGCTGCCGGGCCATGCGCAAGGCGCCCTGGGCGAGCGTGACTGTCACGATCATGGGCAGGAACTCGGGGGTCAAACCCACAGCGAGCGCCACTGCGAAGAGGAGCGACTCCAGCGCATCCCGCCGCGCCGCAATGTTCATCAGCAGCACGACCAGCACAAGGGCAAGGACCGTCCTCGTGATGAAGAGCCCGAAGGCCCGCGCGCTCCGGTCGAACTCCGTCTCTGGCGGCTTCGCCGCAACAAGCCCCGCAACACTCCCAAACGCCGTCTCCGGGCCCGTTTCGGTGACAACTGCCTCCGCCGTCCCGCTCACGACGGAGGTGCCCTGGAAGACGCGCTCCGTCGCATCCGTCGACGTTCTGTCGAAAGCTGGGCCGTCCCCCGCTCCAGCGGACTTCTCCACCGGCAGCGACTCTCCCGTGAGCGTCGCCTGCTGGACATGGAGCCTGCGGCTCCAGAGCAGCCGCGCGTCCGCCGGCACCAGGTCTCCCGGACCCAGCCGGATGATGTCTCCCGGCACGAGGTCCCGGCTCGGGAGGCGTTTCCAGACGCCGTCTCGGAGAACCAACGTGGACGGCGCGACGCCGCTTCGCAGCCGTTGCACCGCCTGGTCCGATCTGTACGTCTGGAAGAGGTTCAGCGCGGCACTCAGCAACACCACACCCGCGATGATCCCGGCGTTGGCCGGCTCGCCCAGGACCGCTGAGACCGCGGCGGCCAGGAGGAGGATGAGGGCCAGCGGGTTGGCGAGCTGCGCCAGCGCCTGGCGCGTGAAGCCTCGATGGCGCTCCGGGATGGGGTCGTTGGGGCCGCGGAGGGCAAGCCGACGGCGCGCCTCCTCGGTGGAGAGGCCGGCCTCGGAGGCCTGCAGCTCGGAGAGAACTGCCTTGCGAAGAGGGTCGGCCAGCACGACGGCGCCCGGCGGCGCGGCGAAGGCGGTCATCGAGTTCCTCTCCTCGATCAGCGGGAGGAGGTCGATCGTCTTCCACAGGAAGTGCAGGGAGATCTCGACCGTGCGCCGCCGCCTGGCACAACCCATGCGGCCGGCCGCATCCCAGGGTCTCCCTGTGAGGATGCTCGCCGGCCCCGGAACGCCCGGCCAGGGAGCGAGTTTCTCCCGGCCGGCAATCCATCGACCGGTCGCGGGCCCAGACGTCTTCCGCGAACCGGCGCGTCCGGCCCCTAGACCCACATCTTGCGGTCCAGGGAACGGTACTGGATGGCTTCGGCTGCGTGTCCTGCCTGGATCGACTCGTTGCCGGCCAGATCCGCGATGGTTCGGGCCACCTTGAGGATGCGGTCGTAGGCGCGGGCGGAGAGGGAGAACTCGCGGATGGCCTCTCGGAGCAGTTTCCTCACGTCCTCGCCCACGCGGCAGTGCTCCTTGATGTCCCGTGCCTGCATCTGGGCGTTGCAGTACAGGGAGTGGCCGGAGAAACGCTGCTGCTGCACCGCGCGGGCGCGGCAGACCCGCTCCCGGATGGCGCTGGAGGGCTCGGATCGCGGATAGCTCATCAGCTCCTCCTCCGCCAAGCGGCGGACGTCCACGTGCAGGTCGATCCGATCGAGCAGGGGCCCGGAGATCCTCTGCTGATACTTGCGCACGAGGGTGGGCGAGCAGGTGCACTCCCGGAAGGTGTCGCCGCGGTAGCCGCACACGCACGGATTCATGCTGGCCACCACAATGAAGCTCGCGGGATACTGCAGCGATGCCTGCACGCGGGCAACGTTGACGATCCCGTCCTCCAGGGGCTGGCGGAGCATCTCCAGCAT
>Ga0073934_10003512_pt1 | contig 28670 bp, 29 predicted proteins | sample LarsenN4metaG_FD_76834 | JGI IMG/M metagenome (GOLD analysis project Ga0073934, IMG submission 76834) | Hot spring sediment bacterial and archeal communities from British Columbia, Canada, to study Microbial Dark Matter (Phase II) - Larsen... ... | reverse complement strand
GCCTTGGCCGCGGAATGCAGATTGCCGGAGCCGTAATCGACAATGGCGACACTCATGACGCACTCAATGTCGCGGCTGCGGCTCCGGGAACAGGCCGATCACGTCGGTGGCAGGCTGCGAGGAATGCGCGGCCGGGGCCGGCGGCGGCGAGGACGGTGCCGAAGACGCTGCGGGCGATTGCGGGACCGCATCCTGCGCCATCCAGGCGTCGAAGAAGCGCCGCTCGGCGGCTTCCAGGTCGGGGGCCACCACGACGCCGCGATCGATCCATCGCCGCAGCGACCACCGCCGCAAGGTGGCGGCCTCGAGGCCGACCAGCAGCGCGATCAGCACGCCGACGGTAGCCTTCACCGCTGCCGACGCTCCGAGCGCGGCAAGCGCCATGTGCAGGCCCGCCACCGCCACCGCATAAATCAGGAGCACGAGCCAGAGCCCGTTCCAGATCATCCACAGCGGTCCGAGCAGAAACGCCCAGAAATAGAAGCCGTCGCGCACGAACACCATGCGCTCGGGATCGGCGGCGCCGCCGCGATCCTTGCGCGGCGGGGGCTCGTGGACCGTATAGACCTTCATCATCGTTCTCCGGCGGCCGTCGTCCCGTCAGCCGCCCAGCCGCCCCTTGGTCGAGGGCACCTCGCCGGCCGCCCGCGGATCGATGGCGAACGCCGCGCGCAACGCCCGCGCCAGCCCCTTGAAGCATGACTCGGCAATATGGTGATCGTTCGCCCCGTACAAGGTCTCGACGTGCAGCGTGACGCCACAATTCATGGCGAAGGCCTGGAACCATTCCTGCACCAGTTCGGTGTCGAAAGAGCCGATCTTGGCGCGGCCGAACTTGACCTTGAAGACGAGGAACGGCCGGCCCGACACATCGATCGCCACCCGCGTCAGCGCCTCGTCCATGGGCACGTGCACGTCGGCGTAACGCGCGATCCCGCGCATGTCGCCGAGCGCCTGCTTCACCGCCTGGCCGAGCGCGATGCCCACGTCCTCGGTGGTGTGGTGCTGGTCGATGTGCAGATCGCCCTTGGCCTTGACGGCGATGTCGATGCGCGAGTGGCGGGCGAGCAGATCGAGCATGTGGTCGAAGAAACCGATGCCGGTCGCAACCTGCGAGACGCCCTGGCCGTCCAAATTCACGGCGACCTCGATGTCGGTCTCCTTGGTCGTGCGCCGGACCGCAGCCCGCCGGCCGCCGCTCGCGGCAAGGGCGGGAGCCTTCGAAACAACGGAATTGCGGCCGCGAGCCATTGGCGACGCCAGCTGAGGGGTTCGAATGGGCGCCCTTCTATCAGGGGTTGGCCGATTCCGCCACCTTTGGCCGCGCGGCATTTGCAATACAATGAACCGCTTCATAAATGCCCACATCACCGGGACCGCCGCATGCAGCCCACTCAACCCGACGTCTGGCACGGCACCACCATTCTCACTGTCCGCAAGGGCGGCACCGTCGTCATCGGCGGGGACGGCCAGGTCTCGCTCGGCCAGACCATCGTCAAGTCGAACGCAAGAAAGGTGCGCCGGCTCGGCAAGGGCGACGTCATCGGCGGCGTTGCCGGCGCCACCGCCGATGCCTTCACCCTGGTCGAACGGCTCGAAGCCAAGCTCGAACAGTATCCGGGCCAGCTCACCCGCGCCGCGGTCGAGCTTGCCAAGGACTGGCGCACCGACCGCTATCTGCGCCGGCTTGAGGCGATGATGATCGTGGCCGACCGCGAGGTGTCGCTGGTGCTGACCGGCACCGGCGACGTGCTCGAGCCCGAGAACGGCGTCACCGGCATCGGCTCCGGCGGCAATTTCGCGCTGGCGGCGGCGCGGGCGCTGCTCGACGGACCGCTCGACGCCGAAGCGATCGTGCGCCGCGCGCTCGACATCGCCGCCGACATCTGCGTGTACACCAACCGCAACGTCACGATCGAAAGCTTGCAGGCGTAACGTACCATGACCGTCGTCCTTCCAGGCTCGCCCGCGTCTCTTCCCGGGATGACGGCGCGAGCGGTGCAATCCGTCAGCGCGCGTGTTGTGGACAGGCCATGACTGATTTCTCCCCCCGCGAAATCGTCTCCGAACTCGACCGCTACATCGTCGGCCAGAACGACGCCAAGCGCGCGGTAGCGATCGCGCTGCGCAACCGCTGGCGGCGATTGCAGCTCGACGACAAGCTGCGCGAGGAGGTGCTGCCCAAGAACATCCTGATGATCGGCCCGACCGGCGTCGGCAAGACCGAAATCTCCCGCCGGCTGGCGCGGCTTGCCGGCGCGCCGTTTCTCAAGGTCGAGGCCACCAAGTTCACCGAGGTGGGCTATGTGGGCCGCGACGTCGAGCAGATCGTGCGCGACCTCGTGGAGACCGCCATCGCGCTCACCCGCGAGCGCAAGCGCAAGGACGTCAAGGTGCGGGCCGAGCAGGCGGCCGAGCAGCGGGTGCTCGATGCGCTGGTCGGCGCCGGGGCAAGCCCCGCCACGCGGGAGGCCTTCCGCAAGCGGCTGCGCGCCGGCGAGCTCAACGACAAGGAGATCGAGATCGAGGTGCAGGCCACCGGCGGCATGCCGCTGTTCGAGATCCCGGGTCTGCCCGGCGCGCAGGTCGGCGCCATCTCGATCGGCGACATCTTCGGCAAGCTCGGCGGACGCACCAAGACGCGGCGCGTGACGGTGGCCGAATCCTACGACATCCTCATCGCCGAGGAGTCCGACAAGCTGCTCGACCAGGACCAGCTCGTGCAGGAGGCGATCCGCGCGGTCGAACAGAACGGCATCGTGTTCCTGGACGAGATCGACAAGATCACCGCACGCGAGGGGCGCATGGGCGCCGACGTCTCGCGCGAGGGCGTGCAGCGCGATCTTCTGCCGCTGATCGAGGGCACGACGGTTTCGACCAAGCACGGGGCGGTGAAGACCGACCACATTCTGTTCATCGCCTCGGGCGCGTTCCACCTGTCGAAACCGTCCGACCTGCTGCCCGAGCTGCAGGGCCGCCTGCCCATCCGCGTCGAATTGAAGCCGCTCACGCGCGACGATTTCCGCCGCATCCTCACCGAGCCGGAAGCCTCGCTGATCAAGCAGTACATCGCGCTGATGGCGACCGAGGGCCTCACCCTGCACTTCACCGAGGACGCGATCGACGCCATCGCCGACGTGGCGGTGGCGGTCAATTCCGCGGTCGAGAACATCGGCGCGCGCCGGCTGCAGACGGTGATGGAGCGCGTGCTGGACGAGATTTCGTTCACCGCTGCCGACCGCAGCGGCGAGACCGTGACCATCGATGCCGACTACGTGCGCAAGCAGGTCGGCGATCTCGCCAAGAACGCCGACTTGAGCCGGTTCATCCTATAGCGGCAAGCGGCGACCGGGCTTTCCTTCGCTGCCCGCCTCGGCCTATCCTGCCTGTCTCCGGAGCGCGGACGCGATCCGCGTCCCTGAACGAGCAGGGGAAGCCGTCATGTCCGCGGGAGTCGCAAAATCCGGCAAGCCGCACGGCCCGATCGGCACCAGGGTGCTGTTCGAGAACGAGCACATTCGGGTGTGGAGCGTCGAGCTGCCGCCGAAGGGACACCAGCCGCTACACGAGCATCAGCATCCCTATCTGATCGTACCGATCAGTGCGGGCCGGTCGGTCATGCGCTGGGAGGACGGGCGCGAGCGCCAGCTCATCGACGTCCCGGGCGAGGTGAAATATCGCGAGGCGAGCGGCGGCCCGCATGAATTGTTCAATCTCGAGGAACAGAGCGGACTGCATTCCGTCCTGGTGGAGATCAAGGGCGTCGGGCTGACGGCCTGAACCGCGCCGGGCGCCGACCCGGAACACCGGGCGGGGCCGCGGGCGAAATGAAAAACGTGCTCGAGGGAGGAGCCCATGACCACGCGCAAGCGCCTGATGCTCGCCGCTCTGGCGGCCGTCGCCCTGGGCCCGCAGGATGCGGCGGGGCAGACCTATCCCGACAAGGCGATCACCATCGTCATCCCGCTCGGCGCCGGCGGGGCGATGGACCGCTTCACCCGCGTGATCGCCGACAATCTCTCCAAGCGATTCGGCCAGCCGGTGGTGGTGGAGAACCGGCCGGGCGGCGGCATGGTGATCGGCGCAAGCGCCGTGGCCGCCGCCGCCCCCGACGGCTACACGCTGATGAACGCGCCGAGCGGCGCCTATGTCATCAATCCGACGCTTTACAAGAAGCTTGCCTACGATCCGGCCCATGACTTCGTGCCGGTCGCGCTCTATGCGCACATTCCGTTCGTGCTGGTGGTCAATCCCTCGCTGCCGGTGACCTCGGTCAAGGAACTGATCCAATACTCCAAGGACAATCCCGGCAAGGTCTCCTATGCCGCGAGCACGCGCGGCGCCGTCATCCATCTCGCCGGCGAGATGCTGATGCACGAGGCCAAGATCCGCATGGTGAGTGTGCCCTACAAGCAGGGCGGACCGGCGGCGCTCAACGACGTGGTGGCCGGCCATGTGCCGGTTACCTTTGCCGATCCTTCGCTGGTGCCCGGCTTGATCGCCGGCGGCAAGCTGCGCGCCCTTGCCGTGTCCTCGCGCACGCGCGTGCAAAACCTGCCCGACGTGCCGACGCTGGAGGAAGCGGGCGTGCCGGGCTTCGAGGCGGTCTCCTGGCACCTGATCGTGGCTCCGGCCAAGACGCCGAAGCCGATCGTCGATCGGCTCAATGCTGAGATCAAGGCGCTCACCACCGAGCCCGCGATCCGCGAACAGATGCTCAAGCTCGGCCTGATGCCGGTGGAAACGCCGCCGGTCGCGGCGCTGCAGGACTTCGTGGCGAGCGAAAACAGGAAATGGGGCGAGATCGTGCGCAAGGCCGGCGTCGCCGGCTCGCTGTGATCGCCCCCGCGATGAACGCGGCGGGTCCGCCGCATGGGGAGAAACGGCACCGCGCTGCGCCGCCGGTGGCCGGTACGGGCGAAGCGATCGTTTGCTGAAGGGGAGCAATGCATGCGTCTTGGAATGTTCATGATGCCGGTGCATCCGCCGGACCGCGCCTTCTGGAGCACGCTTGAGGAGGACACCGAGAAGTCCCTGCTCGCTGATCAGCTCGGATTCGACGAGTTGTGGCTCGGTGAACATTTTTCCGCCTCCACCGAGCCGATCCCCTCGCCCCTGATGTTCTTCGCCAACCTTCTGCCGCGCACCAAGAACCTTTCGTTCGGCACCGCCGTCATCAACCTGCCCAATCACCATCCGGCCATCGTCGCGGCCGAGTGCGCGCAGTTCGACCATATGAGCAAGGGCCGCTTCATGATGGGGGTCGGTCCGGGCGGACTCATTTCCGACTTCGAGCTGTTCAAGCTGACCGACCATCCGGCGCGCTATCGCATGGTCAACGAGGCGGTTGAGATGATCGAGCGCATCTGGGCACAGGACCCGCCCTACGCGCTCAAGGGCGAGTTCTGGGACATCTCGATCAAGGACGGCATCAACGCGAGGCTCGGCGTCGGCTACATGCCCAAGCCCTACCAGAAGCCGCGGCCACCGATCTTCACGTCGTTGGCAAGCCCGAACTCGTCGGCGGCCAGGACCGCGGCGCAGAAGGGCTGGGGCATCATTTCCGCCAACATCATCCCGACCTATTCGGTGGCCTCCCACTGGACCGTCTACAGCGAGGCTTGCCGCGCCGCCGGCATCAAGCCGAGCGGCGACAACTGGCGCGTCGCCCGTAACGTCATGGTGGCGCCGACGGACTCCGAGGCGCACGAGCGCGTGTTCGGTCAGCAGGCCTCCAACCATTATTTCTACACCTACATGCGCGAGGTGCTGAACAGCGTCGGCCTCTTGGTCATCCTCAAACCCGACCCCGACATGCCGGACGAACAGGCCACGGTGCGCGCCATCACCGAGGAATGCGTCATCTACGGTTCGCCCAAGACCATGCTCGACAAACTCGTGGCCTTCCGCGAGCAGGTCGGCCCGTTCGGTGGACTGCTGATGACCGGCCTCGATTGGGGCGGCCCGAATGCGGACTGGGAGCGCGAGTCGATGCGGCTGTTGGCGCAGGAGGTGATGCCGAAGTTCCGTCAGCACGCATTGGCGCAGGCCGCAGAGTAGCGGCGCGCGCGCTGCCCATTTCAGGCCCGGGAAGGACGTTTCGCATGCGCCTTGGAATGTTCATGATGCCGGTGCATCCGCCCGGCCGTTCGCTGTCGGAGACGCTCGCCGAGGACACCGCCAAGTCGATCCTCGCCGACCGGCTCGGCTACGATGAATTGTGGATGGGCGAACACTTTTCGGCCGCGACCGAGCCGTTCCCCTCGCCGCTGATGTTCCTCGCCGGACTGGTGCCGCAGACCAGGAACCTCACCTTCGGCACCGCGGTCATCAATCTTCCCAACCATCATCCGGCGATCGTCGCCGCCGAGGCGGCGCAGTTCGACCACATGAGCGGCGGCCGTTTCCTGTTCGGGGTCGGGTCGGGAGGTCTGGCGTCCGACTTCGAGCTGTTCGATGTCTTCGACACGGCGCTGCGCCAGCGGAAATTTCTCGAATCGATCGATCTGATCCTGCGCATCTGGGCGCAGGACCCGCCCTACGACCTTGCGGGCGAGTTCTGGACCGTGCGCATCGGCAAGACCATCGTGCCGGAGCTCGGCTTCGGCATCATGCCGAAGCCGCTGCAGACGCCGCATCCGCCGATACACGTTTCCGTCGGCAGTCCCGATTCGGATACGGCCCGCATCGCCGCCGCGCGCGGCTGGGGCATGATCTCGGGACCGGTGGCGCCGCTCTATTCGGTCGCCTCGCACTGGTCCGCATACCACGAAGCCTGCCGCGCCGCCGGCAGACCCGCGCGCGGGGAGAACTGGCGCCTCTCGCGCATCGTGCTGGTGGCGCCGTCCGATGCCGAGGCGGAGGATCGCTGTTTCGACCCCGGCGCCGCGGTCCGCTATTACTGCACCTACATGCGCTCGGCGCTGGCGCTGGCGCGGCGCCTCATCATGATCAAGCCGCGGCCGGACATGCCCGACGAGGAATGCACGCCCGAGGCGATCATGAATGAGTGCGTGATCCACGGCTCGCCCCGCACCGTGCTGGACAAGCTCGTGGCGCTGCGCGAGCGCGTCGGCCCCTTCGGCACGCTGTTGCAGATCGGGCTCGACTGGAGCGGCCCGAACGAGGCCTGGGAGCGCGCCGGCATGCAGCTCCTGGCGCAGGAGGTGATGCCGCGTCTGCGCCAGCACGTGGCCGCCGAGGCCGCCGAATAGCAACGCACCGCCGTCGCCGCCGCAGGCCCGCCGCCGTGCCCACGGAACGGCCATAGCCTGCCGACAATTCTCCCACTTTGCGCCGTGCTTCAGCCCGGAAGCCCTGCTGCTATCCGCGCGGCTTCGGCAGCCAGCGAGGGGGAAACCATCATGCCGCCGCAACGTCCTGTCCTGCCCAGTCCTGTCCTGCCCAAGGTGCTTTCCCGCTTGCTCGTGCAGATCGTGCCGGCGCTCGCCATCAGCGCGCTCGGCGGCCTGCTGCTGCAGCATTCGCCGCAAGCCGACAATGCGTCGCGCCTGCAGCGGGAGCAGCGAGCGCTGATGGCCGATCACCTGCGCCGCGAAACCGAGGCGCGGCGGCTTGCAATGCTCTCGGCCGAGCAGGACATGGCCGCCATCAAGGCCGTCACGCCGACCCCGGGCGCGACGACGGCATCCGCCGAAGGCGAGCCCACCGCGGCACCCTCCCCCATGCCCGCCGCCGCGCGGAGCGAACGCAGGCCTGCGACGCGACCTTCGTCGCCGCATTCGAGCAAGCCGGTCGCCGTGGCCCCCGCCTCGCAGACGGACACGCCGCTGCCGCCGCCGCTCGAGCTCGCCCCGCCTCCGCCGGCGCCGAGCGCCGACAGCATGGCCGCCCGCTTGCGCGCGGTCGCGGCCATGGTGGCGCGCATGCCGTCGTTCATCCCTTCGCCCGGCGACTGGTTCGCCGACGACGGCATTCCGCCGCGACCGCCGCGACCGCTGCCCGAACGCAATTTCGTCAACGCGTCGCTGTAAACCGACCCGCCGTGCAACGGTCACCGACATGACTTGTGTCATGCGCGGACCGATCGCGGCCCGCGCGCCGCGTTATCGATCCATCCCGGATCGCTCTGAAATCGTGGCCAAGTGCCGTTCCGTCGGGGCCTTTTAAGCCGCCCGCGGGTGAACCTGCCTGTTGATCGTCTTGCCGATCCGATCGCGGGCCACCTCCATTCCAGGTCGCATGTTGCCTGACATGAAGCTTGGCGTCGTTGCGACGGCACGAAAATGATCGGTTGCGTGAGGCCTGCGCGCCACTGTCAAGCCCGACTCGATCGCTTGCAGGGTCGTTGATGGTGGTTCTAAAGTGTTTTAGTTTCAATAACTTAGATTGACTCTGCGACAGCCTCAGGGTTACTGTGCCCGGTGCGAGGAAGGGGCAGGGCATGGGTGACGGTGGTTGCCGCAGGCGCCGGTCGCGGCGCCTTGTTCTTGCGGCGTGCGCGGTGCTGGCAAGCACCACGAATGCCGGCAGCGAAGAAAAGGGCCTCTGGGAGCGCGACAGGCTGACCGGCGACTGGGGCGGCACCCGCACGCTGCTCGCCGCCAAAGGCATCGACGTCGGCATCACCTACATCGGCGAGACCTTCAGCATTCTCGAAGGCGGCCTCAAGCGCGGCACGAGCTACGAGGGACGGCTTGACGTCGCGATCGACACCGACCTCGAAAAGCTGATCGGCTGGACCGGCGCCAAGACCCATGTCCGCGCCTTCCAGATTCACAACGCCAACTGGCGCAACGCCGCCGATTACGTCGGCAGCATCGCCGACCCGAGCAACATCGATGCGCTGGCGACCGCGCGGCTGTTCACCGCCTGGTTCCAGCAGGATTTCGGCAAGGGCGCGTCCCTGCGCATCGGTCAGCTTGCGGCCGACGACGAATTCCTCACCAGCACGACCGCGGGCGGCCTGATCAACGGCACGTTCGGCTGGGCCACCATCGTGGCCGCGAATCTGCCGAGCGGCGGACCCGCCTATCCGCTGGCGACGCCGGGCGTGCGGCTCAAGCTCAATCCGACCGAGCGCGTCTCGCTGCTCGCCGCCGTGTTCAGCGGCGATCCGGCCGGCCGCCACTGCACCGACCATCCGCAGGCCTGCAACCGCCACGGCACCACCTTCAGCGTCAGCGGCGGTGCGTTTCTCATCGGCGAGGCGCAGTATCAGACCAACCAGGAGAAGGACGCCAAGGGCCTCGCCGCGGCCTACAAGATCGGCGCCTGGTATCATACCGGCACCTTCGCCGATCGACGCTTCGGCATCGACGCCACGGGTGCGGTCGTCTCGCTGGCGACTGCGCCGCCCGGCATGCTCGATCACCGCGGCAATTGGGGCGTCTACGGCGTCGTCGATCACATGTTCTGGCGTGCCGCCGAGCGCAGCGCGAGCGTGTTCGTGCGCGCGGGCGCGGCGCCCGACGATCGCAATCTCCTGTCCTGGTATGTCGACGGCGGTCTCGGCCTCAAGGGCCTGTTGCCGCGCCGGCCCGAGGATACGCTCACCCTCGGCATCGCCCATTCGCACGTCAGCCGGCACGCGCGCGATCTCGACCGGGACACGCTGTCGCTGAACGGGCCGCCCTACCCGATCCGCAATGGCGAAACGGTGTTCGAACTGAGCTATATCGTGCAGCTGGCGCCGTGGTGGACGCTGCAGCCGGACCTGCAATACATCGTCCGTCCCGGCGGCAACGTGCCCGACCCGAACGATCCGACCCGCACGGTCGGAAACGCCCTCGCCATCGGCTTGCGCAGCACGCTCACCTTTTGAGGCGACGGCCATGGCCTACGGCGCCGCGGAGGGCATTGCCCGCGCCGCCGCGCCGCACCCAAACGTCACTCCGCGCGAACCGCGCGCCGCCGGCGCAGTCTGACGTAGAGCGCGCCCGCGCCGCCGTGCACGGGAGCGGCCTGCTCGAAGCCGGCAACGAGGGCGTGAAACTCGGCGAGCGCCAGCCAATGGGGGACCTGGCGTTTGAGCACCCCCCGCTCGGAAAGTTCGTCGCCGCGGCCGCCCTTGCCCGTGATCACCAGCACGATTTTTGCGCCGTGCGCCTGCGCCTCGCGCAAGAAGGACAGCAGTGCCGCATGCGCCTCGGCCTGCGTCATTCCGTGCAGGTCGAGCCGCCCGTCGAGCGCGACGGTGCCGCGCGCAACGCGCCTGCGCAGGCGTCGATCGAGCGGCGCAGGCGCAGGCGGGGCGGGCGGCGGAGTTTTGCGAACGGGGGTTGCGGCCGCGGCCGCCGGCATGGACGGGGCCGGTTCGGGCGGGGTGACGGTTGCGGGTTCCGCGTCCGCCGCCGTTTTGGCCCGCACCGGCTTGCGCAGCGGCGCGACGGTGCGGGTCGCGCCCTGCCACAGCGCGCGCTCCTCCTCGCTCAGCCGCCGCCGTCTCATCGCTTGCGCGGCGCGCCGCGCTGCATCTTTGCCGGCTTGGCCGCGACCTTGGTCGATGCCGCCTTCTTCTTTGCCGTCTTGCCCGCCTTGCCGGACTTGCCGTCGTCGGCCTTGGCCAGAAGCTCGGCCGGCGCAGGCTTGGGCCGCGGCAGCGGCACGTCGATCTCGGCCTCGCGCACGCTCGGCAGCAGCATCACGAAGCGGCCGGCGTGGCGCAGCCGCCCGGAGATGCTGCCGGCCTCGTCGCCGGCGCCGAAATAGATGTCGGCGCGCGCCGGCCCGATGATGGCGCCGCCGGTGTCTTGCGCCACCATGAGGCGGCGGAATGGCGTGGTCGGCTGCTCGCTCTCGATCGGCAGCTCGGCGGCGATGAAGAACGGCGTGCCGTAGACGTGCAGGTTGCGATCAACCGCGATCGAGCGGCCGGGCGTCAGCGACACGCCCTGCGCGCCGAACGGCTCCTCGTTGTCGGCCAGGTGCGTCTCGCGGAAGAAGATGTAGGACCTGTTCTTGCGCCGAAGCTCGCGCCCCTCCTCCGGATTGGCCTCCATCCACTGGCGGATGCGGTCCATCGACATTTCCTCTTTCGGCACGATCTTGCGCTCGATCAGGAACTTTCCGACCGCGGTATAGGGATGGCCGTTCTGCGCGAGATAGTTCAGCCGCAGCGTCTTGCCGTCTTCGAGCCGCACGCGCACCGAGCCCTGGATGTGGATGAAGAAGGCGTCGATCGGGTCCTTCAGCCAGCAGATTTCCAGATTGCGGCCGGCGAGGACGCCATCGTCGATGGCGGCGCGGTCGTGGAACGGCACGAGCCGCCGCTTGACACGCTTGGCCTTGCGGCCGCGGCTTGAGAACTGGCTTGCGAGCATGCGTCCGCCGGGCAGGAGATTTGGCGGCTTGCGGTAGAGCGGATACTTGAACTCGGCGGTCTCCTCACGCGTGCCGTCGACGATCGGTTCATAATAGCCGGTGAGGAATCCGTCGCGTTCGCCGAGCGGAGCGATGCGCAAGGGGCGAAAGTTCTGCTCGAAGAAGGCGCGCGCCGCACCCGGCTCGTGGCGCCTGAAGCCTGCGGCGCGGTGGCAGACCTCGTGCAGGGCGGCGAGCATCGGCCGCGCCGCGCGCGCCTCCGCGGTGCTGCGCGCAATCGCGCGGCAGCTCTTCAGAAAGGCGGCCAGGGCCGCATCGTGATCGTCCTCGGCCCAGCCCTCGATCTCGGCAAACTCGGTCGCCTCGAACTGCGCGTCGGGGATCTTGACCAGCTTGCGGAGGTCGGCCTGCGCCGCCGTGCCGAGCGCGAGCAGAACGAGCGCCGCCGCGCCGATCCGCATCGATCCATGCTGCAAGCCACGGCGCCCCTGCGTCATTGCCCCGCTTCGGTCGCGACCAGCTTCCAGTTGGGGTCGCGCGAGGTGACGTCACGCGCAAAGGTCCACACGTCGGTGACGTCGGTCACCTTGTCGGCACTGCCGTCGATGACCTTGCCGGCGCGGTCGCGCGTCACCGAGACGAGCTGCGAGACAAAGCGCACGGTGATCTGCGCCGTCCGCCCGCGCAATTCCGCGCCCACGATATCGGCGCCGTCGATCGAAACGAATCGCGTCTCCACCGTTTCGCCGCGCTGCTCGCGCTCGCGGATCGCGCTGTCGAAGCCCTCATAGACCTCGCGGCTGAGCAGATTCTTGAGCTGTCGGCGGTCGCCGGCGGCATAGGCGGTGACGATCATCTCATAGGCGGCGCGCGCGCCGGCCAGGAAGTGCCTCGGATCGAAGCTCTTGTCCTCGCGCGCGATGGCGTCGAGGCCTGAGGCCAGGGCCGAGCCCGGTTCGGCGATCCCCTTCCAGCGCTCCGCCGCCTCGGCCGGCTCGGCTGACTTCTGTGCCGTGTCGGGAGCGCGTCCGGGCAGCGCCACGACCTTGTCGTTCGGCGAGGTGCGCACATCGCGGGCAGAATACGGATCATAGGGCGGGCGTTCGCGCCCGGTGCGCTGGCCGAGCACGCTGCGCAGGCGCAGGAAGATGAACACCGCCAGCGCCAGGAAAATAATGGTGTAGATATCGAACACGTCTCGCATGCTCCCGGGCGGCGGCGGGCCATCTGAAACGGGCGGTTCCGCAAGATGCGGCGGGCGGTTCCCGTTTCGTCGCTATTGTCTAGTATCTAAGCACGCGACTTCAGCCATCCAGAGGCGCGGCGGGCATCGGCCGACGTGCGCCCGGATAGACCATAGACGATCCACGCTGCCGCGCCAACCTCGCCGGCAGCGGGAAAAAACCGCCATGGTAAAATGGCTTATCATCACCGTCCTGCTGCTTCCCGCGGCGGAAATCGTCGTTTTCATGGCGATGACCGTCATCCTCGGCCTGCCGGTGACCTTGTTCCTCATGCTCGCCACGTCGCTTGCCGGCGTGCTGGTGCTGCGGCGCGCCGGCCGGCAGCGCATCGCCGGCTTCCGCGTGGCGGTGGCCGACAGCGACATCACCGCCATTCAAGCCAACACCAACGGCTTTTTGATGGTGCTGGCCGGACTGTTTCTCCTGCTACCCGGCTTTCTGACCGACCTTGCCGGCATCATTCTGCTGGTCGGCCCGCTGCGCCGCCGATGCGGTGAGGCGATCAGGCAGGCGCTGCGCGAGCGCGAACGCTGCGGCCGGCCCGTCGTCGATCTGGCACCTGGGGAATGGCGGCAGGTTCCCGAGACGGAAACGAAGGCGAGCGGCGCCGCGCGCCGGACCGAATCGGAGGGATAGGGGTGAAGCGCCGTCCCGTCGGTTCCTTGTCGGGCCTTGGCCGCTGTGTTAGCCACACCGCCGGTTGCGGCGGCGCAATCGGCGACGACCCAGGGAGAGTTCATGACCAGCACCACCAACGGCGGCGAGAGTGCGAGCCCCGCTCCGAACACTGCGCCGCAACTGTCGGTCCTGGCGCAATACATCAAGGACCTGTCGTTCGAGAATCCGAACGCGCCTCTCTCGCTGACGCAGACGACGCAGCCGCAAATTGCCATCTCGGTCAATGTCTCCGCCAATCCGCGTTCCGACACCGACGTCGAGGTCGTGCTGCGCCTGGAGGGCAAGGCGGAAGCCGGCGGCAGCGTCATGTTCAGTTTCGAGCTCGAGTTCGGCGGCCTGTTTCGAATCCTGAACGTGCCGCAGGAGCAGGTCCATCCGCTGGTCATGATCGAATGCCCGCGGCTCCTGTTCCCGTTCGCGCGCGAGATTGTTGCCAACGCCGTGCGCAACGGCGGTTTCCCGCCGCTGCTGCTCGATCCGATCGATTTTGTCGCGCTCTACCAGCAACGCATGGCGCAGCTACAGACGCAGCCGGCGCCGACCACTCCAGTCTGATCCCGCCTGCACGCCGCGCCGGAGGCGTCGCGGCGGATTGACGCGGCGCGCGGAACGCGCGCGCCATGCCGCGACCCCCCACCCTGCTGCCGATGTCAATCGGACGGTCCCGGAATCGGGGCCGGCTCGTCGGCATCCTCCGCGCGATAGTCGCCCCAGACCGCGTTGTCGCCCAGGCTCGCAACGAAACGCCGATGGGCCGCGCGGTCCTCGGCGCTGACGCGCGGGGCAAGCGGCTGCGGACGGGCGCGGATCGAGAGCGCGGACGCGCGCATCTCGCCGCCGCCATTTGCGCCCTCGGCGAGCCCGAGCAGCGCCTGGCGCGCACCGATCAGCTCGACATAGACCTCCGCCAGGAGTTCGGCGTCGAGCAAAGCACCGTGCCTCGTGCGCCGCGAATTGTCGATCCGATATCGCTGACACAGATCGTCGAGCCGGTTCGGCCCCCCCGGATGCTTGCGCCGCGCCAGCAACAAGGTATCGACCACCCGCTCGCGCGCCACCAGTGCGCGGCCAGCCCGCTCAAGCTCGGCATTGAGGAAGCCGAGATCGAACAACGCATTGTGGGCAACAAGCGGCGCGTCGCCGAGGAAATCGAGCAGTTCGTCGGCGATCTCGGCAAAGACGCGTTCGTTCTTGACGCGCTCGTTGTCGATGCCGTGGATCGCCACCGCCTCGGCCGGAATGTCGCGCTCGGGGTTGATATAGCGATGGAAGGCAACCCCGCTCGGGATGCGGTTGACGAGCTCGATGCAGCCGATCTCGACCAGCCGGTGTCCTTGTGCCGGGTCAAGTCCCGTGGTTTCGGTGTCGAGTACGATTTCCCGCATCGCGTTGCTCCCCCGAATCACCGCCGCCTTCGCCCTAACGTCTGCGGCATGCCAGGGTCAAGACCGGCGCCGCGGCGCCATGTGCGAAACCGCCTCGAGAATACGCCGCACCTGGGCCCGCGCGTGCTCGATGCCCTGCGAACTGTCCACCACGAAATCCGCGCGGCGGCGTTTTTCCTCGTCCGGCATCTGCCGCGCCAGCACCGATTCCAGCCGCTCGGGCGCAAGCCCGCGCTCCAGCGCGCGCACACGCTGAACTTCGGCCGGCGCCGAGACCACCACCACCGCATCGACCCGGCTTTCGCCGCCGGTCTCGAACAGAAGCGGAATGTCGAGCACTACAGCCTTCGCTCCTTTGGCCTCGGCCTCCGCCAGAAAGCGCCGTTCCGCCTCGCGCACCAGCGGATGCACGATCGCTTCCAGCTTCTTGAGCGCGTCCGGATTGCCCATGACGCGCTCGCTCAACAATGCGCGATCAACCTTGCCGCCGCGCGTGGTGCCGGGAAAGGCCGCTTCGATGGCCGCCACCGCCTCGCCTTCATAGAGACGATGCACGACGGCATCCGCATCATAGACCGGGACCCCAGCCTCGGCGAAAAGTCTGGCGGTCGTCGTCTTGCCCATGGCAATCGAGCCGGTGAGACCGATGATGAACATGCCCTTCTTCCTCAACGCACCAGCAGCCCGGCATTGCGCATCCACGCAAGCAGCGGCAGGAGCGGCAGTCCGAGGATGGTGAAGTGGTCGCCTTCCACGCGCTCGAACAGCTGGATGCCGAGGCCTTCGAGCTGGTAGGCGCCGACGCTTGCGGTCGCGGCGTCGCCGACCGCATCGAGATACGCTTCGAGGAACGCATCGGAAAACGTCCGCATCGTCAGACGCGCAGCCTCCACGTGCTCGAACTGCAGCTCGTCCGACCGATAGACGGCGATCGCCGAATGCAATGCATGGGTGCGGCCGCGCAGCGCGCGCAATTGCTCGCGCGCGGCGGCGCGATCGGGGGCCTTGGAAAATCGCCGCTGGCCGAGCGCCAGCGTCTGGTCCGCGCCCAGCACGAAACGACCGGGATGGATGGCGGCAACGGCTCGTGCCTTCGCCCGCGCAAGCAAAGCCGCCGCCGCCGCCGGCTGCTGCGGCCCAGCCTGCGCTTCGATGGCGCGCTCGTCGATCGCCGCCGGCTCAATCTCGATCGGAATACCCGCCGCTTCCAGCACGGCGCGGCGCGCCGCGCTCTTGGAGGCCAGCAACAGCGGTTGCGCGGCGAGCCATAGCGCCATGATCTCGTCCCCGCTATCGTCGTTTCTCATCGGCCGCGCGCACAGCCCTGCGCGACCCTGCCGGTTCGCCGAGTTGGCAACGCGGACGTAAAGGCATGGATGTCTGCTCAGCTCGGGGCATGCCGGCGGCGCTCGGCGAGCAGCGCCATCACCTCGGCCGCGGTCTCCTCGATGGAACGGCGGGTGACATCGATGATCGGCCAATTGTGCTTGCTGCAGAGCTTGCGGGCGGAAGCAATCTCCGCTGCGACTGCCTGTTTGTCGATGTACTGATCGGCGTCGTGCCGCGCCTTGAGTCCGAGCAGACGGTTCTGGCGGATCTGTACGATCCGCTCGGGGCTGGCCGTCAGGCCGACGACCAGCGGCTGGGTCAGGGTCTCAAGCTTCGGCGGCAGCGGCACGCCGGGCACGAGCGGAACGTTGGCCGTCTTCACCCCCCGGTTGGCGAGATAGATCGAGGTCGGCGTCTTCGACGTGCGGGAGACGCCGACCAGCACCACGTCGGCCTGGTCCAGGTCCTCGGCATGCTGCCCGTCGTCATGCAGCATGGTGTAGTTGAGGGCATCGATGCGCTTGAAATACTCGGCGTTGAGCGTGTGCTGGGCGCCGACACGGCGCTTGCTTTCACCGCCGAGATAGGACTGGAAGAGGTTAAGAACGGGCCCGAGGATCGACAGACAGGGCAGTCCGAGCGCCCGGCATTTGTCTTCCAGCCGTTCGGCCAGATCCTTGTCCAGCAGCGTGTAAAGGACGATGCCCGGCGCGTTCTCGATCTCGATCAGCACGCGATCGAGTTGCTTGTGGCTGCGCACCAGCGGATGCATGTGTTCGACCGGCGACACACTCTGGTATTGGACGGCGGCCGCGCGCGCCACAGTGATCAGCGTCTCTCCGGTGGCATCGGAGACCAAATGCAGATGAAAGTAGCTTGCGCCTCGATGCGGCATGTATGGCGACGCTTCAAGCTGTGGATCGCTGGGGAGGAGGCCATGGCTTTCCGCCGCGCGCAAGCCGTTCGGCCGCCCCGGAGGACCCGATCGTCCACATGCGTGTCTTGCAACTCCCCTGTCGGTGCGCGCGGCAGGGTCTGCGCGGAAAACCTGCATCGAGCCTGCCGTTGCGCAGCCCATCCCGGTCGTCAGCTTTGAAAATCCACGGCAAATCGCTATCCAAAGGGTTCCACAGGATGACGTTCGGACTGCGGGGAAAGAAGCGCCTGACCGGAACGAGATGTGGATGGCGAGTCGTGAGTCCAACCCACTGCCCAGGAGTCACTACAATTAAGAATCTAGTATTTAGAGCGGAAGGGCGTCGTGACCGATAGGACGGTGCACAAGCCGGTGCAGGCCGTCCTCGAGAGGCGACACCAGGCCGTTCCGCCGATCTGGCTGATGCGGCAAGCCGGCCGCTACCTGCCGGAATATCGCGAGGTTCGTAACCGCGCCGGCAGTTTCCTCGACCTGTGCTTCACCCCCAGGCTCGCAGCGGAGGTGACGCTGCAGCCGATCCGTCGCTTCGGCTTCGATGCTGCGATCCTGTTCTCCGATATCCTGGTTGTGCCGCATGCACTCGGCCGCAACGTACGCTTCGTCGAGGGCGAGGGTCCGCAGCTCGATCCGCTCGATTCACCATCGGCCGTGGCGGCTCTTCCCGCACGGGCGCACGAGGCCACGCTGGCGCCGGTCTATGAGGCGATCGGGCTCGTCAAGGCCATGCTGCCGCCGACGGTGACCTTTCTCGGTTTCTGCGGCGCGCCGTGGACAGTTGCGACCTACATGATTGCCGGCCAAGGCACGCCGGATCAGGCTCCGGCCAGGCTGTTTGCCTATCGGTACAGCGACAGCTTCACGCGTCTCATCGATATCCTGGTCGAGGCATCGATCGAGCATCTGGTGCGCCAGATGCAGGCCGGTGTCGATGCGGTGCAGATCTTCGACACCTGGGCGGGGATTCTGCCGCCGGACGAGTTTCGGCGCTGGTGCATTGAACCGACGCGGAGAATCGTGGCCGGAGTGCGTGCACGCGTCCCGGGGGCGAAGGTGATCGGGTTTCCGCGCGGAGCCGGGACGATGGCGCCGGCCTATGTCGAAACGACCGGCGTCGACGCCGTCGGGCTCGATTGGACGATCGACCGCATGTTTGCGCGGAACGAGTTGCAGCGCCGCCGGCCGGTGCAGGGCAATGCCGACCCGCTGGCACTGCTCGCGGGAGGCTTGGCGCTCGATCGTGAGGTCGACAGCGTGCTGGGGGCTTTCGCCGACGGGCCCTTCATATTCAATCTCGGCCACGGCATTCTGCCGGAGACGCCCCTTGCCCACGTCGAGCGGATGCTGAAGCGCGTGCGGGGGTGATGCGAGCCGCCGCTCGCGTCGGAAAGCTGGGAACGTGAGCCGCGCACATGTACGAATGGCTGAAGGCCTTCCACATCATCGCCGTCATCGCCTGGATGGCCGGGATGCTCTACCTGCCGCGGCTGTTCGTCTATCACTGCGAGGCGGAGGTGGGCTCGCGCCAGTCGGAGACCTTCAAGGTCATGGAGCGCCGGCTGCTGCGCGGCATCATCAATCCCGCCATGGCGGCGACCTGGGTGCTCGGGCTGTGGCTGGCCTGGAGCGGGGGCTGGTTTGCCGCGCCCTGGCTGCATGCCAAGCTCGTTCTCGCACTCGTGATGACCGGCGTGCAGGGCGTGCTGGCGCGCTGCAGGCGTGACTTCGCCCTCGACCGGAACCGCAGATCGCAGAGATTCTATCGAATTATCAATGAGGTGCCCACCGTCCTGCTGATCCTCATGGTGCTTCTCGTGGTGCTCAAGCCGTTCTGAGGGACGCCGGGGCGGTCGCCGTGATCCACTCCCTCCCCTTGCGAATTCGGCTGCGCTTCCGTATGTTTACAGCACCCCTCCAAACGTAGGCGGATGCATTCGAGTGTCGGTCCCGAGTATCCGGACCGGTCGACGCATCGGGCCCGGGCTCTGAAGCAAACCCGAACCCAAGACCTGCGCTTTCCTGACCTTTCCGCCCGCGCTGGTTCGATCTGCAGGCGCCGGCGAGCATTCCCATAGGACGACCCGCATGCGGGAAATCAAGCTGCAAGACCTCAAATCCAAGAGCCCACCGGAGCTCCTGGCCTTCGCCGAACAGCAGGAGATCGAGAACGCCAGCACCATGCGCAAGCAGGAGCTGATGTTCGCGATCCTCAAGCAGCTCGCGACGAAGGAAATCGACATCGTCGGCGAAGGCGTCGTCGAGGTGCTGTCCGACGGTTTCGGCTTCCTGCGTTCACCCGAAGCCAACTATCTGCCGGGCCCTGATGACATCTACGTTTCGCCCTCGCAGATCCGGCGCTTCGGGCTGCGCACTGGCGACACCGTCGACGGCCATATCCGCTCGCCCAAGGAGGGCGAGCGCTATTTCGCGCTGCTGAAGGTGAACTCGATCAACTTCGAGGATCCGGAGAAGGCGCGGCACAAGATTAATTTCGACAACCTGACGCCGCTCTATCCCGACGAGCGGCTGAAGATGGAATACGAGGATCCGACCAAGAAGGATCTCTCCGCGCGCGTCATCGATATCGTGGCGCCGATCGGCAAGGGGCAGCGGGCGCTCATCGTCTCGCCGCCGCGCACGGGCAAGACCGTGCTGCTGCAGAACATCGCCCATTCGATCACCCGCAACCATCCGGAGTGCTACCTGATCGTGCTCCTCATCGACGAGCGGCCGGAGGAGGTCACCGACATGCAACGCTCGGTCAAGGGCGAGGTCGTGTCCTCGACCTTCGACGAGCCCGCCTCGCGGCACGTGCAGGTGGCGGAGATGGTGATCGAGAAGGCCAAGCGCCTGGTGGAGCACGGCCGCGACGTGGTGATCCTGCTCGATTCCATCACCCGACTCGGGCGCGCCTACAACACCGTGGTGCCGTCATCCGGCAAGGTGCTCACCGGCGGCGTCGATGCCAACGCGCTGCAGCGACCCAAGCGCTTCTTCGGTGCCGCCCGGAACATCGAGGAGGGCGGCTCGCTCACCATCATTGCCACCGCGCTGATCGACACCGGCAGCCGCATGGACGAGGTGATCTTCGAGGAGTTCAAGGGCACCGGCAATTCGGAAATCATTCTCGACCGCAAGGTGGCCGACAAGCGGACGTTTCCGGCCATCGACATCACCCGCTCCGGCACCCGCAAGGAGGAACTGCTGGTTCCCCCTGATCAGCTCAAGAAAATGTACGTGCTGCGTCGCATTCTTAACCCGATGGGAACCATGGATGCGATTGACTTCCTGCTGGATAAGCTTCGCAACACCAAGAACAACGCGGAATTCTTCGAGTCGATGAACACCTGATGCCGCCGGTCCGCGCCCTCCTGATCGCGTTGGTGTTAGCGACCGCCGCGACCTCGCCGGCTCGCGGCATTGCCTCGGTGACGGTGTTCGGGTTGAAGGCGCCGGAGGAGGTCGGCGGCTTCACGCTGAACGACTCGACCAACTTCGAACGGTCGAAGCCGGGCGACGGCTACGGTCTCGATTACTCGCAGCCGGGCTGGAAGCTCGACGTCTTCATCTACGACCTCAAGCGGGTGGCGATCCCGGACGATCCGAAGTCGGCCATCGTGCGGGCCGAGTTCGAACGATCGCGCGAGGATGCCTTCCTCGCGCAGCCGCGCGGCATCTACAAGCAGGTCTATCTGCGGCGCAATTTTACCATCGAGGATGGGGCGAAGCGCACGCGCTTTCAGTGCGCGGCCTTCCACTTGACGCGGGACGGCGCAAAGCCGCAGGACGGCTTCATGTGTGTGACCGCGTGGAACAACAAGTTCGTCAAGCTCAGGCTGACCACGCTGAGCGACCGCGATTCGGAGGCCTCGGCGCGTAAGCATGTGGCAGCCTGGATCCCGGTGTTGTGGGGAGCGGGGGCGCGCGCGGAGCAGATCAAGCCGGCGGCGAGGCGCGCGCAGCCGCGCCGGCCGGCACCGCGCGTGCGACGGCCGCCGCCCGGCTACTATTATCGATAGCGGTGGGCATCGCGGGCGGCGTTGGCACGCTCCGTTCCGGCTCCCGGTGGCACTCAGCCCGGATGCAGGGCGGCGAGAGCCGCGGCCATCCTGCTCGGATCGGTGACCGGCAACGAACAGGTTTCACCGACGCAGACGAAGGCCGCGCTCGAAGGCGCGGCAGCGATCTTGGCCTGGGCCGGATGGTTCGCCGGCAAGGCATCGGTGCGGGGGGCGCGCAGCACGCTGCGATTGAGGAAGGGAAGCTTCAGCGCGGCCGCAACGAGCGGCTCGGAGTCGCGCCCGGTGACCACGATTTCGGCGGCGTGAAGGCGGAAATCGAGCGCGTTGAGCAGCGCCGCGTGCGCGAGGAGCTGGTCGGCCGCGGTCGCCAGCACGCCGTCGAGCAGACGGTCGGCCTGTTCGCGCCAGGCGGAGTCCCCGGTCAGGGCTGCAAGCCGCAGCAGGTTTTGCGCGGCCATGGCGTTGGGGTTGGGCGTGGCGTCGTCGTTGGTTGCGGCGGGGCGGATCACCAGGCCCTCGGCATCGTCCGCGGTCAGAAAGTATCCGCCGTTGTCCGCATTGGCGTAGTGGGCATCAAATGCGCGTTGCCAGGCCAGCGCTTGGTCGAGGTAGGCGCGTTCTCCCGTCGCTTCATGAAGCGTAAGCGCGGCGCGGATCATGGCGGCGAAGTCGGAGGCAAGGCCGGGATAGAGCAACCTGCCTTCGCGCCAGGAATGGCCGAGCCGATCGCCCCGGCTCATGGCGCGGACGATGAAAGTGTACGCGCGGGCGGCCTGCTCGATCCAGGCCGGCTCGCCGAGGGCGAGCCCGGCATGCACCAGGGCGGCGATCATCAACCCGTTCCAATCGGCCAGCACCTTGTCGTCAAGCCCCGGGCGTACCCGTTTGTTGCGCAGCGCAAGCAGCTTTTGGCGCAGCATGCCGAGCCGCGCCTCGTCTTCATTGCTGCGCGGTAAGTGCCTGAGGCGATTAAGGATATTGTGACCCTCAAAGTTGCCCTGGTCGGTCACGTCGTAATGCTGCGAAAAGAACGCAGCATCGGCCTCACCCAACTGGTCCATGATCTCATGGCGCGACCAGACGTAGTACTTGCCCTCCTCGCCTTCTGAATCCGCATCCAGCGAAGAGCAAAAGGCACCGTCCCCCGTCGTCATCTCGCGCTGCAGCCAGGCCACGGTCTCGGCGGCGCGCTGGCGGAAGAGGTCGTTGCCCGTGTGTTGATGGGCCAGGGCCAACAGCTCAAGCAACTGGGCGTTGTCGTACAGCATCTTCTCGAAATGCGGCACGAGCCAGCGCTCGTCGACCGAATAGCGGGCAAACCCGCCCCCCAGGTGATCGTAGATGCCGCCCTCGCAGATGCGTTCGAGTGTCAGCGTCACCAGCCGGAAAAAGCGCTCGTCGTTTTGCCGCAGGCCGGCACGCCACAGGAGCTCATAGATCGCGGCGTTGGGAAACTTCGGCGCACCGCGCAATCCGCCGTTGATCGGATCCATGGCGCCGGCGATCTGGCGGGCAATGTCGTTGAGTTCGCGCGCTCCGATGACAACCCGGTCGGCCGGGCGCGCGCGTTGCGCCAGCCGCTCCATCAGGGCATCGCGGTTGTTGCCGATCTTGTCGGGCTCTTCCCGGAAAATTCGGGCGACCTCCCGCAACACGTCCACGAAGGCCGGCCGGCCGAAACGCGCCGTCTTGGGAAAATAGGTCCCACCCCAGACCGGCTCGCCCCGGGGGGTGAGGAACATGGTCAGCGGCCAGCCGCCCTGCTCGCCCAGAAGGTGCAGCGCCGACATGTAGATCTGGTCGATATCGGGTCGCTCTTCGCGGTCCACTTTGATGTTGACGAAGAGTTCGTTCATCACCGCGGCGGTGGCTTCGTCCTCGAAGCTTTCATGCGCCATGACGTGGCACCAGTGACAGGCCGCATAGCCGACCGAAAGCAGGATCGGCTTGCCGGTGCGTTGGGCTTCGGCCAGCGCCTCCGGCCCCCACGGCCACCAGGCGACCGGGTTGTGCTTGTGCTGGAGCAGATAGGGCGAGGTCTCGCCGGCGAGACGGTTTGCGCGAGCGGCGGATGGATGCTGGGCCATGGATGCAAGCTTATCCCGTTCTGCCGGCTGGAGATACGGGGTCGGGCCGAGCCCGGCCTCGCTCTCGTCGCCTCGCGTGTTCGGTCGATTTGTCGGCGCCCTTCATCCGCGCTACATGCGCCTCGTGCCTCACCTCCGCGATACGATCTACGCTCTGTCTTCGGGCCGACCGCCGGCGGCCATCGCGGTCGTGCGCGTGTCTGGGCCAAGGGCCGAGACGGCGCTGCGGGCGGTCATTGGCGGCGTGCCCGAGCCGCGCAAGGCTGCACTCGCGCGCCTGCGTGACCCCGACAACGGAGAGCCAATCGACCAGGCGCTGGTGCTGTGGTTTCCGGCTCCGCACAGTGAGACCGGCGAGGACGTGGCGGAGCTGCAGCTCCATGGCGGCCGGGCGGTGATCGCGGCCACCCTCGCGGCACTCGGCAGGATCGAGGGTCTGCGGCTGGCGGAGGCAGGAGAATTCACGCGCCGGGCGTTCGAAAACGGCAAGCTCGATCTGACAGCGGTCGAGGGACTCGCCGACTTGATCTATGCCGAGACCGAGGCCCAGCGGCGGCAGGCACTGCGCCAGCTCTCGGGCTTTCTGGGCGATCATGCCGAACGCTGGCGCGCGCGGTTGGTCGAAGCGCTGGCACTGGTCGAGGCGCGCATCGATTTTTCCGATGAGGCGGACGTGCCGGAGGACCTGCTTGGGCCGGCGTTGAAAACCGTGCGCGATCTGCGCGGGGAAATCGCCGACGCGCTGGCCAACGCCTCGCGCGGGGAGCGATTGCGCGAAGGAATGGTTGTGGCGATTGCGGGTCCGCCCAATGCCGGCAAATCGACCTTGCTCAACCGGATCGCACGGCGGGAGGTCGCAATCGTATCGCCCTATGCCGGCACGACGCGCGACGTGATCGAGGTCCATCTCGATCTGGGCGGCTATCCGGTGACGCTTTTGGACACCGCCGGCATTCGAGACAGCGAGGACCCGGTGGAGCAAGAAGGGGTGCGGCGGGCAAGGCAGCGGGCCTCGGAGGCCGACCTCGTGCTCTGGCTCGAGGACGCGAGGGAGCCGTTTGCAAAGACTGAATCGCCGTTCGCGCCGTTCGGCTCACCGGTTTGGCGGGTTCTGACCAAGGTCGATGTCCTGGAAATGAGCCGCAAATCGATACTTGAACGTGAATTCGCGGTCTCGAATGGTACGTTTGCCCTGTCGGCCTTGACCGGCGAAGGAATGAACCGGCTTCTCGATGCGCTATCGCGCCAGGCCGAGGCTTATTTCGGTTCCGCGCCGGCTCTGGTGACGCGGGAGCGGCATCGGCACGCCCTCGAGGGGACGCTGGCGGCGCTCGACCGCGCTCTTGCCGAGCAGGAGTACGGCCGCGAGGACATCATCGCGGAGGAGCTGCGCACCGCCGCGACCATGCTCGGCCGGCTGACCGGGCGTATCGACGTGGAAGATGTGCTCGACGCCATTTTCCGCGATTTTTGCATCGGCAAATAGAACGAGGACGGGGGCGGGCGTTCATTCGTCGCGGCCGCTTGCGAACACGGATGGGGACATGGCGGGCGTCTGCGGACAAGGGAAGAGCAGACGCCGAGCAGGCGCTGGGCAGACGTGTTCTTCGGAAATTCTGCGGGCGGTGAAGCGCCTTGAAAGCGCGTCGTCAGCGCTGTTTCACGTGAAACACCCGAGCGGCAAAACCTGCCTTTGACCCCCCTGGCAGCATTCGGTAGAAGCACGGCATTCGGAGCAAGGGATGGACTTGCGTTTCGACGTCCTCGTTGTCGGCGGCGGGCACGCCGGCTGTGAGGCCGCGGCGGCGGCGGCCCGCATGGGCGCCCGAACCGCGCTGATAACGCATCGCTTCGCCACGATCGGAGCCATGTCCTGCAACCCGGCCATCGGCGGCCTCGGCAAGGGACATCTGGTGCGGGAGATCGATGCGCTGGACGGTCTCATGGGGCGCGTGGCCGACCTGGGCGGGATCCAGTTCCGGGTGCTCAACCGCCGCAAAGGTCCGGCCGTCCGCGGCCCAAGGGCTCAAGCCGACCGCACGCTCTACGCCGCGGCTATGCAGCAGGCCATTCGCGAAACCGCCAATCTCACCGTTCTGGAGGCAGAGGCCGACGATATTCGCGTGCAGGACGGCCGCGTCATGGCCGTTCGCTTGGCCGACGGCCGGGAGATCGCGGCCGGTGCCGTGGTCCTGACCACAGGGACCTTTCTCCGCGGCCTGATCCACATCGGCAGCGTGACCACGCCAGCCGGTCGGGTGGGCGAGGCCCCGTCGCTTGGCCTTTCGCAGACATTGGAACGCGAAGGCTTTGTTCTAGGGCGCCTCAAGACCGGCACGCCGCCGCGGCTCGATGGGCGCACCATCGACTGGGCCGCGCTGGACCTGCAGCCGGGGGACGATCCGCCCGAACCTTTCTCTGCCCTGACCACCGCAATTACCAATCCCCAGGTCGAGTGCGGCATCACCCGTACCAACGCGGCGACCCACGCCATCATCCGGGCGAATGTGCATCGCTCGCCCATGTATTCCGGCCAGATTCGCAGCCGAGGCCCGCGCTATTGCCCCTCGATCGAGGACAAGATCGTGCGCTTCGGCGATCGCGACGGCCATCAGATTTTCCTTGAGCCGGAGGGACTCGACGATTCGACCGTCTACCCGAACGGCATTTCCACGTCCCTGCCCGAGGAGGTGCAGCAGGCATTGCTCGCCACCATCCCTGGCCTCGAGCGCGCCCGCATGATTCGGCCGGGCTACGCGATCGAGTACGACTATGTCGATCCGCGCGAGCTGCGGCATACGCTCGAGACCAAGAGAATTGCAGGGCTTTTCCTGGCCGGCCAGATCAACGGCACGACCGGTTACGAGGAAGCGGCAGGGCAGGGTCTTGTGGCCGGCCTCAACGCGGCGCTCCGGGCGGCCGGCGGCTCGCGGATCGTCTTCGATCGGGCCGAGGCCTATCTCGGGGTCATGATCGACGATCTCGTCACCCGGGGCATTACCGAGCCCTATCGGATGTTCACGTCGCGGGCCGAGTACCGGCTGAGCCTGCGTGCCGACAACGCAGACCAGCGGCTGACGGGACGAGGAATCGCCCTCGGATGTGTGGGTTCGGAACGCCGCCGGCAGTTCGAGGCGAAGATGGCGGCGCTCGAATCGGCCCGCACCCTTGCTCGTTCGCTGACGATCACCCCGAACGAGGCCGAGCGGTACGGCATGTCGCTCAATCGCGATGGCCAGCGGCGCAGTGCCTTCGAGCTCTTGTCCTACCCCAATCTTGGCGTAGCCGATATCGGCCGGGTCTGGCCCGAGTTTGCGGCGCTCCCGGCGAAGATCGCCGAACAGATCGAAATCGATGCCAAATATGCCGTCTATCTCGATCGCCAGGCGGCCGATATCGAATCCTACCGGCGCGACGAGAGCTACGAACTCCCGGAAACCCTGGATTACACCGCGATTCCCGGGCTTTCGCACGAAATGCGTCAGAAGCTTGGTGCACAGCGGCCGCGGACCATTGGACAGGCCGGACGCATCGACGGCGTCACGCCCGTGGCATTGGCGCTGCTGGTGGCGCATGCCAGGCGCTTGGACCGGGGGCGATCCGCGGCCTGAGGGGGATTGGCCGTCATTCCGCGGCGTTCCGCCGTCATCTTGCGCGGCCAAGAATGTTGAACTTGCCATGCCGCCGAAGTCTCCCAAGGCCTTCACTCCCGACGATCTGCTGGCTGATCGGACCGCCGCTCTTCGGCTCGTTTCGGTTTCACGTGAAACGATCACCCGCCTTGATCGCTTCGTGGCGCTGCTGCTGCAATGGCAACGCCGGATCAATCTCGTGGCGCCATCGACCGTTCGGACGCTTTGGACGCGCCATGTCGCCGACTCGCTTCAGCTCGTTGCGCTTGCGCCGGACGCCCGGTGCTGGGTCGATCTCGGATCGGGGGCGGGTTTTCCCGGGCTTGTGATCGCGTGTGCGTTGGCCGATCAGGCGAATGTCGAGGTGCATCTGGTTGAGAGCAGCGCAAAAAAGGCCGCGTTTCTGCGCGAAGCCGTTCGCGAAACACATGCCCCGGCCATTGTTCATCCTGTGCGAATCGAGGAATTCGTGCAGAAGTTCGACCATGTTCCCGATGTGGTCACCGCGCGGGCACTCGCCCCGTTAGACCGGTTGCTCGCGCTTGCCTTTCCGTTGCTTCAGGCGGGGGGGATGGGGCTGTTCCCAAAGGGTCAAGATGTTGAGGTCGAATTGACCAATGCTGCTAAATCTTGGAAAATTGAGTATGATTTGGTCCCAAGCCGGACCGACGCGTCGGGCCGGATCGTGCGCATCAAGGCCATGCATCCTGCCATCCGGCCGGGTTCCGAAGATAATGTAGTGAATTCAAAGAGTTAAATGGATCGCGCCATGTCAGACCCGATCGCCGCAAGCCCCGCCGGCGACGCCGCGGCCGAAGACCTCGATCGCCAGGCCCAGGTGGTTCGCCTCTCCGACCATGCCGAGCCGGCCAAGCCGCCGCGCGTGCTGGCCATCGCCAACCAGAAGGGCGGCGTCGGCAAGACCACGACCGCCATCAACCTCGGGACCGCGCTTGCCGCCATCGGCGAGCGCGTGCTGGTGGTCGATCTCGATCCGCAGGGCAACGCCTCCACCGGGCTTGGCATCGATCGGCGCAACCGCCGCACCTCGACCTACGACGTGCTCACCGGCGAGGCTCCCTTGCGCGAGGCCGTGGTCGCCACCGCGGTGCCGCGTCTGTCCATCGCCCCTTCGACCATGGACCTGTCGGGCCTCGAACTGGAGATCGGCCAGGCGCGCGACCGCGCCTTCCGTCTGCGCCGCGCGATCGCCCCGCTCAACAACGGCAAGTTCGTCGGGGTCGGCGACTTCAGCTACGTGCTCGTGGACTGCCCGCCCTCGCTCAACCTGCTCACGATCAACGCCATGGCGGCGGCGCATGCGATCCTCGTGCCGCTGCAATGCGAGTTCTTCGCCCTCGAAGGCCTGTCGCAACTGTTGCAGACGGTCGAGCAGGTGAAGGCGACGCTCAATCCTGAACTGACCATTCACGGCATCGTGCTCACCATGTTCGACGCGCGCAACAACCTGTCCAACCAGGTGGTCGCCGACGTGCGCGAATTCATGGGCCGCAAGGTCTACGACACCATCATTCCGCGCAACGTGCGCGTCTCCGAGGCGCCGTCCTACGGCAAGCCGGTGCTGGTCTACGACCTCAAGTGCGTCGGCAGCGAAGCCTATCTGCGGCTCGCCACCGAGATCATCCAGCGCGAGAAGGAATTGCGTGCGAGCTGAGCTGTGTGTTCAGCGCGAGGCGGCGTTGACGGTGGCAGCGGCCGACCTGATGGGTGAAAGAAAGGGTGAGCCCGACGCGCGGCCGGTTTGCGTTGCGGTCAAAATCGGCGCGCAGGCACCGTTCGCGGCCCGGAAGCGGGAATCCGTTCGGGGCCTGCTCACGGAACGCGCGGCGGAGAATGCGGTTCGTTCGCTCCCGGTTTGAAGACATGACGCGTTGGTCTATCGCGATCGCAACGAACGAGAACAACGGCGAGACGAAAGAGACGAATGAGCAGTTTCGAGGAGAGCCCCATGGCAGACGACGCAGCACGCTCGCGATTGGGTCGGGGTCTCGCCGCGCTGATGGGCGACGTCGGGGTTGAGACGCAGGCGATCGACCGCAGCCGCAGTCCACGCCG
>Ga0073934_10003511_pt1 | contig 28677 bp, 24 predicted proteins | sample LarsenN4metaG_FD_76834 | JGI IMG/M metagenome (GOLD analysis project Ga0073934, IMG submission 76834) | Hot spring sediment bacterial and archeal communities from British Columbia, Canada, to study Microbial Dark Matter (Phase II) - Larsen... ... | reverse complement strand
GTCCATCCGTATCCCGAGCAACGCCTGTGCGTCAGAACCTGAGGGAAGAGCCCAGTGCGTTAACTGCGCACGCTGGGATCTGTGGAGGGGGTGCTCAGCAATGGGCATTCCTACTCCGACTCGTTGTCAGAACAATTTCAGAGAGGCTTAAGGCCTTTTCACAAGTCGCTGCGTCACTTTACCGGGCGGCCAGCCGGTTCGCGAGAACCGCCGAAGAGGATCGATCACGAGAGGAGAATCGACATGAGCCTGAAGCGCATTGGAATCACGGGTGTATTGGCTGCTTGCCTCGGTGCGGTCGGCGGCGCGAGCGCCGTCTCCGGGCAAGAGAACCGGGGGCCGGGAGAGATCTTTTCGGCGCCGTTGGCCGACATGCCCGGCAAGCGGCTCGTCGTCGTCGAGCTCAGGTGGCCGCCGCGCCAGGAAGGCCAGGCGGCGGCCCGGGGGCATAGGCACCCGGGTTCCGTGTGGGTCTACGTGACCTCGGGCACCGCCAGGCTCGGCCTTGCCGGGCAGCCGGTTCGCGAGGTCAAGGCGGGCGAGAGCTTCTTCGAGCCGCTCGGCGCTATCCACACCGTCGGCGGCAGCGCGAGCACGACGGAGCCCGCGACGGCCATCGCCGTGATGATCGTTCCGGAAGGCGCGCCGCTCGTCACGCCCGTGGAGTAAACGCCATGCGGTTGACGAGCGTCGTGATGGCGGCGCTGCTTGCGAGCGGCGCATTCGCGGGCGTTGCGTGCGGCCAAGCGTCCGACTCGAGCGCGCAGGGTCAGGCCGTAGCCGCCGGCAGCCCGCTCATCGGCATGCCGGCGCCGCGGGTCGAGCTCGCCACGATCGACGGTGAATCGATCGATTTGGGCGTGCTCTACGGCAAGAAGGCCGTGTACCTGAAGTTCTGGGCGACGTGGTGCATCCCGTGCCGCCGGCAGATGCCGCACTTCGAGAACGCGTATCGAACCGCCGGCGCCGATCTCGCCGTCATCGCGGTCAACGTCGGGATGAACGATCCGCTCGAGGACGTGCGGCGCTTTCGCGACGAGTACGGAATTCACATGCCGATCGTCGTCGACGACGGCCGCTTGGCCGCGGCGCTCAACTTGCAGATCACGCCGCAGCACGTCGTGATCGGCCGCGACGGACGCATCCGCTACGTCGGCCATCTCGCCGACGAGGCGCTCGACGCTACGCTCGTCGAGGCGCGCTCGATCGCGGCCCCCGCGATCCGCCGCCGAGAAGGCGCGGTGCGCGAGATCGCGCGCTATCGCGTCGGCGACCGACTGCCGGGTCTCGCGGGGACGACGATCGACGGCGAGATCTTCGCGGCGCGGACCTCGGGCGAGAGTCGCCCCACGGTGCTCGTGTTCTTCTCGCCGTGGTGCGAGACGTACCTCGCAGGCTCGCGTCCCGAAGTCGGTGCGCGCTGCCGGCAAGCGCGCGAGCAGGTCGACGCGCTCGCGCGAGAGCGCACCGACGTTCGTTGGCTCGGCGTCGCTTCCGGCCTCTGGGCCGTCGAGCGCGATCTCGTCGACTACCGCGCGATGTACGGGACGTCCATACCGTTGATGCTCGACGAATCGGGCGAATGGTTCAGGGCGTTCGACGTGAGGGACGTGCCGGCGGTGCTCCTCGCCGACTCCGACGGCCGGCTCGTTCACCGCGGCGACGGCTACGACACGGAGTGGCCGAGCGTGCTCGAGCGCCTCGGCGGCCGGTAGCGCTCCGCTCGCCCCCCGGCGCTCGGCTCGCCCCCGGCGCTCGGCTCGCCGCCGGGCGCTCGGCTCGCCGCCCGCCGCTCGGCTCGCCCCCGTGCGTTCGGCTTGGCGCTCGGCGCTGGGTGGGTGGCTCGGCGCGACGCCCTCGCACCGCGCGTATCGCGCACTGCGCACGGAGGCAGGCAGCGCTGCCAACAGCGTGAAACCTCCCTGCGCGAGCGCGCTCCAAAGGCCCAGCGAGGACAGGCACCCGCGCGCAAGCACGGATGCACGCGCCGAAATCCCCAGGGTTTTCTTAAGTCGGCCTCGCTCGCCCTTTTGGGGCCTTCCAAACTAATATTCGCGAAAGTGACTGGGCAATCAGATGCGTAACCGCTTTCAAAAGCTGGCTGTTTTGATTGGCGCAAGTTTCGCGTCGGGCGTCACGGCCCAGCAGATCGCCGACCCCGGCTTCGAGAGCGTCGGCCGGGCTTGGCCGCTCGCTGCCGATTTGCGCGACTACGAGCTCACGGGGCCGGCGATTCCGATCTCGTTCAACGACGGCGCGGTCGACCGCGGCTCGTGGGACGACTTCGTCGGCTCGGCGCATCACGGCGCGGTGCCCGAAGGCATCGAGCCGCTGCCCGTCGACCTGTTCACGTCGCAGGACTTCTATAAAGACCGCGAGCTGTGGAGCGATCCGCGCTATTTCCGCTGCAACAGCCCGGCCGGCATCGAGGAGCAGTGGGGGGCGAACACGACGGCCACGATCGGCGACGACCCGCCGGCTTCGGCGGCGTGGGGCCACTGCGACCGCGACTATCCGCGCGAAGCCATCGTGAGCCCGTATCCGTTCGCGACGGCGCAAGAACATTACGAGGCGCTGCGCGCCGAGACGATCAAGCGCGGCGGCGCGAAGCAGCGCCCGACCGCGGAGCAACTCGCCGATTGGACGGGGCGCTACATGCACCCCGGCAACACGACGGACGCGCAAGCCGATTGGACGGGCCGCGACGAGGGCACGAACCCGCAGTCGTACTGGTATCGCATGCGGCACAACCAGATGCCGACGATCCTGTCGCTGCTGACACCCGAGTATCGGACGCGGATGGTCCAGGAGGCCTACCACGCCGGCAACACGAACGCGCCGCAGTGGCCGTCGCAATACTGCTGGCCCGAAGGCTTCATGCGCCGCTGGCACGAGTTCGCCACGTGGGAGTGGCACATCGTTGCCGCGCCGTCGGTCGTGCAGATCGTCACGGGCGTCGCGCGCAATTTCATCACCACGATCCACGTCGACCGCGAGTTCAACATGGACGGCGCCGTGCCGCGCCTCGGCCAGGACGTGCCGCGGTGGTACGGCGAGACGATCGGGTTCTGGGACGGTGACACGCTGATCACTTGGACGTCGAACATCCAAGGCTGGAAAGTGCATGCGGCGTTCGAGTACTCGAACAGGATGCAGACGGTCGAGATCTACACGCCGAACCGCGACCCGAGCGGCAAGTTCTTGGGCCTGAATCACGAGGCGGTCTTTTACGATCCGGAAGCGCTCGTGGAGCCCGTGCGCATCGTCAGGAACTATGTGAAGTCGAGCGGATTCGAGGAAGGAGATCCGTACGTCTTCATCGACTGCGTGCAGACGATCTTCCCGATCGAAGGCCGTTCGACGCCGGTTTCACCCGGGACGGTCATCGAATACGAAGTTCCCGATATGTACGGCCGCCCCTGGGCTCATATATGGGAGAAGTACTTCGAGCAGAACATGGAGAAGCCTGAAGACGATGACATCTTCAGCTTTGATTAAGCTGCCCGGATCCAATATTGGCGGTATCATGAGACGGAAGGAGTCTCTGTTTATGAACAAAAAGCGCATCATTGGCGGTCTCGTTGCGGCGACGCTGACGGCCGCTGCGGTGCCCGTTTTCGCGCACCACTCGTTCTCGATTTTCGACGCGAGCCAGACGAAGACCTTCACGGGCGTCGTCACCCGCGTGAATCCGGACGCGAACCATTTGCAGATTTTCTTCGCCCCGATGAACGAGGAGCGCAAGAACGTCATTCGCGACGAGAACGGCCAACCCGTCATTTGGGCCGTCGAGATGGCCGGCTCGGCCGCGTCGGCACAACAGGGCATCTCGGTCGCCGAGTTCCCGGCGGGCACTGTGTTCACCGTGTCGCTGCACCCGTTGCGCAGCGGCGAGCCCGCAGGCGCTCGCGAGGGAGCGTTGTACAAGTGCCCCGAAAAAGCGCCCGCGCAGGCGGGTGGCCGCAAGCAGTGGCAGCCGCCGCCGGCGGGTAAGCACTGCGACTCGGTCGAAGGACACATTCAGATCGGCGGCGACGACGGCGTTCCGCGCAACGCCGACGGCACTCTGCGGCGCAACTAGGCCGAGCGCTCAGGCGTGTTCGAGTTCGCGGAGTGGCTGGGCGCCACTCCATTGAGCGTCGGCATCCAGTCGCGGCTGTGGCTCACGCCGCTCCTGCAGTCGATCCACATCCTCATGATCGGCGTCGTGTTCGTGTCGATCTTGGTCGTGGCGCTGCGCGTGATGGGGCGAATCCGTACGGACGAGCCGCTGGCGGAAACGTGGCACCGCTTCGCGCCGTGGTTCTGGAGCTCGCTCGGCGTCATGGCGGGCACGGGTCTCGTGCTCACGATAGGCGAGCCCGTGCGCCAAGTGAGCGCGCTGTCGTTTTGGCTCAAGATGTCGCTGCTCGCGATCGGCGTGGCGAGCGCGCTCTACTTCGGGCGCACCGTCATGGCCGCTGCCGGCCGCGAAGAAGCGCCTACCACGCCCGCGGCACGCATCGTCGCCGTTGCGACGATCCTCCTCTGGGCCACGATCATTTTCCTCGGACGGTGGATCGCTTACGACGTGGAGATATGGGAATCGTGGCACCTCGCGTGAGCGGCTGGCCGTCTGCGCTGCGCGCGGCGCGCCGGCAGCATCTTCCTTGCTCGAGGTTCACGGCGAGCCCAAAGTATCGACCGCGTTTCCAGCACGCGCCGACCTCGCAGCACCCGCGGTGGTCGCCGGCGGGCCCGGCGTACGCGCAGCGCTAGCAACTCCCGCGGTAAAGGAACAACGTGGATCTCACCGCTCTTGTCGATCTCGCGCAGAACTCGGCTTTGAGCGAGTGGATGCGAACGTCGCTGAAGGCGGTCGCAATCATCAACGCGCTCCACGTGATCTCGATCGTGACCGTCTTCGGCACGATCTTCTTCGTCGATTTGCGCCTGCTCGGTTACCCGAACGCGCAGCGCTCGTTCAGCCGACTGCACCACGCGCTCGTGCGCTGGACGTGGGCGGCCTTCGCGCTCGCCGCCGTCACGGGCGTGCTGTTGTTCATGGTCAACGCCGTCACCTATTACCGCAACACCGCCTTCTGGCTGAAGATGGGCGCGATCGTCCTCGCCGGAATCAACATGCTCGTGTTCGAGCGCGTCACGTTCAAATCCGTGGGCCGCTGGGACCAAGGCGTCTTACCGCCGCCGCCTGCGCGCCTCGCCGCGGCGCTGTCGATCGTGCTCTGGATCGCCGTGATCTTCTTGGGCCGTTGGATCGGCTTTACGAAGGGCTACGACTTCTCGGTCCCCGAGGACGTGCAGTTCGATTTCTCGTTTCCGGAGGAGTAGCACGAACATTTCGGGAACCGGTCATTGGATGGTGCCTTCCATCCCAAACGACCGGCCGGTGCGCTCCCGCCGCGCGGGCTTGCCGCGCAACCCACGGGGCGGCGGCCGACCGGACGTCGGCTTCAGCGGCGGCACGCCGAGGCGGCCGCGGTCACGGCCGCGCCGCCCGCCGGGAGCCAAGCCTCGAACCAAGGGCTCATGATTGTTGACTGCCGAATCAGATACCGCCGATCATTTCGCTGGTCAGAAACAAAAACCTCCGGGGAATCTCGCAATGAAGCTAAGAACGACTCTTTTCACATTCGCAGCAGTGGTGTCCAGCTCCGCCCTGCTGGCTCAGGAGCCCGTTGTCGGGCGCGCCGACGAATCGATGTTTACGGACACGGATCCCGTATTGCATCGCAACAAGCAAACGACGCTGCACATCATGCGGGAGCTTTTGCAGTGCGGTCAGTGGGATCGCGCCGGCGAATGGCTCACGGAGGCCTATCACCAACACAACCCGAACGCGGAGTCGGGCCTCCAGGGCGTCGTGTACTTCTTCACGCAGGTCATGAAGCAGCCGCGCGTGGCCAATTGCGACAAGCTCACGACGGAAATCACGGCCGTGATGGCCGAAGACGATCTCGTGACGGTGCTATGGCCGCGCTCGTATAAGGACCCGCGTAACCCGGGCCGGTGCTACACGACGACGTGGTTCGACACCTGGCGCTTCGTCGACGGCAAAGCCGACGAGCATTGGGATCCGGCCACGATCGCTCCACCGCCGTCGCCGGAGCGCTGCGAACAGTAGTCTTTTCTAACCCGGCCACACGCTGCCGGCGTGTGGCCGGGATACGAGGAACGTGGGCGTGCAAAGAGCCTCGGCGCGGCACCCATAGTCTCGGTCGTCAATCAAGATAGTTCCCCAGCGAGGTGGTCCCGTAACGAGGTTGCGGGGCGCCGTAAGCGAAGCGCTGACCGCGGTGAAGTCGCTGGAGGCGGTTCTGCGTGGGGAGCGGCCGACACGACCGCCGGTGCGTGCGTAGATACCTTTCCGGCGCAATCCGGAAGTTACTTGTCATTCTGCCCAATTTGCGCAATGGGCTTGTCAGCCGCCGGGCGAGGACCATGCGCACATGGGCCCCGATCGCAAACGCCCGCGGCGGCTGCTGGGCGGCTTTCATGTCGAAGCCACCGCGTTTCTCTTCGAGATCGTCGCGACAGCCGACAGTCTGCGAGAAGCTCGTGACTTTTTCGGCGAGCCGGCGATGCATCTCGACACGCGTTCACGGTTGTTGCGCGCGATCGAACGCTGCGGCGGGGCGCCGACGTTCACAAATTTAGGGCGCCTGCTCGGCGTGTCGCGACAGGGCGCGCGCGAGCATGCACTGAAGGCCGCAGAGGCGCGGCTCGTCGAGCTGTTCCAAGCGCCCGACGACCGGCGCGCGTGGCAGGTTGCATTGACGCCCGGCGGCCGGCGCGAGCTCGAATACCAGCGTATGCCGCCGGTCGACTGGGTGTTCACGCTGCTGAACGGGATCGAGCCGGCGACGATGCGGTCGACGCAGCATGTGCTTCGTGTAATTCGATTGCGCCTCGAGCGCTACGAGAAGGACAGGCGGCGCGAGCGGCGCTGACCGGCACACTCATTACGCGGCTCGGCACGTACCGCGTCGGCGCCGCCCGCGGAGCCGCGTCAGGCCGGCATCGGCTGGCCGTTGATGAGCGCGATCAACCCGCGCACATGCCGATAGATGTACCAGACCCACACGAAGAACAAGATCGCCCAGCCGACCACGAGCACGATCGTGATCAAGCCGACGATGCACCAGAGGATCGCCCACCAGAACGAGCGAATCATCCACGCGTGGTGGCTATCGAAGAACTCGTCGTAGCGATCGCGTTTCACGTAGTTGACGATCAGGCCGACGATGCTCGTCAGGCCGGCGACCGCGCCGACGAGGTGCAACACGTAGGCGACGAGCGTTACCGTGCGATCGCTTTCGAGACTCGAGCGTTCGATGCTCATGGTGTGGCGGACCTCCCCTGATTGCCGCAAACGGTCCGGCCAATGCACCTAACGTGCCACGCGGCCGAAAACGAGCGACACGCCCGCCACGCTTGCGTTCGCGGCCGTTCGCCGTCGCGCAGCGGGCGCGAGCTGGTTGCGCCGCCGGCCCAAACGAAGGCGCAGCCCGACAAATCTTGGCGAAAATCGATATGGCGTGCGCTTGTGCCCGCCGAACGGCTGCTCTTAGGCTCGCAGAAAATCCACCGATAATGGGAGCATGACGATGACGATCACGAGACGGCAGGCACTCGAGGCCGGCGCCGCGTTGGGCGCCGTGGCGGCATTCGGCAGCGGGACGGCGGCCGCGCAATCGGGCCAGCTGATCCAGAAGCGCATCCCGAAGAGCGGCGAGATGCTGCCGCCGATCGGCATCGGCACGAATCGCTACGGCGTCGGTACGAGCGAGGAAGAGCGCGCACCGTTGCGCGACACGATGGCGCGCTTCGTCGAGCTCGGCGGCAAGGTGATGGACACGGCGATGGTCTACGGCACGTCGGAAGCCGTCATCGGCGATCTTTCGCTCGAGCTCGGCATTCGCGACAAGCTGTTCCTCGCGACTAAGACGGACATCCGCGGCCAGCTGCGCGGCGAAGCCGGTTTGCAGCAGGCGTTCACGCGCCTCAAGGCCGACACGATCGACGCGATGCTCGTGCACAACCTCGTCAACGCCGAGACGGAGCTGCCTGTCATGCGCGAGTGGCAGCAGCAGGGCAAGTTCAAGTACATCGGCGCCTCGATCTCGACGCACGACCAATTCGACCAGATGGAGCGCTTCATGCGCGACAACGACGTCGAGATCGTGCAGTTCAACTATTCGATCGGCGACCGGCTTGCCGCCGAGCGGTTGTTGCCGACGGTGACGGATCGCGGCATCGCCGTGATGATCAACGTGCCGTTCGGCGGCGGGCGCGATTCCGTTTTCGACGTCGTCGAAGGCAAGGAGCTGCCCGACTTCGCGGCGGAGTTCGATGCGGCGACGTGGGGCCAGTTCTTCTTGAAGTACATCGTCTCGCATCCGGCCGTCACGGTCGCGATTCCGGGCACGCGCCGCGTCGAGCACGTCAACGACAACTTCGGCGCGGCGTTCGGCCGGCTGCCGGACGCCGAGCTGCGCCGGCGGCAGGAAGAGTACTTCGACTCGCTTACCTGACGCGCCGAGGGTTCCGCCAAGCGACTCGAGGCGCCGGCGGCGATGCGCCGGGCGCCGGCGCCGCGCATTCGCGGGCGCGCCGCGGCGTCAGCGGGGCGGCAACGCGAACACGATATACGCGCGTTCGAGCGGCGGCGCTTGCGGCGCCGGCTGCAGCAACGGCGCGAACAAGCCGGCACCGGCCGCGACGGGCACGGCGAGATACTGACGTCCGCCGAGCTCGTACGTGGCCGGAATGCCTTCCGAGCCGCCCGGCAGCGTGTACTGCCAGAGCACGTCGCCCGAGTCGCGGTCGTACGCACGCAGCGTGCGATCTTGCGCCGTCGCGGCGAATACGAGGCCGCCGGCCGTCACGAGCGGCGCGCCGCGCGGGAAGTGCGCGCCGACGTCCTCGCCGATGCCGAGCACGCCGCCGTGCGGCTTGCGCCATTTGATCTCGCCCGTGTTCAAGTCGTACGCCGTGATCTCGGACCACGGCGGCCCCATCGCGCCCATGCCGTTCGTCGGGCTGCGCAGGAAGTCGTAAGGCACGGCGTAGCGCACCTCGCCTTGCGCGGCCGCGGCCCTCGCTGCGGCGAGCGAAGCCGCCGCTTCCTCGGGCGTCACGATAGGGCCGTTCACGGTGCGCGCCGACGGCTCGTCGTCCGTCAGCTCCACGCGCAGCATCACGGGCAAGTTCTTCGAGACGATGTAGAGCTCGCCGTTGATCGGATCGACGGCCGAGCCGCCCCAGTTCGCGCCGCCGTTGTGGCCCGGCATGCCGATCGAGCCCTGGAAGCTCGGCGGCGTGAACAAGCCTTCGTTGCGGCCGTAGCGGAGCTTCTGCCGGAGAACTTCCTTCTCGGCCTCGGGCAGATACGGGTTGATGTCCGCTTCCGTGAACGTTTGCCGCGCGAACGCCGGCGGCTTCGTCGGGAACGGCTGAGTCGGCGACGTGTGCTCGCCGGGCACGTCGGACTGCGGCACGCGCCGCTCCTCGATCGGCCAGACGGGCTCGCCGGTCTTCCGATCGAACACGAACAGGAAGCCGTGTTTCGTGGCTTGCGCGACGACGTCGCGCGCGCGGCCGCCGTCGCGGATCGTCAGGAGCTTCGGCGCCTGCGGCAAGTCGTAGTCCCACAAGTCGTGGTGCACGAGCTGCCGATGCCAAAGCCGCCGGCCCGTGCGGGCGTCGAGCGCGACGAGCGAGTTCGCGTAGAGGTTGTCGCCTTGGCGATTGCCGCCGTAGAAGTCGTAGCGCGCCGTGCCGAACGGGACGAAGACGATGCCGTTCGCCTCGTCCACGGTCATCTCGCTCCAGTTGTGCACGCCGCCGGCCGTGGCTTGCGCGCCTTTCGGCCACGTGTCGTAGCCGAGCTCGCCTTCGTGCGGGATGCTGTGAAACACCCACTCGAGCTCGCCGGTCACGACGTCGTAGGCCTGCACGTCGCCCGGCGTCGAGACGTAACCCGCGCCTTGCGCCGGCAGCGACACGACCATGAGATTGCCGATCACGCGCCCCGGGTTGCTCGTGTGTAGCGGCCGCACGTTCGAGACGTCCCAGCCCTCGCGCGCGAGCCCGTCGCGCAGATCGACGCGGCCCTGCTTGCCGAACGTCTCCACGATGTTGCCCGTGCGCGCGTCTATCGCCGTCAGCATGCCGGCGTTCAAGTACAGGAGCCGGCGGTCGCGGCCGTCGGCGCTTTGCCAGTAGTTGACGCCGCGCGCCGAAACGGGCCCTTCGTGCGGCCGCGCCCAGAGCTCGCGCCCCGTCGCCGCGTCGAGCGCGATGATCTCGTTGTCGCGCGCGAGCACGTACATCGTTCCGTCGACGACGATCGGGTTGAACACGAAGCTGCGCTCGCCGGCGGGGAAGCTCCAGACGACCTCGAGCTGCGTGACGTTCGACTTGTCGATCTGGTCGAGTGCCGAGTATTGCGCAGAGTGGCCGCCGCCGCCGTAGGTGCGCCACGTCGTGTAGGGCCGTTCGGCTTGCGAGCCGCTCTGCGCAAATGCAGAGCCGCAAACGCAGGCGGCAGAGATCACGGCCGCGGCAAGGCGGCCACTCTTGTTGCTGTTCATGGGTCCCCCCGGCGCGGCCTCGATCGGAAGGAGTCTACTGCACGCCGGCGCGCGTGACGATTCGGCGGCGCCGTAGCGGCCAATGTCAAGAAGTTGACAGACCTACGGCCGCGAGTCGGCTATACAGGACACGCCCGCCCGCGTCTCCATGAAAGACAGCGAATATCGTGTCGCCGCCGAATCGACCTGGGCCCCGAGCGCTTCCGGAGCGCCGCCGATGAGCGCCGCCGAGCCGGTGCGAGTCGGCGTCGTCCTCGTGCACGGCGTCGGCGAGCAGCGGCGCTTCGATCATCTTTCGGGCGAGGTCAAGAGCCTCGTGGCCGCGCTGTGCGCAATGCCGAACGTTCGCGTGTCCGTCGAGACGCGCAACTCGCAGGACTCGGAGGTCGGCGCCGCGAACGAGACGTGGCGCGCCGACGGCAGCGCGCCCGTCAAAATTCACGTCGCATACGGGCTGCCGGAGCGCAAGGTCTGTCTCTGCGTGCACGAAGTCTGGTGGGCGGATCTCGACGACAAGGAAACGCTCTGGAACCGGCTCAAGTTCTGGTTCTGGGGGCTCGGCTTCTGGGGCGTCAAGAAATTCTCGCAAGCCACGCTGCAAGGCGCGCAGCTCGACATGACGCCGCCGCAGTTCCCGGAGTTCTCCTGGGGCGGCAACTTGATGCGCGAGCTCGTCGTGCGGCTTCGGCTCTTTGCGTTCGCGAACGTGTTCGTGCTGTCGGCGCTGACCGTGAACTTGTCGAACTACGTGCTGCGGCAACTCCGCTTGGGGCAGTTGCCGGGCGTCGAGGTGTTCTATCAGTTCGTCGGCGACGTGAAGCTTTATCAGGACCGCGCCAGGCCGCACTTGGGCCCCCTCGCGAGCCTCGGCGAGCCGCGCCGCGTGGCGATTCGCCGGCGCATGGTGCAAGTGCTCGTCGACGCTTACCGTGCCGATTACGACCGGTGGTACGTGCTCGCTCACAGCTTGGGCTCCGTCGTCGCGTGGAACGGGTTGATGGAGACGGGCCACGCGCTGCCGAACTACTTGAGCCGCGAGAGCTACGCTGCGCTGAAGCTCGCGAACGATCCCGTGATCGGTCCCCGTACGGACGGCGTGAAGCGCAGCACGGCCGGGATGCGTCCGGCGCGGCCCGTTTGGATCGCCGACGACGACGAAGTGATCCATCGCGACGTCTTGTTCAAGCGGCTGCGCGGCCTCGTGACCTATGGATCTCCGCTCGACAAGTTCGCGTACCTTTGGAGCCAAATCGTCAACATCAACAACGACGCGTCGCCTTGGCACACCGCGAACGGCCACCGCACGGCACCGTTCGAGTGGGTGAACGTCTACGAGCACTCGGACCCCGTCTCGTCGAGCCTCGGCGCGTACTCGGGGCCCAAGATCCCGGCGGGCTCGCCGGCCCCGGTGAACCTGGCTTACAAAGCGTCGCCGGCGCTGTTGCTGAGCCACCTGAAGTATTTGCGTTTCCGCTCGAGCCCGCCGGCGCCGCAAGCGGATCTTTTCGTGTCGCGCCTCCTCGGCTGGATGCTCGCGGGCGACGCGCCGTTTCCGCGGCCCGACTCGAAGTCTCCGCGTTGGTACCGCTTGCGGCATCCTGCCGTCGGCCTTCTGCTGCGCGCGCCTTGGTGGCTCGCGGGCACCGCGGTGTTCGTGCTCGCGCTGGCATACCTCGGAGTGCCCGCCATTCTCGAGGTGTTGCAGTGGATCTCGAGCGCGCGCGTGCTCGAAGAGGCGGGCGTGGCGGCCTCGATCGACCGCGTGTCGGCCGCGTTCGCATCGCTGTCGCTCGGCGAGCGCGCGTTCGGTGTGCTGCTCGCGGCGGCCGGCGTCGTCACGCTCGCGGGCATCGCGCGCCGTGCTTTGGAGCGGTGACGGTTCGGCGATGAAAACCGAAATTTCTGCGCAAGCGTGGCGCGACGTCGCGCGCGAGCTCGACGTCGAGCAGTCCGCTCTACAGGCCGTCGCGACCGTCGAAGCGGCGGGCGCGGGCTTTGTGCCCGGCGATCCGCCGCGGCCGAAAGTGCTGTTCGAGGGCCACGCGTTTCATCGCCTCACCGGCGGGCGGTTCGCGGCGCAAGCGCCGAGCTTGAGCTACCCGAAGTGGGACAAGTCGAAGTACTCGGGCTCGGCGAGCGGCGAGTGGCTACGCCTGGAAGCCGCTTGCCAGCTCGACCGCTCCGCGGCGCTGCAGTCCGCGAGCTGGGGTCTTTTTCAGATCATGGGCTTCAACTACGTCTACTGCGGTTGCCCCGACGTCGAAACGTTCGCTGCGCTGCAGCACTCGGGCGTCGACGCTCAGCTCGAGTGCTTCGCGCGGTTCATCGCGCGGCCGCCGTTCCTCGAGGCGCTGCGCCGCAGGAAGTGGGACGAGTTCGCGAAGGCGTACAACGGGCCCGGCTACGCGCGGAACCGCTACGCGGACAAGATGGCCGCGGCATACGCGGCGCTCGCGGGACGCCGGAAGGCCGCCGCGCAGCCGGCCAAGCCCGGGCAAAAGGCCGCCGCGCGCGCCGGCGCCGGCGGGCTGCCCGCGGCAGAGTTGCCGCCGGGGCGCCCCGCATTCGCGGCCGTCCATTCCGTGCGCCGCCGCAAAGCGCACAAGCGCAACGTGCGGCCCGACGCCGTCGATCTGCGCGACTGGGAGTATCGGCCGAGCATTGCCGTCGCGCCGCCGGACGTGCTGTGGCAGAAGTCGCCGCGCAAGGTGAAGCAACAAGGCGAGACGAACGCGTGCACGGGTTTCGCGCTCGCCACGGTCGTCGAGCATCTGCTCGCGCGTTCCCCGACCCGGCAAGCCGAGGACATCTCGGGCTTCATGCTCTACAGCATGGCGCGCCGCTACGACGAGTGGGCCGAGGACGATGCCGAAGACAGCGGCTCGTCGCTGCGCGGCGCGCTGAAGGGCTGGGCCAAGCACGGCGCGAGCCGCGAGCAGCTCTGGAAGACGCTCGAGATGCCGCCGGCCAGCAACGTGCCGTCGAGAGACTGGTGGCTCGACGCCGTGAAGCGGCCGATGGGCGCGTACTACCGCATCGAGCCGACGAACGTGCGCGACATGCACGTGGCCATTCACGAAGCGGGCGCCGTGTACGCGAGCGCGTTCACGCACGAAGGGTGGGACGCGCTCTACGGCGACAAGCGCACGCGGCCGCCCGCGGATCCGAACCTGCTGCCCGTCGTCGCGCCGGCGCGCGGCTCCGCGGATCAAGGCCATGCGTTTGCGATCGTCGGGTACACGCGCAGGGGCTTCATCGTGCAGAACTCGTGGGGCGAGGAATGGGGACTCGGCGGTTTCGCCGTGCTGCCGTACGAGGACTGGCTGCGCAACGCGATGGACTGCTGGGTCGTGCAGCTCGGCGCCGTCACCGTCGAGCATCAAGACGTGGCCGATGCGCCGTCGCTGCGCGTGGAGCGGCGCGCCGGCCGCGACGTGGCCGTCCTCTCGAGCAACGAGATGCTGGCCGATCACGAGATCTCGCCGTTCGTCGTGAACATGGAGAACGAAGGGCGGCTGAGCCAGCGCGGCCGCTTCCGCACGAACTTCGACGACCTGAAGGCGTTGCTCACGAATCACCTGCCCGTGGCGCGCGAGCGCTGGAAGCTCGGCAAGGCCGACACGATGAACATCGCCATTTACGCGCACGGCGGCCTCACCGACGAGGACGCGGCCGCCGCGACGGCGCGCGCCTGGATTCCGCACCTCTACACGCACCGGATCTTTCCGATCTTCTTGATGTGGGAAACCGGCGCCGTAGAGACGCTGCGCAACATGTTCGAGGACGTCACGCGCGGCGAGGCGGAGCTCGCCGCGGCGGGCGGCCGCTGGCAGCGGTTCAAGGAGCGCTTCTCGGAGTGGAAGGACGAGCGCCTCGAAGGCCTCGCGCGGTTTCCGGGCGGCCGCATGTGGGCCGAGATGAAGCAGAATGCGGCCGCGCTCACGGGTCACGGCGAAGCCGGCATCGTGCAGCTGTTCAATCTGTTCCGCGACCGCAGCGTTCGGTCGGCGCTACCGAACGTTCGCTTGCACCTGATCGGGCACTCGGCCGGCGCGATCGTGCACAGTCATCTCGGCGCGCGCGCCTTGATGCAGGGGCTCGACGTGGCGTCGATCTCGCTGCTCGCGCCGGCCGTGCGCCTCGATCTCTTCGATGCACTGCTCGGCCGCTCGATTGCGCAGCGCGGCATCCGGCTCTTCATCGCGAATCTGACGGACGCGGCCGAGCGCGGCGACGACACGTGCAAGCCGTACGGCCACTCGCTGCTCTATCTCGTCTCGCGCTCGTTCGAGGATCACGAGGAGACGCCGCTGCTCGGCATGGAGAAGCACCTCGTGCCGGCGCTCGTCACGCAGCGCTGGAGCGCGAACGTTCGCCAGCTGCGCTGCCCGGGCGGCATGTGGGACGCCTCGTCGGCCGCGACGCGCGCGACGACGCACGGCGGCGTCGACGACGATCAGGCCGTGCGCGACGCCGTCGCGTCGTTCATCCGCTTCGGCTAGTTCTTCACGTCGCGCCCAAATGAGCGTAGCGTTGCGCTCAAATGAGCGAGCGCAAGCGAACCTATGGCCGACGCCTGTCGACGCTGCTCGGTGAGCGGCCGAAGCACGAAGTGCGGGAGGCCGGCCGTTGGCACGAGCGGATACTCGAGGGACTCGATTTCAGCGCCGTCGACAACATCAAGCAGCATGCCGCCCTGACGGACGGCGAGCTCGCCCGTTTGCTCGGGATTGGCGAGGCGACGCTGCGGCGCGCGCGCGCCGCGCGCACGAAGCTCGACCCCGCGACGAGCGATCGTCTCTACCGGCTATCGAAGGTCGTCGCCGTCGCCGAGGAAGTGCTCGAAGGGGCCAACAATGCGATGCAATGGCTGCGCCGCGGTCAGCCGGCGCTCGGCGGCGCCGTGCCGCTCGACTTGCTCGTGACGCAAGCCGGTGCGGACGAGGTCGAGACGCTGCTGCGCCGGATCGATTTCGGCGTCTATACGTGACCGTCGTCTATCGGCTCGTGCGCCGCGAGCGCGCCGCCGAGGCACTGTCGGGCGAGGGGGCACGGCTTTACGGCGGGCGGTGGAATCCGCCCGGCGTCCCCGTCGTGTATGCGTCGGAGTCGCGTGCGCTCGCGGTGCTCGAAACGTTCGTTCACCTGACGCTCGAGGCGCGTTCGATGTACTTCGAGCTTTGCACGATCGCGTTGCCCACGCGCGCGCGTGTCACGCGGCACGACGAGGATCGGCCGCCGCGCTCGCTCGACGTCGGTCAAGACATCGGCCGCCGTTGGGTGCAAGAAATCGGCACGCTCGCCTTCGTCGTGCCGTCGGCGCTGGTGCCGCACGAGTCGAACTACGTGCTGAACGCGGCACACCCGCGGTTCAGCGAGCTCGCGGTGCGCTGCGAGCCGTATTCGTTCGACGAGCGACTCTGGGGCCGGCCATAGGGCCGGTCCCGCCGTAAGGAGACGTGGGTCACAGACCGTGGTGCGCGGCGCGGCCTATACTGATTTGTCGAAATTTCGATGATTTTTCGACATATTGCACAGGACAGGTCGAACGCATCGACAGATCCGGCTGATATGTCGAAATAGTACGTGTTTATCGACATATGCCGCGCACCCGTCGATTTCATCGACACGTCGCCACGATATGTCGAAATTCACGTCAGTTTTCGACATATAGACGCCTCATGTCGATGGCTTCGACGCATCGACCCCACCTGTCGAAAAACGGGGAGATTTCGTACCTATGCCGTTCGACGCCTCGACGCCTCATAACGACCTCCCGCTGCTGCCGCCGCCGCTCGAGCGCATCGAGACGGCGCAGATCCTGAAGAAGTGCATCAGCGCGCGAGTCGCGCTCGCCGAGCTCAAGCAGGCCGCCGAGCTGATTCCGAACGCCTCCGTGCTCGTGAACGCGCTGCCGCTGCTCGAAGCGCAGGCGAGCTCCGAGATCGAGAACATCGTCACGACGACCGACAAGCTGCTCGAGTTCGTCGACGCGCCCGAGAACCGCGCCGCGGACCCCGCGACGAAAGAGGCGCTGCGCTATCGGCGCGCCCTGTTCGAGGGCGTGCGCAAGGTGCAGAAGGGCCGGCTCACCGTCGAGACGGCCATCGACGTGTGCCGCACGATCAAAGGCGAAGCGCTCGATCTGCGCTCGAAGCCGGGCACCACGCTGCGCAATACGGCGACGGGCGCCGTCATCTACACCCCGCCCGTCGGCAAGGACGTGATCCGAGAGAAGCTCGCGAACTGGGAGCAGTTCCTCACGGCGCACGACGAGCTCGACCCGCTGATCCGCTGCGCCGTGCAGCACTATCAGTTCGAAGCGATCCACCCGTTCCCGGACGGGAACGGCCGTACGGGCCGTGTGCTCAACATTCTGTATCTCGTGCAGCAAGGATTGCTCGACACGCCGATCCTCTACTTGAGCCGCTACATCATCCGCAACAAGGCGGACTACTACCGGCTGTTGCTCGAGGTCACGACGAAGCAAGGCTGGGCGCCGTGGATCATGTTCATGCTCGACAGCATCGAGCACACGTGCGGCTGGACGACGGAGAAGATCAAGGCGATCCGCGACCTGATGCGGCACACGGGCGAGTTCATTCACCGCCGGCTCCCGAAGATCTACACGTGGGAGCTCGTCGAGCTCCTGTTCAAGCAGCCGTACTGCCGCATCGCGAACGTCGTCGATGCGGGTCTCGCGAAGCGGCAGACGGCGTCGGTCTACCTGAAGGCGCTCGTGGACATCGGCGTGCTGAAGGAGCTCAACGCCGGGCGCGAATCGCTGTTCGTGCATCCGAAGTACATCGAGCTTCTCACGGGCGACGAGAACGTCTGGGTCTACTACGCGGGCGTCGAGACCGACACGGCGCTCGACGTCGAGGCTTCGTAGGCGCGGAGCTCGCGTCCTTACCGGCCGGGCAGCGGCAGGCACTCCATGATCTCGACGGAGTCGCCGGGGAAGACCGCGAAGTGGGGGTGGTTCGCGAACAGCTGCGCGGCCGCCGCATGCGACTCCGCTCGAGCGACGGCACTCGGATCTCGTCACCGGGGACGCGCGCCTTGCGGCGTACGTCGAGCGGTGTACCGCCAGGCCCGCATTCGAGCGAGCGCTCGCCGCGCAGATGAGTGACTTTCGCGCGGCTGCCTACCGCCGGCTGATTCAGTCGTCGTCGTCGTCGATGACGACTTCGATCTCGGCGATCGGGCCGTCTTCGTTGCGCGATTCGCCGGCGACGACGCGCACGTAGAAAATCTCGGGGCCCTCTACGCTGCGGTCGCCGACGATCGGAACGTAAATCGTGCGGTTCTGCTCGCCGCGCGCGAAGCGCTCGACGCGCGGCTCGAGCCGCGCGAAATCGCTGCCGGCCGCGGCCGTTCCGTCGACCGTCCACCACGTGAACGGCGACACCTCCCGGCGGCCGCCGTCGCGCAGCACGAGCACGGCCGCGCTCGCATCGGCCTCCGAGACGTGCATGACGTTCAGGCCGAAGCCGAGCGTCTCGGGCGTCGGCGGCGCTTCGGGCTCGGGCTCGCGCGGAGGCGGCGCGCTTCGCGGCGGATCGGCCGCGGCAACGGCCGGCTCACGGTCGGCGGGTTCCGGAGACTCGCGCGCCGCCGGCGGCGGGTCCGCCGCCCCGGCGGGCGCCTCCGCGCTCGGAGGCTCGGACGTGCTCGACGCGGCCGAGCCCGCGCGCGGCGTGGGCTCGGCCGCCCGCTCGTTTGCGGGCGCGTCGTCGGAGGAATCCGCCGCGGGCGCGCCGCCGTCGAGGCTCGTCGGCATGTCGACGCCCGCGACGCCCGAGTCGCCGACGACCTCCGTGCCGGGCTCGCCGCCCGGCGTCTCGCGGGCGGCTCGCGGCGTGTCGCCGCGGAACAAATCCGTCACCCGCGAGGAATCGAAGCGCAGATTGCGCAGCGTGTCGAGGTTCAAAAACACGGCGATCGCGCCGGCGACGACCAACGCGGCGGCCGCGACGCGAAAGAACTTGCCGAGCGGTCCGACGGTCTTCGCTTCGCGCATGCGGCGCGCGTGCCGCCTCACGTCTTGCGGGTCGACGCCCCAATGCTCGCCTTCGCCGTAGATCGGCTCGCGCTTCTTTGGCCTGCCTTTGTCCATGCGGGGGTCGAGAATACTGGCCGAGGTTTCCCGAGCCAAGTCGCGTCTCGAGCCCGGCGCGCCGCCTGGCCTGCGGGGGGGCCGGCGCAAAAAGAAACCGGGCGCGGTTGTCGATTCGCGCCAACGCCGTTCGACGAATAGGCGAAACGATCACGAAAACCTACGGAGGTTACCGACATGCGCTTCATCAGCATCTTCACGCACGAACCGCTCGATCGCGGCCCCACCGAGGCCGAGATGGCCGCCATGGGCAAGCTCATCGAGGACGCGATGAAGGAAGGCTGGCTGATCTCGACCGAAGGCATCAGCTTCGGAAGCAAGGGTTTTCGCGTGCACCGGAGCGCGTCGGGCCAGGTCACGGTGACGGACGGGCCGTTCAGCGAGACGAAAGAGGTGCTCGGCGGCTATGCGCTGCTCAAGGCCGCGTCGAAGGAGGAAATCATCGAGCACACCAAGCGGTTTCTCGAGGTCGCGGGCGGCGGAACGTGCGAGATCTATCAGCTGTACGAGATGCCGGCCCAAAGTTGACGCCGCGCTCAGTGCCGAGGCCACACGCACCGCATCTACGGCAAGATCGGCGTCGGGAGCCGAATGCAGCTCGTGCAGGTTATGAACGCGGCGAAATAGTCGCGGAGAGCCGTCAGCGCATCAGGATTCCACCGTCCGCGATCAACGTGGAGCCGTGCACGAACTCCGCGGCCGGCGAGACGAGCCACGCGCAGCACGCGGCGATTTGCTCGGCCGTTCCGACCTTGCCGACGGCCGCCTCGACTTCCTGGCGACGCTTCGGGTCGCTCATCGCGGACGCGACGAACGGCGTGTCGATGAAGCCCGGCGCCACGGCGTTCACGGCGATGCCTCGCGGCCCGAGCTCGCGCGCGCAGCTCCTCATCATCGTGAGCACGGCCCCCTTGCTCGTCGCGTAAGCGCCGCGCGCGACGTAGCCGCCGCCCGTGTAGCTCGAGATGCTCGCAATCATGCAGATGCGAGCGCCGCGCTGCATGTACTTGGCCGCTTCCCGCACGCTCAAGAAAGAGCCGATCACGTTGATGTCGAAAAGCTTGCGGAACTCGGCGACGGTCGTTTCGAAGAACGGCGACGTGTTGATGATGCCCGCCGCCGTGACGAGCGCGTCGAAGCCGTTCAAGGCCTCGGCGGCCTGCTCGAACGCCCGCGTGACGGACGCCTCGTCGGCGACGTCGACTTCGACGGCCACGCCGTCGGGGCCGGCCGTCGCGCGCGCGCCGGCGAAGTTGCGGTCGAGGCAGGCCACGCGCCAGCCCTGCGTATGAAGGAGACGCGCCGTCGCGGCGCCGATGCCGCTCGCCGCGCCGGTAACGACCGCGCGGCGCTCGTGCGCCGAGGCCGTGAAATGCTCTGCTTCGTCAGTCATGGCGCCGTCCTTCGGCATTCCGAGGTGCGCGAAAGGCTAACAGAATCATGGCCCGCGACGTGCGGGGCTGCTTGCGCTGGCTCGGCTCTTGCATGCTGGAAGCGTTCTTCAAGGACGACGGACGCCATGCACCGCGGGTCATTGATTGCGGCCTTTTTCCTGGGCGGCCTGCCGGCCGCGGGCGCCGCAGCACGAGACTTCGACTGCACGGGCAACCTCGCACGCATCGAGCTGCCAGGCAATCTCAACGTCGCCGGGCGCTGCAAGCTCGCCGGCACCGAGGTGAAAGGCAACATCACGTTGTTCGCCGGCGGCTCTCTCGTCGCCCAAGACGCGCACGTGGCCGGCAACATCGAGGGCCACCGCGCCGATTTCGTCGACCTCGACGAGACGGTGGTCACGGGCAACGTGCGGCTCGAGGAGCTCGTCGGGGATTCGAGCAAGATTCAGCGGAGCAGGATCCGCGGCAACGCGACGTTGACGAACAACCGGTCGCGGTTCGAGATCGTGAACAACGACGTCGACGGCAATTTGCGCGCCACGCGCAACACGGGCGGCATCACGATCTCGGGCAACTCGATCGGCGGCAAGCTCGAGTGCACGGGCAACCAGCCGCCGCCCGTGGGCCTCGGGAATCGAGTCGAGCGCGGCGACGCCAAAGGTCAGTGCCGCAATCTGCAGCCCGAAGAGACGGACGCGCCGGCTTCGGAGCCACCGCCGCCCGAATCGCCGCCAGAATCGCCGCCCGAATCGCCGCCCGAATCGCCGCCCTGCGCGCCGCCTTCGGCCGCTTCGCCGCCACCGCGGCCGCCGCCTTCGTCGTCGCAGCCGCCGGCCTCGCCGCCTGCATCGCCGCCGGCTGCACCGCCACCTTCCTCGCCGCCGGCTGCACCGCCGCCGTCGGCGTCGCCTCCACCGGCTTCTCCACCGCCGGCTTCGCCGCCCACTGCGGCGCCGCCGTCGACGTCATCGCCTCCGGCTACGCCGCCGGCTCCCGATTCCCCGCCGCCGGCGCCCGCACCCGATCCCGTCGACCCGGCCGTGGACGACGGCGGCGCCGGCGCGTTCGGCTGGACCGTCGCCCTGCTCCTCCCGCTGCTCGCGCGCCGCCGGTTTTTGGGGCAACGCTCGCGCAGCCGGCGCCAAGACCGGCGGCCGGCTTGAGCAGCGGCTGCGGCCCGCCGACGAACGAGTTATTGCTCCACGCCGGGAAGCGGTTGCCCGTGTAGAACGTCGTGCCCGAGATCGCGCGCTGCTCGGCGCTCAACCGCCCGACGTCTCGCCGCCCATCACCTGCAAGACCGTGCCCGTGATGTAAGAGGAGTCGGCGTTCGACGCCAGGAACACGTACGCCGGCGCGAGCTCTTCCGGTTGCGCGGGGCGGCCGATCGGCGCCTGCTCGCCGAACTTGGCGACGGCCTCGGGCGGCTCGCCGGCGTCGGACGGGTTCAGCGGCGTCCAGACCGGCCCCGGTGCCACGGCGTTCACGCGTATTCCCTTTTTCACGACGGACTGCGCGAGCGTCTTCGTGAACGCGTTGATGGCGCCTTTCGTCGCCGAATAGTCGGGCAGCTTCGCCGAGCCCAGGATGCCGGTCTCGGAGCTCGTGGCGATGATCGCGGCGCCGGGCTTCATGTGCTTCAGCGCGGCGCGCGCGAGGCGCACGTACGAGTAGATGTTCGTCGCGAACGTGTGCTCGAGCTCCTCGTCCGTGAGCTCGTCGAGAGTCGCCTTACGGCGTTGATACGCCGCGTTCGAGACGAGCACGTCCAAGTGGCCGAACTTCTCCACGGTCCGCTCGACGAGGCGGTCGCAGGTGTCGCGCTCCGTCACGTCGCCGGGCAAGAGCAGGCACTCGGCGCCGGCGTCCTCGACGGCCTTCTTCGTCTCCTCGGCGTCCGATTGCTCCTCGTCCAAGTAGTTGATCGCGACGTCGGCGCCTTCGCGCGCGAACAGCGTCGCGACGGCGCGGCCGATGCCGGAATCGCCGCCCGTGATCAGGGCCACCTTGCCTTCGAGCTTCCCCGCGGCCTTGTATTCGCCGGCCTCGTAGCGCGGCTTCGGCATGAGCTTCGACTCGAGCCCCGGGGGCGGTTGCTTCTGCTCGGGGAAGGGCGGTTTCGGCTGCTCGGGTGGGCCGCCGTTCGATCCCTTGGCGCGGCTCCGCTTCTGCTGCGTCTCGGCCTTCATCTCGACACCTCCTGCGTCTCGAAAGAGTCCTTTCCTGCCCTGGGAGCAAATCGCATGCCAAGCGGCTTTCGGGCCGCTGTGGCGCCCGCCGCGCGGCCGCGACAGAAATCTTTTGGCTCGCCCTGCCGTAAAGCACGGGACGAGGCCGGTTACAGTAACGGTCGGGCGCCGGGCCGCCCGGGGCCGGCTTCGGCCGGCCTTCGCGGGTAGCATGGGCCCGCAATCGGTGTACAGATTCAAGGTGAAGAGGATGAAAAAGAGAGCGATCACATCGTTGGCAGTCGCCGCCGGACTCGTTTCCGCCCCCGCCCTGGCGCAAAAGATGCCGGACATCGGCTTCGAGAGCGTGGGCCGCGGCCGGCCGCTCGCAGCGAGCGTGCTCGACATGGAGCGCGAAGTGGGCCCGAACTGGATCCGCCAGTTCGGCGCGCAGCCGAGCGACGATCCCAAGAACCCGTTCCCGCTGAACGGCCATCGGCACGACGATTTGCCGCGCGGTTACGACCCGCTGCCGCGCGACCTCTTCAACAGCCCGGACTTCTACGCCGACAAGGAGCTCTGGAGCGACCCGCGTTATTTCCGCTGCAACAGCCCGCAAGCCACGGAGTACCAGCGCGGCGTTCTGGCGCGACCCGGCGTGAACACCTCGGACAGCGACGCCGACGGACCGTGGGGCCACTGCGAGATCGACATGCCCCGCGAGGCGATCGTGAGCCCCTACGGCTTCAAGACGGCGCAAGAGCACTACGAGGCGCTCAAAGCCGAGACGACGAAGCGCGGCGGCCCCGACGTCTACACGTTCGAAAACTTTCCGGCCGTCGAGTGGAACGGCGTCTACCAGCGCCCGAACGGCCCCGGCGCTCAGAATCAGATGAACTGGTATTGGGGCCGCCACCTGCAGATTCCGACCGTGCTGTCGGTCCTCACTCCGCAGTATCAGGAGTGGTTCGTGCAGGAGGCGTATCACCAGGTGCGCGGTCACGCGATGTGGCCGTCGACGTTCTGCTGGCCCGAGGGCTTCATGCGGCGCTGGTACCCCGCGGCAGTCTGGGAGCACTACGTGATCGCGACGCCGGACCTCGTGCACGTGCGCGCGGGCGTGGCGCGGAATTTCATTCAAGACATCTACGTCGGCCGCGAATTCAACATGGAGGACGTGCCGAACGGCGGCGTGCCGCGGCTCGGCGCGGCTGTGCCGCGTTGGTACGGCGAGACGATCGGCTTCTGGGACGACGACGTGCTGATCACGTGGACGAGCAACATCCAGGGCTGGAAGTCGCACGCGCAGTTCGAGTTCTCGAGCAAGATGCAGTCGATCGAGATCTACACGCCGATCCGCGAGAACGGTAAGTTCATCGGCCTGAACCACGAGACGATCCTCTACGACGAGGAGGCCCTCGTGGAGCCGGTACGCATCGTGCGAAACCTGCACAAGATCAACGACTACACCGACGACGATCAGGTGCCGTACGCGTTCATCGAATGCGTGCAGACGATCTTCTCGGTGAACGGCGTGAACACGCCGCTCACGCCGGGCAGCAAGATCGAGTACGAGATGCCCGACATGTACGGCCGCCCGTGGGCCAAGGTGTGGGAAGAGCACTTCGAGCAAGGCATGAGCAAGCCCGTTGCGAACGAGGACTTGTTCGATTTCGAGTGACGATCGACGCGTTCGCGTGAACGCGGCGACGCGAGCATGGATGCCCGAAGTAGGCGCAACGCAGTAACGCCGTTGCAGGTAGTGTCGAGGGGGAACGATGACGACGAAGAACGGACGTAAGGGTTTCGGTTGGTACGCCGCCGCGGCCGCGGTTGCGATCGGGAGCTCGGCTGCGGCGCAGCAAAGCCCGCAGATCGACTTCGAGAGCGTGGGCCGTGGCGCGCCCGTGATGGTGGACGCCGCCACCTTGCCCGTGCTCGGCGCCACGTACCAGGGCGGCTTTCGAGGGAACCCGAACGCGCAAGCCGAGCGGACGTTCATCGGCTCCGCGCCGCCCGGCGAGGTGCCGGACGGCATCGAGCCCTTGCCGCGCGACATGTTCACGTCCGACGACTTCTACAAGGACCGCGAGCTCTGGTCCGACAAGCGTTACTGGCGCTGCAACTCGACTGTCGCGATCGAGGACGCCTGGACCGCGCGCGGCGCGATCGGCGACAACGGACCGAAGACGATGGGCTGGGGCCACTGCGACAGCGATTATCCGCGCGAAGCGATCGTGAGCCCGTATCCGTTCGAGACGGCGCAGGAGCACTACGAGGCGCTGCTCGCCGAGACGAAGAAGCGCGGCGGGCCGACGCAGCACACGTATGCCACGGTGCCCGGCGAATGGACGGGCCGCTACGGCCGCGGGTTCGGCGAGACGTGGTATCAGGCGCGCCGGATGCAGGTTCCGACGATGCTGTCGCTGCTCACGCCGAAGTACCAGACGTACCTCGTGCAAGAGACGTATCACCAGGGCAACACGAACGTCTCGCACTGGCAGTCGCAGTACTGCTGGCCCGAGGGCTTCATGCGGCGCTGGCACGCGGCCGCCGTTCGGGATCACTACATCACGGTGACGCCGCAGCAGGTGCAGATCATGACCGGCGTGGCGCGCAACTTCATCACGAACGTGCTCGTAGGCCGCGAGTTCAACATGTCCGGCGCCGTGCCGCGGCTCGGCGCCGACGTGCCGCGCTGGTACGGCGAGACGATCGGGTTCTGGGACAACGACACGCTGATCACGTGGACGAGCAACGTCATCGGCTGGAAGGTCCACGCCGCGTTCGAGTTTTCGAACAAGATGCAGACGATCGAGATCTACTCGCCGAACCGCGACGCCACCGGCAAGTTCGTGGGCCTGAACCACGAAGCGATCTTCTACGACGAGGACGCGCTCGTGGAGCCGGTGCGCATCGTGCGCAACTTCACGAAGTCGAGCGACCTGACCGAAGACGATCCGTACGTCTACATCGAGTGCGTGCAGACGATCTTCCCAGTGGAAGGCAAAGCCACGCCGCTGACGCCCGGCGCCACGTTCGAGCACGAGGTGCTCGACATGTTCGGCCGGCCGTGGGGCTACCTCTGGGAGAAGTACTACGAGCAGCATATGGAGCGGCCCGAAGAGGAGGACATCTTCAGCTTCGAGTAGCGGCGCCGCCGGCGGCCGTCGATCGCGGCGGCCGCGGATCGGCCCTCGGTATCGGCCGGTTCTGCGGTCGACCGGCGATGAAGCCATGCAACACGTCTCGATCAACGGCGCGTCGATCGAGTACCACGAGCAGGGGCGGGGAGAGCCGATCGTGCTCGTGCACGGAGCGCCGTCCGACTACCGGCTCTGGTTGCCGCACTGCGGGCTGCTAGCCTCTCGCCTCCGCGCGATCGCGTACACCCAGCGCTATTTCGGCGTCGGCGAATGGCGGCCTGACTGGCCGCCGTTCGGCATTCGCACGCACGCGGACGATCTCGTCACCTTGCTGCGCAATCGCGTGGCCGAGCCCGCGCACGTCGTCGCGTGGTCGTACGGCGCGCACGTCGCCTTGACCGCGGCGCACGAAGCGCCGGAGCTCTTTCGCAGCCTGTTCGTGTACGAGCCTGGCGTGCCGACGTACGTCACGGACCCGCAAGAGCTTCATGCGTTTGCGTCGGACGCCGACGTCATGTTCGGCCCCGTCTTCGCGGCCGTCGAGCGCGGCGACCACGAAGCCGGCGTGCGCGCGCTGCTCGACGGCTCGGGCGGGTCGAGCGGCTATTTCGACGCGCAACCGCCGGAGCGCCGGCGCGTGCAGCTCGACAGCGCGCGCGTGCTGCCGCTGCTGCTCGCGCAGCCGCCCTCACCGCCCTTGACGTGCGACGACCTGCGAGCGCTGCGCATGCCGGCGGCCGTCGCGTGGGGCGAGCGCACGCGGCCGTTCTTCGGAGTCGTTTCGCGCGCCGCTGCGCGCTGCATACCCGGGGCCCATGCGGCCGTGGCCGGCGCCACGCATATGTGGCCCGAGGAGCGGCCGCACGAGCTGGTCGAGCACGTGCAGCGCTTCCTGGCGCGGGCCGGCGAACCGTAAGCGGGATGTCGGTTGCCGCCGCATGTCGGTTGCCGCCGCGCTTCTGCGCCGGCTCGAACGTTCCATTCCGGCAATCGAATTGCAGGACACGACCGTTCCGTTCAATATCCACGGCCGGTCGACCGGCGAGTGGCCGCGGTGCATCGGGCCGCGCCGTGTGCAGCCTTCTCGAGAAGGGGCTCCGGCATGCTGCACGATCTCAAGTTCGCCCTGCGGGTGCTGCGGACGAACCGCGCCTTCACGGCCGTCGTCGTGATCATCATGGCGCTCGGCATCGGCGTGAACACGACGATCTTCACGCTCGTCAATACCGTCCTTTTGAAGGGGCTGCCTTTCGAGAATTCGGAGGAGATCGCGTTCGTCCGGTCGAATCGCGGCGGCATTTCGTATCCCGACCTTCAGGACTTCCGCCAGCAGGCGAAGTCGTTCAGGGATTTCGGAGCCTTCACGAATCTCCCCGCGGATCTCAGCGACGGCGATGCCGCCGCGGAACGCGTGAGCGGCGCGCGCGTCACCGCCAACACGTTTTCGCTGCTCGGGGCGCAGCCGTTGCTCGGCCGGAATTTCACGGCGGAAGACGAGCAGCGGGGCGCCGGCCCCGTGGCGCTGCTCAGCTACTCGCTGTGGCAGAGCCGCTACGCGGGCGCGGGCGACATCCTCGGCAAGAGAATCCGCATCAATCTCGTGGAGCACACGGTCGTCGGCGTGATGCGGCCGGGCGAAGCATTCCCGCAGGACACGCGGCTCTGGGTGCCCCTCGTGCCGGACGCGAGCACGGATCGCCGCGACGCACGCTTCCTCGTCGTGTTCGCACGGCTCGGCGACGGCGTCACCTACGAGCAGGCCGGCGCCGAGCTCGCGACGCTGGCGCGCGGCCTCGCAGCGGCCTATCCCGAGACGAACGAGGACATCGAAGCGCTCGTCTCGCCGTACACGGACCGCGGGACGACGGGGCAGGTTCGCGTGGTGCTCTACACGTTGCTCGGCGCCGTCTGCTTCGTGCTGCTGATCGCGTGCGCCAACGTTGCGAATCTGCTGCTCGCGCGCGCGATTCAGCGCACGCGCGAGACGTCGATCCGCACGGCGCTCGGCGCGAGCCGGTGGCGCGTCGTGCGCCAGCTGCTCGTCGAGAGCGTGCTCATGAGCGTGCTCGGCGGCGTGCTCGGGCTCGGCGTGGGGCTACTCGGCGTGCGCTGGATCGACGCCGTGACGCAGCCGACGGGCCGGCCGTACTGGCTCGACTTCACGATGGACTACACCGTCTTCGGCTACTTCGCGGCCATCTCCGTAGTGACGGGGATCTTGTTCGGCCTCGCGCCGGCGCTCCAGATCTCGAAAGCGAACGTCACGGAAAACCTGAAGGAAGGCGGCCGCGGCTCGAGCGGCGGCCGGCGCGCCGGCCGGATGACGGACACGCTGCTCGTCGGGCAGATCGGCCTGACGATCGTGCTGCTCGTCGCCGCGGGCTTGATGATCAAGAGCTTCCTGATCACGCAGCGGTTCGACATCGGCGTCGACACGGAGAACCTCGTCACCGTGCAGATCAATCTGCCGCAGTCCCGTTATCCGCAGCCCGTGGACCGTCTGGCGTTTCAAGACCGCCTCGCCGAGCGTCTCGGGCGCCTCTCGAACATCGACAGCTTCACGATCGTCTCGCAGCCGCCGGCAGGCGGCGCCGTGATGCGAACGCTGAAGATCGAAGGCCGCGAGATGACGGACGCGAACGATCGTCTACCCGCCGTTGCACGCATCGCCGTCGTGCCCGACTACTTCGAGTCGCTCGATCTCCCGATGCGGCGCGGCCGCGCCTTCACGGAGACGGACGGCGCCCCTGGCTCCGAGACCGTCATCGTCAACGAGCCATTCGTCGAGCGCTATTTCCCGGACTCGGACCCGCTCGGCGCACGCCTACGTCTCGGCGCCGATTTGAACCGCGGCACCGAGGATCTCACGGCGCCTTGGCTCACGGTCGTCGGCGTGAGCCCGCCGGTGTTCCAGCAGAGCCCGAACCAGGATCTGCGCGTGCAGCCCACGGTCTACGTGCCGTTCCGCCAGGAGGCGCCGGCCTCGTTCACGGTGCTCGCGCGCAGCAGCGCTCTCGGCGAGACCGTCGTCGCCGGCATCCGCAACGAGCTGCGCCAGCTCGACTCGGACCTGCCGCTCTTCAACATCCGCACGCTGGACGACATCCTCGCGCAGCGGAACTGGCCGTCGCGTCTCTTCGGAACGCTGTTCGGCACTTTCGGCTTCATCGCGCTACTGATCTCGTCCGTCGGCATCTACGCCGTGACGGCGCACGGCGTCGGCCAGCGTACCCAGGAAATCGGCGTGCGCATGGC
>Ga0073934_10003510_pt1 | contig 28681 bp, 24 predicted proteins | sample LarsenN4metaG_FD_76834 | JGI IMG/M metagenome (GOLD analysis project Ga0073934, IMG submission 76834) | Hot spring sediment bacterial and archeal communities from British Columbia, Canada, to study Microbial Dark Matter (Phase II) - Larsen... ... | reverse complement strand
GGCTCGTGCGCACGATCTTGTTGATCGTCTCGATCATGTGCACGGGGATGCGGATGGTGCGCGCCTGGTCGGCGATCGAGCGGGTGATCGCCTGCCGGATCCACCAGGTGGCGTAGGTCGAGAACTTGTAGCCGCGCCGGTACTCGAACTTGTCGACCGCCTTCATCAGGCCGATGTTGCCCTCCTGGATCAGATCAAGGAACTGCAGGCCGCGGTTGGTGTATTTCTTGGCAATCGAAATGACGAGGCGCAGGTTCGCCTCCACCATCTCCTTCTTCGCCTGGCGCGCCTCGCGCTCGCCCTTCTGCACCATCTGCACGATCTTGCGGAACTCGCCGATCTCGAGGCCGGTCTCCTCGGCAAGCGCATGAATCTGCGAGCGCAGTTCCTTGACCTTTTCCTTCTCGTTCGCGATCAGGTTCTTCCAGCCCTTGGCCGAGAGCTTGGAGACGCGGTTGATCCAGCGCGGGTCGAGCTCGGAGCCCTGGTGGTTCTTGAGGAAGTCTTCGCGCGAGACGCCGTAGCTCTCGGCGAGCCGCATGAGCCGGCCCTCGTAGCCGACCAGCCGCTTGTTGATGTCATAGAGCTGTTCGACCAGGGCATCGATGCGCGCCTGGTTGAGCCGCAGCGACTTGACCTCGGCGATGATCTCGTCCTTCAGCTTCTTGTACTTGCGCTCCTGCGCCGGCGACAGCTTCTCGCTCTTGAGCTGGAACTGGATGTCCTGGTCCTGCAGGCGGCGCAGCCGCTTGTAGGCGTCGGCGATCTTGTCGAAGGTCGCGACCACCTTGGGCTTGAGCTCGGCCTCGATGGCGGCAAGCGACATGGAATTCTCCATGTCGTCGTCGTCGAACTCGCCCTCGCCGGCCGGAGCCTCGGCCCCCTCGCCGTCCTCGCCGTCGCCGGCTGCGACCTTGGGCTGGGCCGGCGCCTTGGCCGGGGCTGCCGCAGCCTGAGACGGAGACGATGCCGCAGGGGCCGGAGCCACGGCGGCGGCCGGGGGATCGTCGGACGCCGCCGCCGCGCCGTTGCCGGAGGCCGTAACGCTGTTGCCCGCGCCGCCCTTGGCGTCGGGCCCGGCGTAGGTCGCCTCCAGATCGATGATGTCGCGCAGGAACACCTTGCCGCTGTTGAGTTCGTCGCGCCAGATGATGATCGCCTGGAAGGTGAGCGGGCTCTCGCAGAGCCCCGCGATCATCGCCTCGCGGCCGGCCTCGATGCGCTTGGCAATGGCGATCTCGCCCTCGCGCGAGAGCAGTTCGACCGAGCCCATTTCGCGCAAATACATGCGCACGGGATCGTCGGTGCGCTCGGAAGGCTCGCGCGCCTCGGTCTTGGTGAGCGCCTTGGGCTGCGCCTCGACGAGATCGCCGCCTTCGTCCTCGTCTTCAAGCTCGTCGGCGGACTTGGCTTCGTCGTCGTCGCCGGAATCCTCGGAATCGACGACGTTGATGCCCATGTCGTTGAGCATGGCGTAGATGTCCTCGATCTGGTCGGAGGACACCTCTTCGGAGGGCAGGACGGCGTTGAGCTGGTCGTGGGTGACATAGCCCCGCTTCTTGGCCTGCTTGATCATCCGCTTGACGGCGGCATCCGAAAGATCGAGCAGCGGCAGCGGGGTGTCCGGGGCGGTATCGGGAGCGTTGTCCTTCTCCGGAGCCTCCGGTTCCTTCACCTTCGCCTTGGTTGCCACCGCCTTGGCCGCCATGCCGATCTCCTCACTCTTCTCACTCTTGTTCTGCGGAATCTTCTTGGCCTGCACGACGGGGCGGGTGGTCCCGGGTCGTGTCCCCGAGAGCTTCTGCTTCTTTGCTGTCTGACCCCTGCTCATGAGGTCCTCCTACCTATAGGGATCCGCCACGGGGATGCGGCCAAGCGCCCGCTCGCAGCCTGCGTCTCGCGACCCGGCCCGAATCGGGCTCGAAACCTTTCGCCGGGCTTCCTTAAACCCGGCTTAACCCTGTTTACACCGTGGAACTGCACCGTCTATCCAGCCCTTTGCGCCGCACCTCTCGCCCACCCGACCGAATGACCCGATCGCGGGCGCGCTGCAGGACTTCGGTCCTGAACCCGGCGGTCGTTCTCGCGGCCCGTGATCTAGAGGCTGCGCGCCGGGCGGCCTGAAGACGACCCGAAGCCCTCGATCAGGGCTTCGGCGCCATCGAGTGCGGACAGCCTCCCCTGCACGTCGCGAAGCCAAGCCAGATTGGCGTCGGTTGGTTCCTCGCCGAGCGCGCGCTCGGCGTCTTTCAGCTCCCTATTTAGCGTGCGCTGTTTGCGATGCAAGGTAACGACGTGGCCCCACCACTGCAGCACGTCCTCGCTGGCCGCGCCGGGCCGGGCCGGCCAGTCGGACGGATGGGTAATGGCCGCTTCCGCCCGAGCAAGCACCGGGCCAAGCCCGCGCGTCTCGATTGCGGCGCGCAGTGCCTGGGCGCTGGTGTCGCCCCGCCCGGTGACGGCTTCCAGAATGATCCGCCGTAGCCGGTCGGCGTCGGCATTGAGGAATTCCAGCGCGGCGAATTCCTCCGCCTGGGTCTCGAGCAGCCAGCAATGGTTGATGACCGCCACCAGCATCAGCGCCTCGCGCGGCGGCATGGCACTGCGGAACCCGCGCACCAGCGGGCTGCCTGCGAGCCGCGGGCTTGGGGCGGCGGGCAGGTGGAGCGCATTCGGGTCCGAGCGCGGGCGCCCGCGAAACCCTGCCGCCCCGCCCCTCCGCGACGGCCGCGGAAGCAGGGGCTCGAACGCATAGGCCCCGTGCCGGGCCGTGCCGCGCCCGTCGGACCGCGGCGCGAACAGGCGGCGCAGCCGCAAAAGGAAATCCTGGGCATAGTGCTTGCGCACCTGCTCGTCGCCGATGCCTCGCACCACCTCGTGGACCCGCGCTTCCAACGCCGCCCGTCGCTCCGGCGTGTCCAGGGACGCGCCTTCGGTCTCGCGTGCCCACAGCATCTCCGCCAGCGGCTGGGCCGCCGCCAGCACCTCGGCCACCGCCGTCCGTCCGCCCGAGCGCACCAGATCGTCGGGGTCCTGGCCTTCGGGCAACAGCGCAAAGTGCAGACTCTTGCCGGGTCGGAGCCGCGGCAGGGCGAGATCGATGGCGCGATAAGCTGCACGCCGGCCGGCCGCATCGCCGTCGAAACACAGGATCGGCTCGTCGGCCATCGCCCACAGCAGCGCAAGCTGATCCTCGGTGAGAGCCGTACCAAGCGGGGCAACGGTCGCCGGATAGCCTGCGCGCACCATGGCGATCACGTCTACGTAGCCCTCGACGACAACGAGAGGCGCGCCCGCGCGCGTAGCTTTGCGGGCATCGGCACCGTTGTAGAGGTTTGCCCCCTTGTGAAAGAGGGACGTTTCCGGCGAATTGAGGTACTTCGCCTGAGCATCGGGCGCGAGCGCGCGGCCGCCGAAGGCGATCACCCGGCCGCGGACGTCGGTGATCGGAAATATCACCCGGTCGCGAAAGCGGTCGTAGGGGAGCGGGATGTCCTCGCCCGCGATCAGGAGCCCGGCCTCCACCATGTCCGGCACGGAGACACCCAGCTCACCCAAGTGCTCCTTGAGTGCAAAGCGCTCCGGCGGCGCATAGCCGAGCCGGAACTTAAGCTGGGTCGCCGGATCAAGCCCGCGGTCGGCAAGATAGCCGCGGGCCTTGGCGCCCGTCCGGGCGGCGAGCATCGCCTCGAAGAACTTCGCCGCCAGCTCCAGCACATCGTAGAGGGTGCGGCGCTTCTCTTCGCGCGCCTCCTCGGCCGGCGAAACCTTCGGCAGAGGCACCCCGGCCATGGCGGCAAGCCTTTCCACCGCCTCGGGAAAGCTCACCCCCTCCGTCAGCATGACGAAGTCGAAGATGTTGCCGTTCTTGCCCGAGGAGAAGTCGAACCAGGCCTGCTTTTGGTCGTTGACGAAGAACGAGGGCGTCTTCTCCTTGTTGAACGGCGAAAGGCCCTTCCACTCGCGCCCCGCCTTCTTGAGCTTCACGCGCCGGCCCACGACCTCCGAGACCGGAAGCCTTGCGCGCAATTCGTCGAGAAACTGGGCCGGAAAGCGCATGGGCAATGGCTGGGCGTCTTTGCGTCGGCGGGCGCGCCGAATCGCTTGCGCCATCATAGCGGGCAAACGCGAGGCGAATCAGAAGCGGAAGGCCCTCCCCCACATCGAGGCGGCCTAGGCCCGATGTTCACGTTTTCCACAGCCCTGGTCGTCATGGTACGGGATGAACACCAGGAACAAGGCATTCCGACCCGAGCGGCAGGGCGATGGCACACACCTTCCTCCTCGTTCACGGCGCCTGGCACGGCGGCTGGTGCTGGCGGCGCGTTTCCGAAATCCTGGAGCGTCAGGGCCACCGCGTGTTCACGCCGACCCTGACGGGGCTCGGCGAGCGAAACCATCTCCTGCGCGCCGACATCGATCTGACGACGCACATCACCGACATCGTCAACGTGATGAAGTGGGAGGAGCTGACCGACGTCGTTCTTTGCGGCCATTCCTACGGCGGGATGGTGGTCTCGGGCGTCGCCGAGCGGATGCAGCCCGCCATCGCTTCGCTCGTACTGCTCGATGCCATCCTGCCGGAGGACGCCGACTCGATGGAAATGCTCACCTCGGAGGCGGTGCGCGCCACCCTGAAGGCCGCAATCGAGCGCGGCGACATCGCCGTGCCGCCGCGGCCGGCGGCCGCCTTCCTGGTGAACAAGAAGGACCAGGCCTGGATCGACGCCAAATGCGTACCGCAGCCGATCGGCACCATGACGCAGAAGCTGCGGCTCGGCGGCGCGCGCGAACGTATCGCCAAGAAGACGTATGTTCGCGCCGCCACCTATCCCAATCCGGGCTTCGACAAGGCGTTGGCGCGGGTGCGCGCCGATCCGTCCTGGCGCTGCTGCGAGGTCCCGTGCGGCCACGACGTCATGGTCGACATGCCGGAGCGGCTTGCGGAAATCCTGCTCGACGCCGCGTGAACCGGCATCACCGGGCCGCGGCCGGCGCGCGGTCCCGGGATGCGGTGCGTCCTGCGGCTTCAGTTCACATCGGGATAGAGGCCGGAGGCCTTCACCACGTCGTGGCCGATCTCCATCTCCGCCTCGATCATCTTCGCGAATTCTTCCGGCGTGTTGAACACCGGCGTCAGCCCGCGGGGAATGATGTAGCGCTTCTGAAACTCGGGATTGGAGCCGATCCTGACCACCTCCTTGTGCACCTTGTCGATGATCGATTTCGGCGTGCCGGCCGGCACCAGCAGGCTGTAGGCCGACGACCACAGATTGAGCGCAAAGCCGGCTTGCTTGAAGGTCGGGATGTCGGGCGCAAGCGGCGAGCGCGTGTCGCCGTCGACGGCGAGCCCGACGATCTGTCCGTTGCGAATGAACTGGATGAGATTGCCGATGCCGAAGATCGCAACCGGCGTAATGCCGCTCATCATGCTGTTGACGGCATCGCCTCCGCCCTTGAACGGGACGCGGACGAAGTCGACGCCATACTGCTTGTTGAACCGCTCCATGAACGCCACCTTGGCAAGCGATGGCGCTAGGTAGGTCATGGTCTTGGGCTTGGATTTCGCCAGCGCCGCAAGCTCCTCGAACGATTTGACATTGAGCGAAGCGGTGACGGCAAAGACCTGCTGCAGGTTCCACAATCGCGTGATCGGCGCCACGTCCTTGCGCGGGTCGAACCGAACGTTCTTGAGGATCCACGGGTTGACGGCCATCGACTCGTTGTTGAGGACGCAGAGCGTGTAGCCGTCGGGAGCGGCATCGGCGCAGGCCTTGGCGCCGAGCGAACCCGCCGCGCCGACCTTGTTCTCCACGACGATGGTCTGTCCCAGCGCCGGGCCGAGCTCCTCGGCAAGCGCGCGCATGAACACGTCGCTCAGACCGCCCGGTGCCTGCGGCACGATCGCCCGGATCGGCCGGGAAGGGTAATTGTCGGCGACGGCGGGAGCGGCGACGGCAAGGGCGATCGCCGTCGAAAGCACGAATGTGGAGACTTTCATGACGGTCCTTTCACGGTTGACGATGCGAAGTGCCGCCGGCGCCACCGTGTGACGCTGGCGCAATGGTCTTGCCGGCCGTGGCCATGCATCATTTCACATCCGGATAGAGGCCCGATGCCAGCACCACGTCGCGACCGAGCGCGGTTTCCTTCTGGAGCGTTGCCGCGAATTGCTCCGGCGTATCGAGCACAGCTGTAAGCCCGCGGTCGATCAGGTGCCGCTTCTGGAATTCCGGATCCGAAGCAACCTTCACGACCGCCTTGTTGATTCTTTCCACGATCGGCTTTGGTACGCCGGCCGGCGCATGCAGGCCGAACGACGCGGCCCAGACGTGGACGTTGTATCCCAGTTCCTGGAAGGTCGGAATGTCCGGAGCGAGCGGCGAGCGCTTGTCGCCGTCCACCGCAAGACCGACGATCTTGCCGTTGCGGATGAACTGGATGAGATTGCCAATGCCGAAGATGGCAACCGGCGTGGTGCCGGTGAGCATGCTGTTGACCGCATCGCCGCCACCCTTGAAGGGCACACGCACGAAATCGACGCCGTGCTTCTTGTTGAACAGCTCCATGAAGGCAACCTTCGACAGCGAGGGCGCAAGGTAGGTCATGGTCTTCGGCTTCGACCTGGCGAGAGCCGCAAGCTCGTCGAACGATCTGACGTTGAGCGAGGCGTTGACCGCAAACACCTGCGTCAGATGGAAAAGCCGCGTGATATGGGTGAGGTCCTTGAGCGGGTCGAGCGACATGTTCTTGAGAATCAGCGGATTGATCGACATCGCCTCGCCGCTGAGACTGCAGATGGTGTATCCGTCAGGGGGCGAATCGGCGCAGGCGCGAGCGCCGAGTGAACCCATCGCGCCAACCCGATTCTCAACCACGATGCTCTGCCCGAGCTCCGGAGCGAGCTTGTCGGCGAGTGCCCGCAGGAAGACGTCGCTCAGCCCTCCCGGTCCCTGGTTTGCGATGGCACGAATGGGCCTGGTCGGATAGTCCTGCGCCGCCGCAAGTCCGGCCGACGCCACAAGCGCAAGAAGCACGGAAGCACATTGCCATTGCCGCATGACGTCCTCCCTGGTGCTTTTCTTCTCGGTTGCGGCAACAATGCCGCAGTGGGACCGGGGCGGCAAGCCGGGGCGGGATGGTTGGACGGGACCGGCAGCGCGACGGCGGCCAGGGGCAGCACGGGGTCAATGGTCATGATAGTGGAAAAAGGCATCACCGTCGTCATGCGCGACGGCGTGCGGATTTCGCTCTGCGTCTATCGTCCCGACGCCCCGGGTCGCTTCCCCGCGCTGTTTGCCGCCTCACCCTATCAATATGAGATGGACGAGGTGCCGGCCTTCCCGCTGTTCCTGTGGCGCGAGACCGGGCCGATCGAATGGTACGTCGGGCAAGGCTATGCCTATGTCCATGCCGACGTGCGCGGTTCCGGCCGCTCCGAAGGCGAATTCGAATTCATGGGGCTGAACGAGCAGAAGGACTATGTCGAGCTGATCGCCTGGATCGCCGCCCAACCCTGGTGCAACGGCCGCGTCGGCGGCATCGGCCAGTCCTACTACGCCATGGCACAATGGCTGATGGCGACGTTCAACCCGCCGGCGCTCGCCTGCATCGCTCCCTATGACGGACTCGTCGACCAGTACCGCTGCTCGAACTACCACGGCGGCATTTTCTGCGGCTATCGCTCGGTGTGGTACACATCGCTGCGCGCCGACAACCAGCACCGCCCGGCCGGCGCCAAGGGCCGCCCGCCGATGAAGCTCGACCTCGTCGGCGCCATCACCGAACACACCCTCGACGACCAGTTCTGGCGCGAGCGCTCGCCCTATTGGCGGCTCGACCAGATCCGCTGCCCCGTTCTGTCCATCGGCCACTGGGGCAAGATGGGGCTGCATTTGCGCGGAAACATTCTGGGCTACGAGGAGATCAGGGCGCCGAAGAAGCTCGTGGTCACCGGCGCGCGCAACACCTTCGAGGCGCACAAGCTGTTTGATCAGATCGAGTTCCATGAAAAGGAGCTGCTGCCGTTCTACGAGCAGCACCTCAAGGGCGTGCAGAACGGCTTCATGGACGGTCCGCCGGTGAAGCTGTTCGTGCGCGGCGCAAACGTTTGGCGCGAGGAGAGGGAATGGCCGCTGCGCCGCGCCAAGTACGCGCCGTTCTACCTGCGCCAGGGACCCTCGGGCAGCGTCACCTCACTCAACGACGGTGCGCTCACCGCCGAAAAGCCGACCGAGGAGCGAAGCACCACGAGCTATACCTACCCCGACTGGGAATGGATCAACGGCGTTGCCGTCACCGCGCCGGATGGGCGGGTGGACCCGGTGCGGCGTGTCCTGACCTTCACCACGGCACCGCTGGCCGCCGATCTCGAAGTCACCGGGCCGATCGTGCTCAAGCTGTTTGCCTCCTCCACCGCGATCGACACCCAGTTCATCGTCAAACTGTCGGACCAGCATCCGCAGGAAGCCGCAGCGCGCGGCCGCGGCGAGCAACCCGCCTTCACGCCGGTATCAAAAGGCTGGCTCAAAGCCTCGCATCGCGAGAAGGATCTGACGCGCTCGACGCCGCGGCGGCCGTTCTACACCCACCTCAATCCGCAACCGCTGAAACCCGGCGAGGTGTACGAGTTCGATATCGAGGTGCTGCCGATTTCATATGTGTTCAAGAAAGGCCACCGCATCCGGCTTGAGCTCGCCAACGGCGACTCGCCCGCGACCGACGGCGTATTCTCGCATCCCTATCATCCCTCGCAGATCGGCACCGATACGATCCACCACGACGCGACCTTTCCGTCGTACCTGCTGCTGCCGGTCATCCCATCGTGACGCGCTACGCCATGGTCATGGCATAGAGCGTCCAGGCGCCCCAGCCGATGAGCACGGCTCCCATGCCGTAGCTGACCCCGATCGCGCGCGGCAACGCTTTCTCGGCAAGAATGTAGGTGGCGATCAGCGCCACCCAGACCAAGTTCATGACCCCGCCGACGAACAGCAGCAGCATGATCATCCAGCAGCAGCCAAGGCAATAAAGTCCATGCCGAAGTCCGATGCCGAAGGCGCCACGGCTCCAATGTGCGCTGATGAATTCCAGCGGAGTCCGGCAATTGCGCAGACAGGCCTGCTTCCAGGGCGTGAACTGGTAGATGCCGGCCGCGATGAGGATCACGGCCGACAACAACGCGCTCGTGGTCGCCATGGCGGAAGACAGCAGTGTCAAGCGGTCGAGCTGCCACTGCAACAGCGTCGCCACGAGGCTGAAGCCGAGCCAGACCGCGACATAGGCACCTGCGAAGCGCAGCGTGGCCGGCAACGGCGAGTGGTCACGCCGCCGACGCTCGATGGTGGCGAACAGCAGGATCATCGGCGCCGCGCCGGGCAGCATCGTCGCCACCATCATGATGCCCCACATGGCGAACATCAGCGCAAAGCGCGAGGCGGTCCAGTCCGGCGCGCCCGGCATCGCCATGTCCGGCATCGACATGGAGTGCCCCTCCATGCCGATGCCCGCCAGAAGGTAAGTCCAGGCCAGCAGCACGGCGGCAATCAGCGCGAGCAAAGCCATGGACCGGTCGCGCCGCAACAGCCGCTCGAGCACGGTAACGTCGGCAGCCTGGTTCATGCCCGGCACCGCGAGCTAAGGCGATCGGGAACCGCTATGCGGCAAGGCCGGCCGGTGTCTGCACCACATGCGCAAGCGTCGCGTGCCCCTTCGGGACGTTGAATGCAATCCCGCCCGTGCTCTTGATCGTGGCGTGCGCGACCTCGCCTTCCCTGTGCTCGAAGCCCTCGGGCATGACCACCTTGATGTGATGCTCGGCGCCCGTCACCGGGTTCCTGATCGGCTCGACGTCGGTCTCAAGAACACCCGGTATCGACAGCCGCGCCCGCCGCCGGTTGTAATCGAACGTCAGCTCAATCGGCGCAAAAATCGGATCGAGCATCTTGGTGACGATGAGGCTCACGATGTGGAAGATCGTCCCTTCCGCCGAGTGCTTGCCCGACATGATCTGGAACAGCGCATCCCGCTGTTCGGGGCTGGCCCGCGCATCGACAATCGGCTGGATCGTTCCGTTGCCTTCGTGCAGGGGGCCAGGAAAATCGACCGTGACGAAGAACTTGACACCATCGAGCTTGACCCTGCCGAAATGCCCCTTGGTGACATTCATGCCGAGAAGCCCTTTGCACCAGCCTTGCGTTGGGCGCGCATTGAAGTCGCAAGGACAGCCGTAATCGCAACTGCAGGCCTTGAGCCACTCGCCCTCAAGCCGCCAATCGGTGCCTGGCATCGTGCTCCTCCCTCTCTGCAAATGACTCGGATCGAGTCCGAGGTCTTGCCCATCATGCGCCGCAAGGCGCCATTGCTTTGTGTCAAGCTAGCACCGGCCGCAACGCAACACCAGATCGCACACCCTCGCAGATCGACACAGCGGCGAATTTACCGCGGCTCGATGCCGGATTCCTTGGCGATGCGCGCTGCGACCGCACGGTTCTCGGCGATGAAGCGAATGAACTCCTCGCGCGGTCCGACCGCTGGCTCGACCGCACGCTCGACGAAATTCCTCTGCCGCCAATCGGGCCGACTGGCGATTTCGACCACCGCGCCATGCATGCGGTTGATGATCGGCTTGGGCGTTCCGGCGGGCGCAAACAGGCCAAACCAGGGCGGCGGATAGTCCTCGCCGGTGGCCTCCTTCAAGGTCGGAATTTCGGGAAACAGCGGCGAGCGCACGGTGCTGTTGAGCGCAAGCCCGGTGATCAGGCCGGAGCGAATCTGCGCGAGCATGTTGGATAGGCCGAGAAATGCGATCGGCGTCGAACCGGAAACCACGGCATTGACGACCTCGTTGCCGCTGCGGAACGGCACCCGCACGATATCGATTCCGTGCCGCTTGTTGAGCTTGTCCATGAAATAGACGAGAACGAAGGAGAAGCTGCCGTAGCTCAAGGTGCCCGGCTTGGCCTTGGCGAGAGCAACGAGCTCCGCGATCGACTTCACGCCGAGCCCCGAATTGACCACCAGCGCGTTGGCGTTGATGAACAGGTTGACGACCGGATCGAGATCCTTCTCCGGATTGAACGGCAGGCTCTTGAAGGCGAACTGGTTGTAGACGACGGGCCCGCCCGACAGGATGCAGAAGGTGTAGCCGTCGGGCGCGGATTCGGCGCAGGCGCGCGTGCCGATGTTGAGCCCGCCGCCGGGCCGGTTTTCGACCACGAACGGCTGGCCGAAATTCTTCTGCAGCTCCTCGGCCAGAAGCCGCGCGAACACGTCACCGCCGCCGCCGGCGCCAAGCGGAATGATGATGCGCACGGTGCGCGTGGGCCAATCCTGCGCCATGGCGGGCGCGGCCGGCGCCGCAAGCGCAAGCCAGCCACAAAGGACGGCACCGGCAAGCCGCGCGAGATTGCTTCTCATGACCCGATTCCTCCCGTAATGTTTTTCCCAACTATAGCGCGGGAGCGCGCGCCACGCCCAAGTGGAAATCGACATGCCCGACATCGATACGACCAAGACCTTCGTGCTGGTCCACGGCTCCTGGCACGGCGGGTGGTGCTGGCGGCGGGTGGCCCATCTGCTGCGCAGCCGGGGCCACCGGGTGTTCACGCCGACGCTGACGGGCGTCGGCGAGCGCTCGCATCTGCTGTCGAAGGACATCAATCTCGACACGCACATTGCCGACATCGTCAATGTGTTTCTGTGGGAGGACATCGAGGACGCCTGCCTCGTGGGGCATTCCTACGGCGGCTGGCCGACCTCAGGCGCGCTGGAGAAGATCGGCGAGCGGGTCTCCAGCTACGTGGTGCTCGACGGCTTCGTGCCGCTGGACGGTCAGCGCGGCATCGACGTCACCAATCCGGACATGCGCGCGGCCACGCTCGCGGCCATTGAGCGCGGCGAGGCCGGGCGGGCGCCGCCGAAGGCGGCCTTCTTCAAGATGAACGAAGCCGACCATGCGTGGGTCGATTCCAAATTGACGCCCCAACCGGTGGGCGTCGCCCTGCAGCCGATCCGGCTGACCGGTGCGCGCGAGCGCGTCAAGACGAAGCTCTATATCCGCGCGCCGATCTATCCGCAGCCGGCCTTCGACGACGCCTATGCGCGCTGCAAGGCTGACCCGACCTGGCGAACGCTTGAGACGACCGCCGGTCACGACGTCATGATCGACGCGCCGGAATGGCTCGCGCAGGTGTTGATCGAGACAGCGTCGGGCGGCCTTGGAGCGCAAGGCCAAGCGCGCCTCGGCCGCGATCTCCCACGCTGACGTCCCATCGGACTTGAAGTGGCGTCGCTATCTGAGCGGACCAACCTCGATCGCGGCCGCACTGCGACTGATTAGAGTCCGCAGGTCGTCCGCAGCATCAGCGTCACCGGATCGGTTTCGAACTCCGCGAAGAAGTCACGACCGAAGGCGGCAAGCCACTCTCGCTGCGCCGCATACGCCGCCTTTTCCCGCGCCTGGGGGCAGTCGAATTTGAGCCCGGCGAGATTCTGGAGGTGATGCACCATTTCGTGCACCAACAGCGACACGTCGGCGGGCGTGCTTCCGCTCCATCCTTCGCGCAGATAGATCGTCTGGCTCGAATCCTCGTAGAGCGCCACGACGTCGCGCATGTGTTCGGCAAGCCGTAGATCGCCCGGCGTAGGCTCAGCATCAGTCTGAAGGCCGTCTCGGAAGCCGCGGTACCGGACGGCGATTAATCGCTCCGGGGATACGATCTCGACGCGCGGCAGGGACCCGCTCGCGGGCATCCCGAAATTCCGCGAAATCCAGGCGGCGATTTCCGCCAGCATTTCTCGATGGATCGTCGGCGGTCCGGCGAGTGCGACCTGTATCGGCGACGCGCCGGGCGACGGCTCCAAGGCCGAGGCACTGGGCCCAACAACCAAGACGCCGAGGACGAGCGCGGTGCGCAGCAATGATTTAATGAGCATGGTATCCTCCCCTTTGGGCGGATAAACTCATGCCGCAGTCGCCTTCCACCGTCCTTGAGAGAGTCCTGATTTTCGCCCGACGGATTGCTGAAATTCCGCTCCGAAGACACTGGTGCTGGCTTGAAATATTGTTTCGAACAGTACGCCCTTGATCCGAGCCGCCGGGAACTGCGCCACAACGGCGTTCTGGTTCCCGTCGAGCCGCAGGTTTTCGACCTGATTGTCTATTTAATTGACAACCGCGAGCGCGTGGTCAGCAAGGATGACCTGATCGAGCACGTCTGGAACGGTCGCATTGTCTCCGAATCGACCCTCACCAGCCGGATCACCGCGGCGCGACAAGCGCTCGCCGACAATGGCGATAGCCAGCGCCTGATCCGCACGATCGCCCGCAAGGGCTTTCGATTTGTCGGCGAGGTGACGCAAGGAGAGCCGTTGCCTCCCATCGTCGGCTCCTCGGCGGATTCCTTGCCGCCTGTATCGCACGGCACGCTTGGGCCGCGACTTCCAGACAAGCCGTCGATCGCGGTCCTGCCCTTTACCAACATGTCCGGAGATCCTGAGCAGGAGTATTTCAGCGACGGGATGACTGAGGACATCATTACCGCCCTGTCCCGGCTGCGCTGGTTCTTCGTCATCGCTCGCAACTCGACATTCGTCTACAAGGGCCAGGCCGTCAATGTGAAGCAGGTGGGGCGCGACCTCGGAGTCCGCTACGTGCTCGAGGGCAGCGTCCGCAAGAGCGGCCAGCGGGTGCGCATCACCTGCCAGCTTCTCGACGCCGTCAGCGGCAATCACATCTGGTCGGAGCGCTACGATCGGGAGCTGACCGACATTTTTGCCCTGCAGGACGAAATTACCGCGAGCGTGACGTCGGCGATCGAGCCGAAGCTGCTGGCGGCCGAAGGACTGCGGACCGAAGCGCGGTCAACGGACGATCTCGACGCCTGGGACATGGTGGCGCGGGCTTTGTCGTTCTTCTGGAAACTGACCGCACCCGACAGCGCCGCGGCCATTTCGATTCTGCGGCAGGCCGTCGAACGCCATCCGAACTATGCCCCGGCGCACAGCATGTTGGCGTTCGCGCTGTTTGCATCGAGCTACGTGGGATGGATCGCGCCTGGGGCCGAGCGCGAGTTCGCGGCGAAGCTGGCGCATCGCGCGGCCGAGGTCGACGACAGCGACCCTTGGGCGCATCTGGCGCTCGGCTACTTTGCATTCACCGGCCGGCAGACCGACGCGGCCGTCCGGCATTTCGGCGCCGCACTCGATCTCAACCCCAATTTCGCGGCTGCGGCCGGCTCGATCGGCTTTGCGCTCGCCCTCGACGGCCAGTCGGACGAAGCAATCCGCCACTTCGAGCAGGCGATGCGGATGAGCCCGCGCGATCCATTCAACAGCTTCTTCTATGTGGGGATCGCCGCCGCGCACTATCTGGCCGGCCGCTACGCCGACGCCATCAAGTGGGCACGGCAAGCAGTGCAAATGCGGCCCGGCTATCTCGGCGCGCATCGCATTCTGTGCGCAAGCCTGGCGCAGTCGGGGCAGGTCGACGAAGCTAGGTCCACCCTGCAAACGCTCCGGCAGATGCAGCCGGATATTTCACTGGCGCGGATCGAGCAGTCCGTGCCGTATACCACGGGGCCGATGACCAAGTTCCTGGAGGGCATGCGCAAGGCCGGACTGCAGTAGCGCCGCAATCCCAATGCTGGCGTCGGCCAACACTGTGATCGACGCGTTGGGTTGGCTCACAAGCGTTCTATTGCAAGCATCACAACGAAAGGGAGGCGAACATGACTGTGGGAGATCAAGGCGGACTGACGCGCCGCGGTGTTGTCGGTGCCGTCGGCATGGGGGCGCTCGCGGCATCGGCAGCCGGGGTCCTGCCGGCGCAGGCGCAGGGAGTACGCAAGACCTTCGTGCTGGTGCACGGCGCCTGGCACGGCGCCTGGTGCTGGCGGCGGGTTTCGGATCTGCTGGAGCAAAAGGGCCACAAGGTGTTTGTGCCGACCATGACCGGGCTTGCCGACAAGTCGCATCTGCTCGACGCCAGGGTCAATCTGACGACGCACATCACCGACGTCGTCAATCTTATCAAATGGGAAGACTTGAAGGACTTCGTGCTGGTGGGCCATTCCTACGCCGGCTACATTATCAGCGGTGTCGCGGAGCAATTGCAGGGCAGCATCGGCGCGCTGGTGTTCCTTGACGCATTCGTACCCGAGAACGGCGACAGCCTTGCCGCCGGCGCCTCGAAGCCCGTCAAGGATGCGCTCGCGGTGGCCAAGGAGAAGAAGGAGATCGCGCTCAAGCCGGTGCCGGCCAAGGTATTCCGCGTCAACGAGAAGGACCAGGCCTGGGTCGACGCCAAATGCACGCCCCATCCGATCGCCTCGATGGAGGAGGCCATCAAACTCACCGGCGCGCGCGAGACGATCGCCAGCAAGACCTACATCCGTGCCAAGGGCTATCCCAGCATCCCCTTCGATGCGGCACTGGAGAAGGTGAAGGCGCGGGCGGGCTGGAAAACGTTCGAGATGAGCGCCGGCCATGATGCGATGGTGGATCAACCGAAGGAACTGACGGACATCCTGCTGCAGGTCGCGTGACGGTCCCGGTGCCGGCGTGCCGGCGCGGCAGCGGCCCCCGCATTGCACGCGCCGGCAATCGCAATTGGACACGCGGTCTGCTCAGAGACTTGAAACCGGCGGGGCCGCAGCGTCCCTCGGCTTGCGCGCGAGGGGTTACCGTTCACCCGGCGCGTCCTGCCCGGGCCGAACCCGCGCAGCTGCGGCCGGTCGTCTCCTCAGGGTGGAGCGGCTGACCATCGGCCACGGGAATACGGTTGCGACAATCGGGCGCGCGGTCCAGCGAAGAACGGCTGTCTGAACAAGCGCAGCGCCGAAAGCGCTGCACCCTAGCCCTTCCCGGCCAACAGTTCCTTGATCTTGGCGCTCGCCTTGGCGAAATCCATCTTGCCGGCGAAACGCTCGCGCAATGCCGCCATGGCGCGGCCCATGTCCTTCATGCTCTGCGCGTTGATCTCATGCAGGATCGCCGAGATGGCGGCGCCCGCCTCAAGATCCGACATCTGCTTGGGAAGATAGGAGGCGATGATCTCGATCTCCTCGCGCTCCTTGGCGGCGAGCTCGGCGCGACCGCCCTTCTCGTAGAGCTCGGCCGCTTCCTGGCGTTGCTTGATCATCTTCTGGAACAGCGCCAAAAGGTCGTGCTCGTTGAGCGGCGGCTTGCCCTGGCCGCGCGCCTCGATGTCGGCATTCTTGATTGCGGCGTTCATCATTCGCAGCGTCGCCACGCGGCGTTCGTCGCGGGCCTTCATCGCTTCCTTCAACGCCTCGTTGATGCTGGTGCGCAACACGGCGATCCCTCATTGGCATTCGCGCATGACATTGTCCGAAGTCCGACTGCCGCCGTTCGGACTCACACGCTACGTTGCGACGGGGCGTGATCCAAACAGTATGACGGCGGCGCCGGCAAGACAAATCGCAGCGCCGGTCAAGTCCCAACGGTCGGGCCGCACGCCCTCGATCCACCACAGCCAGCCGAGCGAGGCCGCAATGTAGACCCCGCCATAGGCGGCGTAGGCGCGCCCCGCGGCGGCGGCATCGATCAGGGTCAACAGATAGGCGAACAGCAGCAGCGAAGCGACGCCCGGAACCAGCCACCAGGCGGACTTTTCAAGCCGCAGCCACGCCCAAAACGCAAAACAGCCGGCAATTTCCGCAATCGCCGCGCCGATCATTGCCGCAACGGACACCATCCCCAGCCCCGTTCAGTCTGAATTGCGTGCGCGGGCGCTTTACGCTTGCCGGACTCAGGGCTATCTAGACCCCCGATGAGCCCCAAACAAGACGCATCCGGCTGGACCGAGCCCAAGGCCACGGCGCTGCTCGTGCTGGCCGACGGAACCGTGCTGGAAGGCACGGGGTTCGGCGCCACCGGCCAGGCCGTGGGCGAGGTCTGCTTCAATACCGCCATGACCGGCTACGAGGAGATTCTCACCGATCCCTCCTATGCCGGCCAGATCATCACCTTCACCTTCCCTCATATCGGCAACGTCGGCACCAACGACGAGGATATCGAGACCGTCAATCTCGCCGCCACGCCGGGGGCACGCGGCCTGATCCTGCATGCGCCGATCACCGAGGCCTCCAACTACCGCGCCACGCGCCACCTCGACGCCTGGCTGAAGTCGCGCGGCGTGATTGGCCTTTGCGGCATCGATACGCGCGCGCTGACCGCGCTGATCCGCGAGAAGGGCATGCCCAACGCGGTGATCGCGCACGAGCCGTCGGGCGTGTTCGATCTCGACGCCCTGAAGAAGGAAGCGCGCGCCTGGCCGGGGCTTGTCGGCATGGACCTCGTCCCGATGGTCACCTGCGGGCAGCGTTTCAGCTGGGACGAAACGCCCTGGCAATGGGGCAAGGGTTACGGCCGGCAGACCGCGCCGGAATTCCACGTGGTCGCCATCGACTACGGGATCAAGCGCAACATCCTGCGGCTGCTCGCCGGCAGCGGCTGCAAGGTGACGGTGGTGCCGGCCAAGACCGCGGCGGAGGAGATTTTCGCGCTCGATCCCGACGGCGTGTTTCTGTCGAACGGACCGGGCGACCCGGCCGCGACCGGCGAGTATGCGGTCCCGGTGATCCGGAAGCTCGTGCAATCGGGAACGCCGACGTTTGGCATCTGCCTTGGTCACCAGATGCTCGGCATCGCCCTCGGCGGGCGTACCGTCAAGATGCACCAGGGCCACCACGGCGCGAACCATCCGGTCAAGGACCTGGTCACCGGCAAGGTCGAGATCACCTCCATGAATCATGGCTTTGCGCTGGACAAGGACAGCCTGCCGGCCAACGTCGAACAGACCCACATCTCGCTGTTCGATGGCTCCAATTGCGGCATTGCGCTCAAAGACAAGCCGGTGTTCTCGGTGCAGTACCATCCCGAGGCTTCGCCCGGCCCGCGCGACAGTCATTATCTGTTCACGCGTTTCGTCGAAATGATGCGCGAGCGGCGTCGCGCGGCGATCACGGCCCACCGCCAAGCAGGATAGCGGAGCAGCCCCGGAGCGCATCCTCAGGATTGTTCTCGGCCGCCGGATTCCGTCATGCTCACCAAGCCGTCCGCGCCCGAGACTTTCATGTTCGCCGACGACGGCTCCATTCCCAACAACGCGCGGCTGCCGTTTGTGGTCTACCGCAGCGCCTTCGACCTGATCGGGACGCCCGACCCTGAGACCGTGATCGAGACGGTGTTTCGCGGCAACGGCTGGGGCGACATGTGGCGCAATGGCGTCTACCCTTATGTCCACTATCATTCCATGATCCACGAGGGCATGGGTATCGCGCGCGGGCGCGCCCGCGTTCGTTTCGGCGGCAACCGGGGCATGGAAGTGGAGCTTGCGCAAGGCGACGTCGCGCTGCTGCCGGCCGGCACCGGTCATCAATGCCTCTGGCACAGCTCCGGTCTCATGGTGATCGGAGCCTATCCCAAGAGCGGCCGCTATGACCTTTGCCGCGGCAGCAAGAGCGAGCACGCCAAGGCGCTGCAAACCATCCCGCGCGTGCCGCTGCCGGACACCGATCCGGTGTTCGGCAAAGACGGACCCCTCATGCGGCTGTGGCGCGAGTAACCTGCATGGTGGTGTCCGACTGGATTTCGTTTTGGGACTCCAAACACCCGATCTACGTCAATGCCAGGCACCACGCCGCGCACTGCCGCCGCGTCGCTGCTGACTTGCGCCGCTACGCGCCCGCTGGCGGCGTGATGCTGGACTACGGCTGCGGAGAGGCGCTGTCGGCCGCTGAAGTCGCCGAGTCCACGAGTCGCCTGATCCTGTGCGAGGCCGCGCCCAACGTGCGCGCGGCGCTCGCTGGACGATTCGCCGGCAACCCCAAGATCGTCGTGCGCAAGCCCGAGGACGCGATGGCCATGGCATCGCATTCGATCGATGTGATCGCCATGCATTCGGTCGCGCAATATCTGCGTCCGGAGGAATTCGACGCATTGATCAAAACGTTTCGCCGTCTGCTGCGGCCGGGCGGCCTGCTCGTGCTCGGCGACGTGATTCCGCCCCGCCGGTCCGTCCTGTCCGATGCGCTCGCCCTTCTGCGCTTCGGCGCGCAGGAGGGCTTCTTCTTCGCCGCCGTCGTCGGATTGCTGCGCACCTGGTTCTCCAGCTACCGGCGGCTGCGCAAATCGCTTGGCCTTGCCCGCTACGACGAGCAGACCATGACTGCCAAGCTGGAGGCGGCGGGCTTCAAGGTCGAGCGCGCGCGCACCAACATCGGCCACAATCAGGGGCGAATGACGTTTCTCGGCCATGCCCGGTGAGTGCGAATGACGGGCCGTCACAAAGAGAGGTTCAGCAGGCGTTAGGGTTAAGCCATCATTAATCCCGATTTGCGAGGAAAGGTCCCGTATAGGGGTTCGAATCGCGTGGAGTTTTTTGCTTGCCGAAGCGCCGCAAGAGCATTGTCGCCCGCCGTTTCCTCCGCTTCGGCGCTCTGGGCGCAGCGATCGGCTCGCTTGCCGCCGTCAGTGCCTATGCCATGCGACCGATGCCCGATGCGCCGCCCGCGCTGGAGCCGCTGCGGCAGCCAGTATCCAACGCAGCGGGCAAGGCCGACCGCCTGCCGCTCGCTTCGGGCTCGATGCCGCACAGGCCCGCGTCGCGTTTCGACGCCGGCCCCGTCTATGCGCTTGCCGCCGTGCACGCCCTGCCGGATTTCGACGCCGTGTTCAGCACGCTGTTGCGTCCGGCGCCTGCCGAAGACAAGGGTGGCGCTGCGCGTAAAGCCGAGCCCGCGGTTGCGACGCCCGGTCCCGACCCGGTTCCGCTGCCGCCGGAGCGCCCCAAGCTTCCGCCCCCGCCGCAGCCCGCGGCGCTGCTCGACGATGCACAGATCGCCGCCCTCAAGGGCCGACTGCGGCTCACTCCCGAGCAGGTCGAACATTGGCCGGCGGTTGAAGCCGCGCTGCGCGAGGTCGTGCGCGTGCATTTGTCGGGGGCTCGCCTCACGCGCGTGAGCAGCGGCCGCGCCAGCATTGACGTCAACAGCCCTGAGGTGCAGCGCCTGATCTGGGCTGCGATGCCCCTGTTGCGGCAATTGCGCGAGGATCAGAAGCGCGAAGTGCGTCAACTCGTGCGCGTCATCGGGCTTGGATCGGTCGCTGCGCATATCTGACCGCCCGGAAAGGAACCCGCCCGCCTTGCGCGCGTTGGTGCGCGGAGTGCGGGAGTGGCCCGGTGCGATCGCGGTTGCTTGCACCATCCCGGTGTCCCAGGGGCGCGCTGTTCGCCGCCATGGCGCTCGGCGCCCTGGTTGCGGGCTTTGCCGTTGGCGATCTTTTGCTCGGTCCGATGATCGCCGAGAAGGAAGCGAGCGAGGAAGCCGCGGCGCTGCGCGCCGCGCGTTTTGCGCGACGTTCCATCGATCCGGCCAGGACCTATCCCGATCCGCCACCCTATCGCACGGCTACGCCGAGCTTCCCCGCGGGCCATGTTCCCGACTACGCGGCAAGCGCGCTCGAGAAGGCGCAGCGGGCATACGCCTCCGGACGCCGGGGCACTCACGACCTGCAGGACGACGGCTTCGGCCTCTCGCCGTGGCGCGAGCCTTGGAGCGCGGGCGAGGACGCGGGTGAACTGCGCCATTCGTTTCCCCTGGGCCGGCCGGCCGCTCCATCTTTCGACCGCCACCGCCTGCAATAGCTGGGCTACTCGCCAATGTCGAAGCGCACGCCCTGGGCCAGCGGCAGCGCGTTGCCATAGTTGATGGTATTGGTCGCGCGCCGCATGTAGCCCTTCCACGCATCGGAGCCGGCTTCGCGCCCGCCGCCGGTCTCCTTTTCGCCGCCAAAGGCGCCGCCGATCTCCGCCCCCGACGGACCGATGTTGACATTGGCGATGCCGCAATCGGAGCCGGTGGCGGAGAGGAAACGTTCAGCCTCGCCCAGATCGCGCGTGAAGATCGACGATGACAGGCCGGCGGCGACGCCGTTATTCAGCCGGATGGCCTCATCGAAGTCGCGATAGCGCAGCACGTAGAGGATCGGCGCGAAGGTCTCGCGCAGCACCGGGCCTGCCTGCTGCGGCATGTCGCAGAGTGCCGGCCGTACATAGAAGGCGTTGTCGGTACCGACATCGACCCGCTCTCCGCCGCGCACGGAGCCGCCGTGTGCGCGAACCTCCACAAGCGCAGCCTGCATGGCTTCGTAGGCCGCTCGGTCGATCAAGGGGCCGACCAGCGTCCCCGCCGCGCGCGGATCGCCGATTGTCACCGTATCGTAGACGCGGCCGAGCCTTCGCATCAGCTCCTCATGGATGTGCTCGTGCACGATGACCCGTCGCAATGTGGTGCAGCGCTGGCCGGCGGTGCCCATGGCCGCGAACGCGATGGCGCGCAAGGCGAGATCGAGATCGGCCGAAGGCGCGACGATGGCGGCGTTGTTGCCGCCGAGTTCGAGGATGGCCCGGGCGAAACGCGCCGCAAGCCGCGGTGCAACCGCGCGGCCCATGGCGGTCGAGCCGGTGGCGGAGACGACCGCCACCCGGGCGTCGTCGACCAGCGCCATCCCGGTCTCGCGCCCGCCGATCAGCACGCCGCACAGGCCGGGCGGCGCATTGGCGAACCTGCGCATGGCCCGCTCGACCAGGGCCTGGACCGCCAGCGCCGTGAGCGGGGTCTTTTCCGACGGTTTCCACACCACCGGGTCGCCGCAGACAAGGGCGAGCGCCGCATTCCAGGACCATACCGCGACCGGAAAGTTGAACGCCGAGATCACGCCGCAAACGCCGAGCGGATGCCAAGTCTCCATCATGCGGTGCTCCGGCCGTTCGCTCGCCATGGTGCGGCCGTAGAGCTGGCGCGAGAGACCGACGGCAAAGTCGCAGATGTCGATCATCTCCTGCACCTCGCCGAGCCCCTCCGACACGATCTTGCCGGCCTCAAGCGTGACGAGGCGGCCGAGATCACCCTTGGCCGCGCGCAATTCCTCGCCCAGGAGCCGCACCAGCTCGCCGCGGCGCGGGGCCGGAACCGATCGCCACACCCGGAAGGCCTCGGCGGCGCGGCCGATGATGGCGGAGACCTCGTCGCGACCGGTCGGCCGCACGTGGCCGATCACTTCCCCGGTGATCGGGGAGACGGCGGGCAGGCCTGCGCTCGCCAAGGCATCGCTCGGCACACCGAGCCGTGCAAGGATCGCGCGCGCCTCCTCGCGCACCGGCGGCAGCGTCGCGGGCCCGCTCATGACCGCACCGCCTCCGCATCCGGATAGGTGGTGCCGCGCTCGCCGAAATCGTTGCGCGCAAAGACCTGGCCGAAACGGTTGGCAAGAAACGCCTGCAGCGGAATGTCCTCCTGGCGGATCAATCCGCGCTGCGGCAGCCGCCCCGCCACGAGCAGATCGAGCACGGTGCAGATGGCGGCCGCAGTGGTGATCTGGATCGCGCTCACGCGGCGACCCTCGACCTCGCGGCTGTAGATGCGATGGGCATAGGTCTCCTGCAGGAACAGGTTGTTGCGGTACCCGCTGACCGTGACAAAGATAATCACCACGTCCTGCAGCGTGGTCGGCACGGCGTGTTCGAGGATGTCCTTGAGCACCTCCCTGCGCTCGCGCAGCCGCAGGTCGTTCAACAGCGCCCGCATGATCGCGACATGCCCCGGATAGCGGATGGTACGGTAGTTGAGATTGCGCACCTTGCCTTCGAGCGTATCGCACAGCGTGCCGATGCCGCCCGAGGTGTTGAACGCCTCATAGGTGATGCCGTCGAGCGAGAATTCCTCCCGCTCCTCCAGCGCCGTCACCTCGCGACGCACGCCGTCGACGATCGCCTCGCAGGGTCCGCAATACTCGTTGATCAGGCCGTCCGTGCTCCAGGTCAGATTGTAGTTGAGCGCGTTCGAGGGATAGCGCGGCAGCGCGCCCACGCGCAGGCGCACGCTGTCGAGCTTTTCGAAACGCGAGGCCATGTCATAGGCCACGATCGACACGAAGCCGGGGGCAAGCCCGCATTGCGGGACGAAGGCCGAGTTCGCCCGACCTGCCAGCGCGACGATGCTGCGCATGCCGGCCACGTCCTCGGTGAGATCGAGGTAGTGTGCGCCAACCGCGGCGGCCGCCTTGCCGACGTTGGCGGTCAGATGAAAGGGGGCAGCGTTGAGCACGGCAAACTTGCCGGCAAGCAGCGCACGCAACCGCTCCTCGTCCTCGGCATCGAGGTGTTCGATGCCGATGCGCGGATGGGGGACGAGCGCGCGCAATGGCGGCTCCTGCCGATCGGCCACCGTGATGTCGTAGTCGCCGCATGAGGCAAGCAGGCCGGCGATCGTCGAGCCGATCTTGCCTGCGCCGATGACGGCGACGCACTTTCGGGGTCCAAGGACGCTCGGCATGGGGACATCCCTTCGCCGGCTGACAAATAGTGTCAGCACCGACGGATTTCATCCTCGCCCCGGCACGATGAGGCACCGATCGCCGGACCGCAACCGGCGCCGCGCCCGTTCAAAAACCGGCCCGTTCCACCTTATTGCGCCGACGCCAAAAGCTCGAGCAAGGACTCGCGGAGGTTAACGGTTGCGACATCGAAGCCCGCCGCCTGCTTGAAGCTCTGCGCCGTCGTTTCCGGCTCTTCCTGCGTGAGCGCGTGTTGGATAGCCCAGCGGCTGGAGCGCGGGCACCGCCTCGTAAACGCGGCAGGCGATCCCGATCTGATGCAGGCTCAATGCACAGGAAAGCCCCGCGATCCCGCCGCCGACGATGATCACGTGCATGCCGCACTCCCGCTGTCTCGGTGCATGGGTCTCATGACCCGCGGAAAGCTCCCTCCACCCCGCGCAGAGGGTGAAGAGAACTGGCGGTTCCGCCCGACGTTGGAGCCTCAGTTCGGCTGGATCCCCGCCGCCTGGATGAGCTTGCCGAAGCGCTCGTGGTCGGCGGCGATCCGGCTGCGGAACTGCTCGCTGCTGCCATAGGTGATGGTGAGACCAGCCGCCTCCGCGCGCTGGCGCACATCGGGCAGGTCGGTGACGGCCTTGATCTCCTTTTCCAGGAGCGCCACGACGGCTTTCGGCGTCTTGGCCGGCGCAACCATGCCGAACCAGGTGTCGGCGTCGATGTCGAGGCCGGCGTTTTCGGCGAACGTCTGAACATTGGGCAGGCCCGGGAATCGCTTCGGCGAGGCGACGCCAATCCCCTTGGCCTTGCCGGCCTGCACATGCGGCACGACCGCGGTCGGCGCCGCCCAGGTCAACGGAATCTGCCCGGCGATGAGATCGTTCACGGCGGCCGCCGCACCGCGATAGGTCACGGTGGTGAGCTTGATCTTGGCGGCGACGTCCAGCATGGCGGCGGCCATGTGGTGCGGCGAGCCGATCCCCGGAATGCCGGCCGAAGCCTTGTCCGGGTTTGCCTTCACATAGGCGATGGTTCCCTTGATGTCCTCGGCCGGGAACGAGGGATGGGCAAACAGCAAGATCTGGATCATCGACACCTGCGCGACCGGCTCAAAATCCCGGATCACGTCGAAGGGCGTGTTCTTGTGCAGCCATTTGCGGATTGCCGCACCCATCTCCATCAGCAGCAGCGTGTGGCCATCGGGCGCGGCCTTGGCAACCGAATCGGTGCCGATGGCGCCGCCCGCACCGACGCGATTCTCGACCACGAAGTTGATCTTCATGCGCTCCTGCAGTCTGGCGGCGAGCAGCCGCGCCATGGTGTCGACGCCGCCGCCGGCGCCGATGGGCACGACGAGCGTAATCGGCCGCTGCGGATTGAGTTGCGCCCCGGCGGGCTCGTTCAACGCAAGCGACGCCAGCATCGCCGCAACGAGTGCGCTGCAAATTCTGCTCATGGCGAGACCCTCCCCGATCGCAAGCCTAGCCGCGCCCGCGGCCGGCGGCAAACGCCGGTCCGCGCCGGCGCAAGGTGATTGTATTACGCCGTCTGCGGACCCCATATTACAGGCGTGGAGGTGCCAATGGCTGGTTGCAGCCACTGCGACGTTGGCTTTGAAGGCCTGTCGCCCGATTATCGCCGCCGGCTGTGGACGGTGATCGCCATCAATGCCGGCATGTTCCTGGTGGAGATGGCAAGCGGCGCCTGGGCGGGGTCGCAGGCGCTGAAAGCCGACGCGCTCGATTTTCTCGGAGATGCGGTGACCTACGGGGTTACGCTCGCCGTCATCGGCGCGCCGCTTGCGGTGCGAAGCCGTGCCGCCCTGCTCAAGGGCCTGAGCCTCTCGGCGATGGGGCTGTGGGTGTTGGGCGTGACCGCCTACCATGTGCTCGTGCTTGGCGTTCCGCGCGCCGAGATCATGGGTGCCGTGGGTTTCCTTGCGCTTGCCGCCAACGTCACAAGCGTGCTGTTGCTGATGCCCTACCGCGAGGGCGACGCCAACGTGCGTTCAGTGTGGCTGTGCTCGCGCAACGACGCCATCGGCAACATCGCCGTCATGGTGGCGGCGCTGGCGGTCTGGCTGAGCGCAAGCAAATGGCCGGACCTGATCGTCGCGGCGGCGATGGCCGGATTGTTCCTCAACTCGTCGGCGCAAATCCTGCGGCAGGCGGTGCGTGAATTACGCACGAGCCACCCAACGCCGGCCGAATAGTTTCCCTGCACGCGACCGCTTGTCCTGGGCGGTGAAAGCTGCACACTTTGCGTTCGGACAGCGGTCGGGGCGGCCCATCTCGAAGCGGACGTATCGGCCGGCCCTGATCCGCAGCGGACCTGCCGGGGATCGGATTCGACGGGAGCGCACAATGAACAAATACGTCGCCGACCTGCGCAACGAAAGCCGCGCCTGGATCGAGGTGCCGGCCGAGGATAACGGCGACGCCATGATCGCGGCGATGGCCGCAGCCGGAGTGGAATACATCTTCTTCACCTCCGGTTCGGAGATCGGCTTCTACCAGGAGGCGGTGGCCAAGGCGCATGCGCACGGCCGCAGGGCGCCCCAGCTCATCACCGTCACCCATGAGCACGCAAGCCTGAACGCCGCGCTCGGATACGCCGCGGTCTCCGGCAAGCCTGCGGTGACGGCGGCGCACGTCGATTGCGGCACCCAGCATTACGGCGGTGCCGTGCACACCGCCTTCCACTCCGGCCTGCCGGTGATGATCACCGGCGGCGGCTCGCCCACGAGCTACCCCGGATCGATCCGCGGCGCGCGCGACGGCGGCGGCCACATCTGGCTGCAGCAAAGCTTCGACCAGAACGGCATCGTGCGCCAGTACACCAAGTGGGACCACCGCATGCAGATGCAGGACAATGTCGGGCTGATGATCTCCCGCGCCCTGCAGGTTGCCTGCACCGAGCCGTGCGGGCCGGTGTACCTGACGCTGCCGCGCGAGGTGTCGCTGCATCGGATCAACGGCGCGCGCTTTCCCACCATGGCGCAGCTCGGTGTGGCGCGGCCGGCGGCGCCCGACATCAACGGCATTCGCGAAATCGCGCTCCGGCTGCTCAAGGCGGAAAATCCCTTCGTGCTGGTGGCGCGCTCGGGGCGCAATCCGCGCACGGTACCGGCCTTGGTGCGGCTGTGCGAGATGATGGGACTTCCGGTGGCACAGTCGGGGCTGCGCGCGTACCACTGCTTTCCGCTCAACCATCCGCTCTACATGAGCAACGCCAGCTTGAAGGACGCCGACGTCATTCTCGCGCTCGATGTCGACATCCCCTGGCATGCGGATACCAACCCGCCGCCCGACAGCGCCTGGGTCGCGGTAACCGACGTGGAGCCAGCCAAACGCCGCATTCCGACCATGGAGTTCACCGCCGATCTGCGGCTCACCGCCGACCCGCTGATGACGATCGAAACGCTCTACGAGGAGCTCCGCCGCATCATCACTCCGGAAGACCAGCGCCGGTTCGCCGCCCGGGCACAGCGATGCGCCGAGGCTTCGGCCAAGCGTCGGCGCGAACTTGCCGACGACGCGCGGGCGCGCGCGGGCAGGACACCGATCGACCCGAAATGGCTATCGTACTGCATCGGCAACGTGCTCGACGACAATTGCATCCTGTTCGACGAAACCATCGCTCAGAACCAGGTGCACGATTACCTGCACATTTCTCAGCCGGGCGCCTATTTCCACAATCCGGCTTCGAGCGGCGGCTGGGCGCAGGGGGCGGCCTTCGGCGCCAAACTGGCAGCCCCCGGCAAAGACGTGATCGCGGTCTCCGGCGACGGCTTCTACATGTTCGGCACGCCGATCCATGCGCTATGGGCGGCCAACCACTACAAGGCCCCGTTCATGGCGGTGGTCTATCAGAACCGCAGCTATTCGACCGGCACGCTGCGCATCAACAGCGTCTACGGCAAGGACAGCTACGCCGCGAAGGCCGGTTTCGACGGCGGCTATTTCGATCCGCCGATCGACTTTGCCAAGGAGGCGGAGGCGGCCGGTGCCTACGGCGAGACCGTCACCGACGCGGCCGAGGTCGAGCCTGCGCTCCGGCGGGGCCTCGCTCGTATCCGCGCGGGCCAGCCGGCGGTAATCGCGGTGTGGCTGGCGCGGCTGTTGCAGAAGGACTGAGCCTGGCGGCCGGGACCGTCCGTGGCCGGGATCGGTCGCGGCGAGCGCAATCGGCCTGCAGCAGGGACCAAGCCTCGCAGGGAGGCATGGGGAACTTGCAATACCTGCGGTGACAACTAGGTTTTCCTCACGTTGCGGGGTTGGCGGGAGCCGAAGAATGGTCTAAGCCCTCCCCGCGCGGGGATCACCCCGCCGCCGGGGCGAAGGACGCGCAAGGGGCGCGCCCTTTTTTTGTGTCCTGTCGCTACCGGGCACACCCACGTTCCTGCAGGCAGGGGCGGCCCGGCGGGCGGATCCCGGGGGTGACAAGACCGATAGAGGCCGATGCCGAAGCGAACCGACATATCCTCGATCCTGATCATCGGCGCAGGTCCGATCGTGATCGGCCAAGCCTGCGAGTTCGACTATTCGGGAACCCAGGCCTGCAAGGCGCTCAAGGAGGAGGGCTATCGGATCGTGCTGGTGAACTCCAACCCGGCCACGATCATGACCGATCCGGACCTCGCCGACGCCACCTACATCGAGCCGATCACGCCCGAAATCGTCGCCAAGATCATTGAGAAGGAACGTCCGGACGCGCTCTTGCCCACCATGGGGGGGCAGACCGCGCTCAACACCGCGCTCTCCTTGCGCAAGATGGGCGTTCTCGATCGCTTCGGCGTCACGATGATCGGCGCCACGGCGGATGCCATCGACAAGGCCGAGGATCGCGAACGGTTCCGCGAGGCGATGAACAAGATCGGGCTTGCGACCCCGCGCTCGCACCAGGTCAAGACGCTGCCCGACGCCCTGAAGGCGCTCGACGACATCGGGCTTCCCGCCATCATCCGCCCCTCGTTCACGCTCGGCGGCACTGGCGGCGGCATCGCCTACAACAAGGACGAGTTCATCGACATCGTCGAGCGCGGCATCGACGCCTCGCCCACCAACGAGGTGCTGATCGAAGAATCGGTGCTGGGCTGGAAGGAATTCGAGATGGAGGTGGTGCGCGACAGGAACGACAATTGCATCATCGTCTGCTCGATCGAGAACCTCGATCCGATGGGGATTCACACCGGCGACTCGATCACGGTCGCGCCGGCGCTGACGCTGACCGACAAGGAATACCAGATCATGCGCGACGCCTCGATCGCGGTGCTGCGCGAGATCGGGGTGGAGACCGGCGGCTCGAACGTGCAGTTCGC
>Ga0073934_10003507_pt1 | contig 28694 bp, 24 predicted proteins | sample LarsenN4metaG_FD_76834 | JGI IMG/M metagenome (GOLD analysis project Ga0073934, IMG submission 76834) | Hot spring sediment bacterial and archeal communities from British Columbia, Canada, to study Microbial Dark Matter (Phase II) - Larsen... ... | reverse complement strand
GGACCGGGGGGGGCGGGGGCGGCGGGCGGGGCGGGGGGCAACACGGGCCAGCGGCGCGAGCCTAACCGCGCTCGGATTGCGGAGCATGTTGCCAATCGCCTGCAGAACGGTACTGCCGAGGAACGTGCGGCGCGTCGGTTGATGCAGGATGATCTTGCGAAGCGGGCGGCGGAACGTGGCATTCAGATGGGTGGGCCGGGCGGGGGGGGCGGTGGTGGTGGGCCGCGCTAAAGCCGCGCGGCGATGATCGCCTTGATCTGCCGATCGTGGCGATAGAGCAGCACGGTGAGACCGCAAGCGCCGGCATCGCGGGCCAGTTTTTTTTGCAGGACATCGGTATCGAGGTCGGGCAGGCCGCGGGTTTTTACTTCGATGGCGCGGGTGCTGTAGGGCGGGATTTCTTTGATTGCGGTGAGCAGTTGTTTTTCGTGATAGGGCAGCGCGCTGAGCACGCGAAAGCCGGTGAGCGCGGGGTGTTGGATCGGTGAGTCGCCGGTGAGGTAGCCGCCATCGGGTGTGAGCGCGGCGAGTTGATGCTGTGCCGCGAAGGCCGCGGCCAATTGGGCGCGGGTGAAGGCGCCGTCCAGTTCAAACACAAACGCGCCGGGCGTGGCGGAAGTCTCCGCGAGCGCTGGGCGATCGGTGAATGATGTGACGGCATCGTCGATCACCGTGGCGGTGCGGCATTCGGGTGCTGCATCGCCCACGTGGAGCAGCGCCTGAACGACCACGCCGCGCTCGGAGATCAGTTCGAGGCGCCCTGGTGGGAGCGAATCGAAATCAACGCCGGGGCTCAGCTTGATCATGCCGCGCGGCATGCGGGCGATCAGCGCCGCGATCACGTCCGGGCCGGGCTGCATGTCTTCATAATGGTGCGAGCGGCGGTTGTTGCTGCGCCGCGCGGGGTCGATGTGGAAGAATGCGTGGTCATCGCCGGGCACATGGTCGGGTGTCAGGAGCATCTCGCGCACGCGAAGGCGATCGTTCACGCCAGCGACTTTTGCGTTCTGCGCGATGCACCACGCGCGGACCGCGCTCGATTCCACGGCGACCACATCGTGACGCTGGGCAAATGCCAACGCATCGCCGCCGATGCCGGCACAGCAGTCGAACACCGTGACGCCTGCTGGTAGCAGCCCGGCCTTGTAGCGGGCCACGCGCAGTGATGTTGCCTGTTCGAGTGCCTCGGGCACGGCCCAGAAGAACGGCAGGCTCGCGAACTTGCCTTTGGGGGCGGTGGCCTTCACGCTGGCTGCGGCGATCACGAGCGCTGCCCGCACGTCGGGTGCATCGGCGAGTTTGCGCAAGCGATCGGCGGTTTTCACATCTTGATGGGTGCCGGCACGCACGGCATCGGTTGCCGCCTGCAGTAGCGGTTGGCCGGCGGCGCTCGCCAGAAACTCCAGCGAAGCGACGGTCAGGCCGGCATCGTCAGCGTGATAGGCATGGCTTGTCATTGGGTCTCATGATCAAACAAGTCCAGCAATGTTGCAACGCGCCTTTGGTCGATAGAATGCGTTCATTCAAATATGAGGTGAAGCGTGCCCAAGGGCCTGTCATTCCTGCCGATGCCGAAACGCATCGCCACTCAGTCGGGTTCATTCAAACTGCCGGAGGTTGTGCATATCGTGCTGCCTAGTGGGGCGGTTACGTTTGGTGCGGAACGGTTCATCGCCCGCGCATCGGTGGGCACATGGCGTTTGCGCCGCGGCCCCAGCCTGATGCCGCTGGAGGAACTTCGCATCGAGATCAATGACACCGTCGCGCACGCCCAGGGCTATCACTTGCAGATTTCGCCCGATGGCCTCGCGCTCACGGCGCGCAGTGATGCGGGCGTGTTCTATGGTTTGCAGACGCTGGAACAACTGCTCCGGTCGCATGGCGGCAAATTGCCGGCGCTCGACATCGAAGATTGGCCCGACTTTGAACGGCGCGGCGTTTATCACGACTGCGCCCGCGGCAAGGTGCCGAAGCGCGAAACGCTGCTGCAACTGGTGGAGGACCTCGCCTCGCTGAAGGTGAACGAGTTTCAGTTGTATGTCGAGAACGCATTTGAGTTTCGCAAGCACCCGGGCATGTATGATGACACGACGCCGCTGACGCCGGAGGATATTTTGGCAGTCGATGCAGCGTGCCGCGAGCGGTTCATTGATTTTGTGCCCAGCCTGACCAGTCTTGGGCACTTTGAGAAAATTCTTGGCCGGCCGCAGTATCGTCATCTTGGTGAGATCGAGCCGGAGGATCTGCGCAAGCAGGGAATGGATATCTGGTGGAACACGCCGTGGACGCTGTGTGTTACTGATGATGGCGCCCGCCAACTGCTCAGGGATATGTACGACGAGTTCGTCCCGAACTTCAGCAGCGGCATTTTCAATATTTGCTGCGATGAGAGCTGGGACCTCGGTAAGGGGCGATCGAAGGCGCTGCTCGACAAGATCGGGCAGGGGCAGATGTATGTCGATTGGGTGAACTATTGTGATGGTCTGGCGAAGGGCCATGGCCGGCGCATCCAGATGTGGGGCGACATCATTCTGAATCATCCGGACCTGATCAATCAGTTGCCGAGGAATGCCACGCTGCTGGAGTGGGGATACGAATCGCATCACCAGTTTGAAGAGCATTGTGCGCTGTTCCAGCAGCGCGGCGAAGGGCGTCCTTATTATGTTTGTCCGGGCACCAGCACGTGGGCGACGCTTGCCGGGCGCACGCGCAATGCGTTTGGCAATATGCACAACGCCGCGCGGGCGGGGCTCAAGTATGAGGCCGCTGGATTTTTGAACACGGACTGGGGCGATGGGGGCCATCAGCATTTGCTGGCGGTTTCGCTGTTGCCGTTTGCGTATGGCGCGGCGGTCAGCTGGGACTGCGATGCGATGCACGATCCGTCGATTCCGCAGATGCCGGATTGGTCCACGGGGATCGTGCCTGAGGGCAGCAAGGCTGACGACAAGAAACTGAAGCCGTTCCTTGATGCGGCGGCGATCCACTTCTTCCGCGACAGCACCGGGGCGGCAGCGCACATCGCCTATGAGATTGGCCTGTTGTACGAGCGCTTCGGCTGGCAGCGATTTAACGGTTCGCTCGATTACTACCTTTTCCGCGAGAAGTTTGATTTCGCCAACTACGTGAATCGCGCGGAGACCAAGGGCCTTGACCGTGTGCAGGCCGATGCGGAGTCGCTGCTTAAACAGTTGAAGACTTTGAAACTCGATCGCGGTGATGCGGCCCAGATCGTGAACGAGTTGGCGCACACGTGCCGCGTGATTGTGCACACGTGTAAACGCACGCGGCTGCGCAAGGCGTGGCTGGCGGCTGATCCGGCGAAGCGTAATCCGGAGCATGAGAAGCTTCGTGCGTTGCCGCCGCAGGCTTTGCCCAAGACCTTTAAACGCGATATGGCGGCTTTGAAGAAAGAGGCAACGGCTCTGCGTGCGGAGTTCCGTAAGCTTTGGCTGAATCGCAACAAGCCTAGCCGCCATGCGGATGTGGATGCTGAGTTTGCGCGGTTGATTAAGGAGTACGTACGCTTTGCGAAATGAACGGCGCACGGTTATGTTGCCCCGCTCGAATCTGACGGAGAAAATGAATGTCGCTGCTCGTTACGGGTTCTATTGGTATTGATTCGGTTTCCACCGCTGCCGGGCGTGCTGATCACGTCATTGGCGGGTCCGCGGTTTATTTCTCCTGGGCGGCGGCGGCGTTCACCAAGGTGCGCCTGGTTGCCGTCGTGGGCGAGGACTTCCCGAAGGAATTTGAAGTTGCGTTTGCCAATCCCAATATCGATATCGCGGGCCTCGAGCGGCGCAAGGGCAGCAAGACCTTCCGCTGGACCGGCACCTATGACGCCACGATGAATGAAGCGACGACGCTTTCGGTTGATCTGAACGTGCTGATCGAAGCGCCGCCAAAGGTGCCGGAGCAGTTCCGTGATTCGAAGGTCGTCTTCCTCGCGGCCACGCATCCCAATCTGCAACTCGACCTGCTGGGTCAGTGCAGCAACTGCAAACTCAGTATTGCCGACACGCGCGACCTTTGGATCAAGCAGTTCCACAAGGAATCGCTCGAAGCCTACAAGCATTTTGACGGCATCGTGCTGAACGACCTCGAGGCCCGCCTGCTGACCAACAAGGTCAACCTGGTCGCGGCTCTTCAAGACTTGCAGAAGATGGTCAAGCAGAACGGTCCGCGCATCGTGCTGCTTAAGAAGGGCGAGCACGGCTGTCTCGCGGCCATTGGCGATAGCATCTTCGCCCTGCCCGCTTACCCCACGCCGCGCGTCGTCGATCCCACCGGTGCGGGCGACTCCTTCGCTGGCGGGCTGCTGGGATATCTTGCTTCGCAGGATCGGTATGACCTTGCCGCGCTTAAGAACGCCATTGCGGCGGGCACGATCATGGCCTCGTTTACGATCGAAGACTTCTCGCTGAACCGCATCAGCAAGGTCAGCGCGAATGAGATCAAACAGCGTCTAGGCGATTATCGTCGCATGCTGACGCTGGGCGAGTAAGCGGCCGCCACACGCCGTCGGTGCCGAGCAGTTCGCCCGGTCCGAAGTCGGATTTGTACATCATCTTGCTGCAGCCATCGACGAGGTAGCCTGCGTACCAGTAGGGCAGGCCCTGCGTTTTGGCCCATTCGATTTCATACAACGCGCTGAACGTGCCCAGTCGGCGCTGCGCCTTGGCGGGGTCGAAGTAGAAGTAGACGCTACTCAGTGCTTTGGGCGTGATGTCGCAGATGCCGATACCGAGCATCGCGCCGCTGCCGTCGTGATAGATGAACTCCAGCGAGTCGGTCGGCGAGTCGTATAAGAACTGCACGAAGCTTTCGTAATCAGCACCCTCTTCGCGCTGGTGCCACTCGCGTTGGTAGCGTTCGTATATTTCCCACTTGGCTTGCGTGGCTTCGGGCTGCTGCACGGTTACTGTCAGGTCCGTGCCCTTGCGCCAGATGCGCCGCTGGGTTTTGTTCATCATGAAGGTTGCGGTCGGCACGCGGTATTGCCGGCACGCCCGGCAACCGCCGCAGATCGGCTGATAGATCAGCCGCCCGCTGCGCCGGCACCCGGCATCCATCATCGTTTGATAGACCGCCGCGTCTAGCTGGCCGCAGCCGAGCCCGCGCATGCGCGAGAGCCGGTCGCTGAAATACGAGCACGGGATATCCGGCGATTCCTGGGCCACGATGGTCAGCGGCCAGCGCAACGCCGGCCACTCGCTATGTTGCTGCTGTTCGTCCATGCCTCAACCTTACTCGATGATCCGCCAGTCGCAGTCGTCCACATCGAAGCGTGCCGCGTTCAATCCCCGCGCCGGTGCCCCGCGGAAATGCCCGCCCCGCACGTTACGTGCCCACAAAATTGCCATTGGCGGCACGGTCGCCGGGTACAGCACGCTTCCCGGCACCAGTTCCTTCTCGCCATTGGCGATCTTGTACGGCACCAACCATGCCGGGTCCTGTGCCATTGGCCAGGTGATGTTCACATTCTCAATCGTCAGGTTCTTTACGTTCTGCACCACGATCGCCGCGGCGGCGCCCATCGCGTCCGGCGTGGCCTTTGATGTCTGCCCCCCTCGGCGATGCCGGTGTTGCGTCGGCTCTTCGATCGCCGGGTAGCTCAGCTGAATGTCGCGCAGCATGATGTTCTCAAGCATCGTGCCCGGCTGGGCCGTCAGCATGATTCGTCCATCGGTCTTGCAGATGACGTTGCTGATGCTCACATTGCGAATCGCCCCGATCTTTGATGTCGGCGTGCGTTGGCGCAGGTCGATGTGTATCGGCGTTGTCGCCGCCACGGGCAACTTGGTGTCGCACACGATGTTGCTAACCGCCACGCCATCAACAATGGCGCCCTCGGTCGAGTAGATCGCCACCACGCGATGGCTTTCCGTCACCACGCAGTTTGAGAACGCAATCTGCCGGAAGTCGCCAAAGCTCTCGCCGTGGCCAAGCTTCAGCGCCGCGCACCGCGTCCGCAGCACGCAATTGGTTACTGTTACGCGCTCACACGGCCGATCCGTCTTGCGCGTCTTTAAACAGACGGCATCATCGCAGCAGCTCACATAACAATTGCTGATCATCACATCGCTGCAACTCATGATGTCGAAGCCGTCGTTGTTGGGCCCCAGCAGATTCGCCAGCAACGAGACGCCAGTGATAAACACACGTCGACACTCATCCAGATGAACCACCCAGCCGGCGCTGTTGGTGATGGTCACATTCTCGATCCGCACGTCGGTGCAGTCGGCCAGTTCCAGCATCGGGCTTGGCCGCTTCGCGTTGTCGGCGAGAATCCAGGTCAGCGGCGACTTGAGCGGATCCTTCTCCCGCGCTACCACGCGGGTGAGCGCGGTGCCATCATCATGCGGGCCGGGCACCGTGGGCTCCCAAAACGCCGGTCCGTTGCCATCGATCGTCCCGCCACCGCAGATCTTGATGTTCTTCGCCCCGTGTGCATACACCAGATGCCATCCCGTGCGATCGCCGTCGCTCGCCGTGCACGCGCGGTAATCCGCAAGATTTCCCGAGCCCAGCAGCGTCGCCCCCGGTTGCAGGTCCAGCGTGATGTTGCTTCGCAACTCGATTGTGCCGATCAGGTAAACGCCCGGCGGCACCGTCACCGTGCCGCCGCCGCGTGCGGCCAACTCATCAATCGCCGCCTGCAGCACCGCCGTGTTCAGCGTCTTGCCGTCACCCACCGCGCCCCGTTCCGTCACGATGATCATTGTTCCGGCCATGGTCCGCCTATAATGCGTGGATGAGATTGTTTTTCGCCATCGCGCTGCCAACGACTGTCGCTGATGCCTTAGCGTCTACGGTGGGCAAACTCGCACACACGCGGGCCGATGTCAAATGGGTCGCAGCCGCCAACTTTCACATCACGGTAAAATTCCTGGGCGAAACCGACGAAGCGCTCCTGCCCGAACTTTCCGCGCGCCTCGATCGCGCTGCCGCACAAGTCCATGCCTTCGATCTTGAGATCGAAGGCATCGACCGTCTTCCCGAGCGCGGCCCGGTGCGCGTGATCATGTCGCGCGTGATCAACCCCGACAATCGCCTCATCAAGATCCACCGGCTGATCGACTCCGCCGTCGGCGGCATCGGCCTGCCTATGGACATGCGGGCGCTGATGCCCCACATCACGCTCGGCCGCGTCTCGTCCAACCACGGCCTCAACAAATTGCTGCGCCTCGTTGAGAAACACGACCTCGACTTCTTCGGCAAGTTCACGGTCACGCACGTCTCGCTCCTGGCCTCCACGCTCACGCCGGCGGGGTCGGTCTATCGCGTTGTTCACACGAGCGAACTCGCCATGCCGCAAGTTGCTGTGCAACCCGCCAACCGCGGTTAAACTGCCCGCATGAGCATGATCGAAGCGCACGGTTTGGCCAAAAGTTTCCGCGTCTCCGCCAGCGAGCCCGGCTTCATCAACGCCTTCAAACACTTTTTCAACCGCAAATACCGCCACGTCGAAGCCGTCAAACCCAGTTCGTTCACCATTCAGCCCGGCGAGTTTGTCGGCTTCCTTGGCCCCAATGGCGCGGGCAAAACCACCACGCTCAAAATGCTCTCCGGCCTCATTCACCCCAGCGCGGGAGAAGTGAAAGTCGCGGGACACGTGCCCTTCCGCCGCCAGCATGCGTTTCTCCGCAAGATCACGCTGGTCATGGGTAACAAGCAGCAGCTCATCTGGGACTTGCCGCCGAACGAGAGCTATCGCATCAACGCCGCGGTGTACGACATCCCCGACGATGAACTGGCCCGTCGTGTCGGCGAACTCTCCGAAATGCTCGGCCTCGACAAGCAACTCACGCAACCCGTCCGCAAGATGTCTCTCGGCGAGCGCATGAAGTGTGAACTCCTCGCCTGCCTGCTCCATCGCCCCGAGGTGCTCTTCCTTGATGAGCCGACGCTCGGCCTCGACATCAACGCCCAGGTCGCCGTGCGCAATTTCTTGAAACGCTACAACGAGAAATACAAGGCGACGATTCTCCTCACGAGCCATTACATGGCCGACATCACGGCGCTCTGCCCGCGTGTGATTCTCATCCACCAGGGATCGCTGTTTTATGATGGCGCCCTTGCCGGCATTGTGGATCGCTTCGCCCCGTATCGCGAGGTCAAGGTCGATCTCTCCAGCGATACCACGCGTGAGGCCCTCGAGCCCTTTGGCCAGGTGCAGTCGCTCGAAGGTCGGGCTGCCACTCTCACCGTCCGGCGCGACCAACTGCGTACCACCGTCGAAAAAATGCTCGCCACGCTTCCCGTTGCGGACCTCACCATTACCGATCCACCCATCGAGAGCATCATCGGCGAGCTGTTTAAGCAAGGCGCCGTCAAAGAGCCCGCAGCCAGTGGGGGAGGCAAGTGAACTCATTTGTTCGCAAAACCCGCGCCTTCACCGGCAGCTTCTATGCGCTCATGCTCGCGTATCGTGCCGAGATCTACCTTTGGGTTCTCGCCATGGTGCTGCCGTTCATCATGATGGCCGTGTGGTCCACGGCGGCACAGGGCGGCGGACTTTCCAAAGACCCCGTCGGCTACGCCCGCTACTTTCTTGCCGTCTTCATCGTGCGCAACTTCTCCGTCGTCTGGATGATCTACGACTTCGAATGGCACGTCGTCGAAGGCCGCCTGAGCATTCACCTGCTGCGGCCCGCGAGTCCGCTCTGGCATTACGTCACCGCCCACATCGCTGAACAAATGGCCCGCGCGCCGTTCTTCGCCGTCATCGTCATCCTCTTCTTCTGCATCTTCCCGCAGGCGATTTGGGTGCCCACGCCCTTTGCCATCGTTGGCGGCGTCGTCTGCATCTATTTCGCTTTCGCGCTGCGTTTCGTGCTGCAGTGGTGCTTCGCCATGCTCTCGTTCTGGTATGAACGCGCCGCCTCAATCGAGCAACTCCAGATGCTCCCGTATTACTTCCTCGGCGGGTTCGTCGCGCCGCTCTCTGATTTTCCCGAACCCGTCCGCAAATTCGCTGAGCTCACCCCGTTCCCCTACGTCGTCAATTTTCCCGCGCGCATCCTCATTGGCGAAATCACTCTGCAATCGCCTGAATTCCATCGCGGCCTGCTGATCATGGCCGCGTGGTTCGCCGGTCTCTTCGTCCTCGCCAGCATCCTCTGGCGCCGCGGGCTTAAGCATTACTCCGGCCAGGGGGCGTAACGATGCTTGCACGCACCCTCAAAGAATTCTGGCGTTCATCCCTCTCCGCGGAGCTCGAGTACCGCCTCAACTTCGTGATCTCCACGCTCAACGTCGCCGGCCAGATGACCGGCGCGATCTTCACCATCAGCCTGCTTTACCGCAAAGGCTCCGCCTTCAACGGCTGGTCGTGGCACCAGGCCCTCATCATCGTCGCCCTCTTCACGCTGCTCGAGGGCCTCGCCGCCATGCTGCTCAATCCGAATCTTTCGCGCATCATTGCCTACGTGCAGCGCGGCACGCTCGACTTCATTCTGCTTAAGCCGATCGACTCCCAGCTGCACGTCTCCGTGCGCAACTTTTCCATCTGGGGCATTCCCAACGTCCTGCTCGCATTTGGCCTGCTGTTCTATGCCGGCCACCACGCCGGCGTCGCATGGCACGGCTACCTGCTTGGCATTGCCCCCGTGATGCTCTCGTGCGTCATCATGTATTGTCTGTGGTTTGCCGTGGCCACCAGCACGATCTGGTTTACAAAAGTGTGGAACGCCACCGAAGTGCTGCGCAGTTTCCTCGAGGCTGGCCGCTATCCCATGGCGGCCTATCCCACTGCGGTGCAATTCTTCTTTACGTTTGTGCTGCCGATCGCGTTTTTAACGACGGTCCCGGCCGAGATCATGCTCGGCCGCGCGGGCATCACGCTCATTTTTATCGAAGCTGCCATCGCCCTCGTGCTACTCGTCGCCACACGCATCTTCTGGCGTATCGCCCTGCGCTATTACACCAGCGCGTCGAGTTAGCTCTTCATCACCGGCAGACTTAATTTGCCGGAAGCTTTTTCCGCTTCAATCTTGGCGTAACCGCTGCCAAGCTCGCCGATCGGATCCGGCGGCAGAATCTCCACCACCTTCTCGCCCAGTTTCGCCTCGCCGCGAATCACTTTGTCCTGGAACGCCTTACACTCCTGCAGCAGGCGATCGAGAATCTGCTCTTCCGGAATGTTCGCGACCTTCTGTCCCTGCACGTAGATGATCCCCTTGCGGTCGCCGGCAAAGATCGCCACATCCGCGCCTTCGGCTTCGCCCGGACCGTTCACCACGCAGCCCATCACCGCCACCTTGATCGGCAAGTGAATGTGCTCCTTGAGCGCCTTGTTCACATTCTGTGTCAGCGTGAACAGATCGACCTGGATGCGTCCGCAACTCGGGCATGCGATCAATTCCGCGCCCTTGCGCTCACGCAAGCCCAGGATGTACAGCAACTCGAGGCCGTCCTGCACTTCATAAATCGGGTCGTTGGCATAGCTGATGCGAATCGTGTCGCCGATGCCTTGCGCCAGCAGATGCCCCAGCGGCACCACGCTGCGAATCGTCCCCGTCTCCTTCGGCCCGGCGTGCGTTACGCCCAGGTGCAGCGGATGATCGAACCGCTTCGAGATTTCTTCATACGCGGCAATCACCAGCAGCGGATCAATCGACTTGGCCGAGATCACGATGTCGTAAAAATTCTTCGCGTAGAAGATGTCGAGGTATTCCTCGAGCTTCGTGATCATGATCGCCAGGAAGTGACCATGCTTGTTGTCGGAGAATACCCCGCCCAGTTCCTTCAGGCGTTTCTGCTTGTCTTTGCGCTCGATGATCGAGCCTTCATTCACGCCCACGCGAATCGGTATGCCGCGTTCTTTGCAGGCGTCGATCACCTGTTCCACCTGTGCCCGGTCGTTGATGTTCCCCGGGTTCAGGCGAATCTTGTGCACGCCCGCTTCAATCGCTTCCAGCGCCCGCTGAAAGTGAAAGTGCACATCCGCGACGATCGGCACCGTCACCTGCTTTAGAATCTCTTTGAGCGCCTCGGTGTCCTTACGCTCCGGCACAGCCACGCGCACAATGTCCGCCCCGCCTTTGTGCAGCTTGTTGATCTCCGCCACGCACTTGTCGATCTCATAGGTGTAGCCGGACGTCATCGACTGCACGCTCACCGGGGCATCGCCGCCGATGAGCACGTTGCCGACTTTTACTTGACGCGTTTTGCGACGCTTGATCATTTCGTTTGGCCTCGACTCGATTTCAGACCCATCATTCTAGCCGACCTGCGGCAGGTCTGAAAGTTTTACCAGACGCGGGCGAAGATGCATTTAAGATACGACGATTCCGGCGCATCGGTCATCACCGGGTGGTCCGCCCCCGGCCCGGTGAACTTCAGCGTCTGCACACGCCGCCCCGGCGCCCGGCATGCCCCACGCAACACCGAGAAAAACTCCTCTGGCGAGAGCAAGCCTGAGCACGAGCACGTCACAAAAATGCCGCCCGGCTTCACCACCTGCAACGCCAGCTTGTTCAAGTCAAAATACTTCGCCCGGCCTTCAGCAAACTCTTCGCTATTCGCGATTAGTTTCGGCGGGTCCAGCACCACGACATCAAACTGCTTTTTCTGCTCAATCAACTGCCGCATGTACGGAAACACATCGGAGTGGGCCGTGTCAAACTTGCCCCGCGGCACGTTGTTGATGTTCGCATTACGCTTCGCCAGCGCAATCGCATCTTCGTCCAGGTCCACGCACGTAACGTGCTCGGCCTTGCCGAGGGTGGCGGCATACACGCCAAACCCGCCCGAATACGAGCATAGGTCCAGCACCGTCTTGCCGGCGGTGAAGTCGCACAGCATGCGGCGGTTGTCACGCTGATCGGTGAAGAATCCCGTCTTGTGGCCGTGCGTCAGGTCGATCTGAAACTTCACGCCATTCTCGGTGATCACCGTCGACTTGCGATCGGCTGTACGCTCGCGCGTCGGCCCCGCGTTAGCCGCGATGAAGCCCTCCGCATGCTGCACGCGCTCATCCGCCCGCGTAAACACCGTGCTCACGCCCAGGTGCTTCTTCAGCCAGACCGCGATCGCCTCGGTGCGCCGCCACATCGGGTAATTGAAAATCTCGATGACCGCATAATCCGCAAAGCGGTCCACGATCAGCCCGGGCAGGCCGTCGCCCTCGGCATGAATCACCCGGTACGCATTGGTCGTCTCGTCGAGCTTCAGCATCTCGCGGCGCAGTGCCACGGCACCGGCAATCCGCTCGCCGATCAGCGATTCATCCGCCGTTGACGCATCAAACGTGAGCATGCGCAAGCCGTATTGGGCCTGCGTCGACAGCAGCCCCGTGCCGAAGACCTTCCCCTCGCGGTCATAGACAGTTACCAGGTCGCCGTTCTTCGCACGCGGGTCGGTCTTGCCGATCATCTTGCGGAAGATCGCCGGGTGGTACACGGCGTTGCGGAGTTGCACCCACGGCAAGTCGCCCGTGTGCTTAACGGGCGCGAGCGCTACCGGCGCTTCTGCCGGGGCGACAGGGGGGCGATGGGCGGGAGGCACGTTTATCGGTCGGCTGCGCAATGTGTTCTGCTCTCGTACAATTCACGGTATCATGATTCGCATTATACAGGCGCGTTCATTTTTTTCGTCGGAAGTGTTTCATGATTCACGTTATTCGTATCCTCTTCCTCACCCTGGTCTCGACGGTGGCCTCCGTTTATCTCTGGGCAACCGTTTCCAAGGGCCTCGAAAAAGGCAGCGGCGTCCAATACTTCATCATGGTTGGCGGCGTCGTCATCGCCTTCATCATCATCCTCTTCGATGTCCTCATTAAGAAAAAGAACCTCGGCACCCTCTCCGGCCTCTTCTTTGGCGTCTTGGTGGGCATGCTCGTTTCGCTCGCCCTCGGCTACGTCATCGACCAGACCGTTCTCATCTTCCTCGCCAAAGACGTCCGCGAGGCCTACCAGTCGCTCATCGACGGCTCCAAGCTTCTCGTCGCCCTCATGATCACGTACGTCACCGTGTCATTCATCCTTCAAACGAAGGACGATTTCCGCTTCATCATCCCTTATGTTGAGTTCTCCCGCGCCACCAAGGGCCCACGCCCCATGCTGCTCGACACCAGCGTTATCATCGACGGCCGCATTGCCGATGTCGCCGCCACCGGCGTGTTCGAAAGCCCCATCCTCATCCCGCGCTTCGTCCTTAATGAACTGCAAACCATCGCCGACTCCGGCGACCGCCTCAAACGCTCCCGCGGCCGGCGCGGCCTCGACGTGCTCGAGCGCCTCAAGGCCATGCCCAAACTCGAAATGCGTTTCTGGGACGGCACCCTCACCAGCGTGCCCGAGACCGAAGGCGTCGATCAAAAACTCGTCGCCCTCGCCCAGCAGGAGAATGGCCGCATCGTCACCAACGATATCAACCTGAATAAGATCGCCCAGCTCCGCGGCGTGGCCGTCATCAACATCAACTCGATCGCTGATGCGCTCAAGCCCGTCTATCTCCCCGGCGAACACATGAAAGTCCGCATCATCAAGCCCGGCGAAGGCGCTTCCCAGGGCGTCGGTTACCTCGAAGATGGCACCATGGTCGTCGTTGAGTCTGCCCGCGATCGCGTCGGCCAGGAGGTCGAACTCACGGTGACCAACGCCCTGCAAACCGCCGCCGGCAAAATGATCTTCGGCCGCGTTGATAACGGCAAAGCCCCGGCCAAGCCCGCCGAAGCCCCGTCGGCCTGATCAGGCGCTCACTTCGCAAAACGTCTTGGGCGTCTCATACACACGCACAAACGCCAGCTTCGCCTGCGCCGTCGTCAGCGGCTGCTTCAGCTTGTCAAAAATCACCTGCGCGATGTTTTCCACCGTCGGGTTCAGCCCCGCAAACTCCGCACAGTCCACATTCAAATGCTTGTGGTCAAACCGGTCGATCACGTGCTGGTTCACCAAACGCTGCAGTTCATACAGCGGCATCAGCGCCCCACTCTTGTCCGGCGTGCCCGTGATCGCCACATCCACTTCGTAGTTGTGCCCGTGGCCGTTCACATTGTTGCACCGGCCGAAGACCTCGCGATTCTCCGCATCACTCAGGGCACTGCTGTGCAGCCGGTGCGATGCCGAAAACTCAAACCGCTCAATCAGTGTGACCATGTTCAACTCCGGGCGCTCCACGCGCAGCGAAAGATACGGACTCAGCGCCAACTGCAGCGACTCCAACCGGTGGGGGGCCAGCAACGGCTCCAGCGTCTCAAACAACCGCGGCAACAGATCCGCCCCCTGCGCGCCGCGCCCCGTTCCATAGACGTACGCTCGCAACATCGGCACCGCCGCTTGCCGCAGCACCTTGTCCACAATCTTGATATTGATCAGCATCCCCGTGCGCGGGTCGATCTGCCCCGAGATCGCCGCACACAATGTCAGAAACGGCGCAATCCCCAGCAGCGCCGGCTCCCCCGCAAAACCGTTGTTCGCGCCCGCCTGCTCGCGCTCGGCCAACTCGTGCAGGCCGAACCTGAGTTCGCGTGACAATAAAACCGTTCGTGACGACATGCGTGCATTCTAGGCGCTGCAGATGAGCCTGTCAGCGTTCCTCCGGCCACGACCGCCCAAGATAGATCGGCCCGCTCCGCGACCGCGTCAGCGCCGCCAGCGCGATCAGCGTCGCTGCATACGGCAACATTTCGAACAATTGGTGCGGCACGTGTGCCGTCGCGTTCGGCAATGCCGACAAATATGCCTGCAATCCCTCCAACGCCCCAAACAGCAACGTCGCCAACACCAACCCCGGCAACGTCCACCGCCCAAAAATCACCAACGCCAGAACCAAAAATCCCGCGCCCGCCGTCATGTTGATCTGAAACGAATGCCCGCGCATCGTCGAGAGATAACTCCCCGCCAGCCCCGCGCACGCCCCCGCGCCCAGCACAATCAGCGTCCGCCACAACCGCACACGCACGCCCGCCGCATTGGCCGCATCCGGCGCATCACCGAGCGCCTGCACGATCAACCCCGCGCGTGTGAAGCGCAGCCACACCCAGATCGCCACGCCCAGTGCCAACGTGAAGAAGAACAACCAATACTGCCCAAACACGATCGGCTCAAACAGCGGCGGGGGGGTGTTGTTGCTGCTGTTCCGCAGAACGCCCCAGGCCGTCGTGCTCGCGCCCAGCGCCAGCAAGTTGATCGCCGTCCCCGTCACAATCTGATCCGCCCGGCACCAGATCGTCACAATCGCAAACAGCAGCGCGAACAGCACGCCCACCGCGATCGCCGCCGCTACGCCCATTGCCGCACTTTGCGTGGCCACGGCCCCCGCATACGCCGCGATGCACCCCATCAACATCAGCCCCTCGATGCCCACATTGATCACGCCGGCACGCTGCGCCACTAGCTCGCCATAACCGGCCAGCACCAGCGGCGTCGCGCCCAACAACGCCTGCCGCAGCATAAACTCCGCAGCGCTCAGCACTGTGCTGTCATTCGCACTCATCGCTGCCTCACTGCTAGTTGCCGCCGACCGATATACGCCGATGCCACCAGCACCATCAGCACGCACGCCGCCTTCACAATGTTCGCAATCTCTGGCGGCAACTGATACGTCAATTCCACGCCCGTCGCCCCGCGATCAAGTAATCCAAAAAACACCGCCGCCAACACAATGCCCGCCGGGTGCAACCGCCCCAGCAGCGCTACCGCAATCCCCATATACCCATACGCCTGCGATGTCGGCGTCAGCACGTGCCCCTCCACGCCCATCAACTGTATGCCGCCGCCAATGCCCGCCAGCGCCCCCGAAATCAACATCACCGCCAACTGCCGCGACGCCACCGGCACTCCCGCCAGCCGCGCCGCCACCGGGTTCAGTCCGGTCGTCAGCAGTTCAAAGCCAAACGCCGTGCGCGCCTGCACCAGCCAGCTCGCCACCGCCAGCGCCACCGCCACAAAAATCCCCGCATGCATCGTCCCCAGCCCACCGACCGGCAACCAGTACGCCATCGTCAGCGTGTCGCTCTGCACCAAATCCTTATGCTCCCCCGTCCGCAGCGGCCCCTCCAGCAGAATCCCCAGCAGCAGCAGCGCAATAAAATTCAGCAAAATCGTCGACAGCACCACCGGCACGCCGCGCCAACGCTCCAGCACGCCCGCCACGCCCGCCCACATCGCCCCCGCGATGCCCGCACACAATATCCCCAGCGCCATCGCCACATACGCCGGCGACTCCGCCCCCTGCAGCGGCCACACCCGCGTCGCGAACGCCGCCAGCGCCGCACTCCCCAACAAAAATTGCCCCTCCGCCCCGATGTTGAACACCCCGCACCGAAATGCCACGCCCGCCGCCAATCCCGTGAAGATCAGCGGGCACGCATTGTTAAACACCTGCGCCCAATCCGCCTGCGTGCCGCCCGCGCTCACCGCCCACTCACGCAGCACGCCCGTCGCGTCATACCCCGCCACGCGCAGCCCGATCGCCACCAGCACGATCGACAACGCGATCGCCCCGCCAATTGCCGCGACATCCAGCACGGCCCGCTTCATGCCGCACCTCGTGCCGCCAGGCCCAGCATCAACCGCCCGATCGCCTGCTTATCGCACGCCGGCCAATCGCTCGCCGTCAGCGTCCCGTCATGCAGCACCAGCACCCGATCCGAAATCGCCAGCAGCTCATCCAGATCGCTATGCACCAGCAGCACGCCCGCACCCCGCGCCCGCGCCGCCAAGAGCTCGCGCATCACAAATGCCGTCGCCCCCACATCCAGCCCGCGCGTCGGGTTCACCGCCACTACCAGCGGCTTATTCCCATGCAGCTCCCGCGCCAACACCACCTTCTGCTGATTACCCCCCGACAACCTTCCTAGCGGCTCCCCCGGCCCTGCCGCCCGCACATCAAACCGCTGCATCAACGCCGCGCTATGCTCCCGCCACGCCCCAAACCGCAGCCAGCCCATCACGCTGAACCGCTTGTCACGATAATCCTTCAGCATCAGATTCTGCTGCACCGACAACGGCAAAATCGTCGCCTCCCGGTGCCGGTCATCCGCGATAAACGCCACCTTCGCCATCCGCTCGCGAATGCTCGCCCGCGTCATCGTCTCCCCCGCAATCGTCACCGCGCCCGCCTCGATCGCGGCCGCCCCGACAATCGCCTCCACCAACTCCCGCTGCCCATTTCCATCCACGCCCGCTACACCCACAATCTCCCCGCGCCGCACCGTCAGCGTCGCATTCCTCAACCGCCCATTGCTCAATCTCTCCACGCCAAGAACCGTCTCCCCCTGCGCCTCACCCGCCCGCTCCAACCGCGGCAACGCCACCTTCGCACCCACCATCTTCTCCGCCATCTCCCCCGCACTCAGCGAATCGCACTTCCCCTCAAACACCACCTCCCCGCGCCGCAGAATCGTGATGCGGTCGCACACTTCCGTCACTTCATGCAGCTTATGACTGATAAATATCACCGCCGCCCCCGCCCCGCGCAGCGTCTTAATCGCCGCAAACAACTCCTCCGTCTCCTGTGGTGTCAGCACGGCCGTCGGCTCATCCAGCACCAGCACCCGCGCCTTTTCGCTCCCCGCCATCAGCGCCTTCAAGATCTCCACGCGCTGCTGCTGTCCCACGCTCAGCATTTCCACCCGCGCCGCCAGGTCCAACTCCCAGCGCAACTGCCCCAGCCATTTCTCCACATCCGCGTGCGTACACGTTTTATTCGCCAGCCGCAGGTTATCAATCACACTCAACGTCGGCACCAGCTTGAAATGCTGATGCACCATCCCAATCCCCAGCCGCTGCGCATCCCGCGGCGACCGCACCCGCACCGCCTCACCGCTTAGCTTGATCTCCCCCTCGTCTGGCTGCACCAATCCATACAACACATTCATCAGCGTGCTCTTGCCCGCCCCGTTCTCCCCCAACAACCCCAACACCTCGCCCCCCTGCGCACGCAAAGACACGCCGCTGAGCGCCACCACCGGCCCGAATCGCTTCGTGATGTTCGCCAGTTCGATCACTTCTTCTCGTCTGGTATCTTGATCTCCCCCGCGCTCAGTTTCTTGCCCGCCTCTTCCACCAGCTTCATCGTCTCATCGCTGATCACGTTCCCCTTCAGCTTCGGGTTGATCACCGTCACGCTCACGCCGCTGGCCAAATCTTCCTTGATCACCCCGCCTTTAAACTTCCCTTCCTGCACATCCTTCAGCACGCGTGCAAATGCCTCATCCATCCGAATGACCGCGCTAGCCAGCGTAAAATCCCCCGCCACCGTGTTGCCATTCTGATCGCTGTTAGCGCCAAACGTATACACCGTAAACTTCTTGTCCCCCTTTGCGTTGTACTCCTTCACCGCTTCAAACACCCCGCGGCTCGCCGCATCCACGTTCTGCATCACCACATCGATGCCCTGCTCAATGAACGCCTCCGTCTGCCGCTTCGCCTTCGCCGGGTCATCCCACCCCGTGTACTGTTCCGCCACCGTCACGTTCGGATTCACCGACTTCGCCCCCGCCTCAAACCCGCGCTTCATCACCGTCACCGTCGGAAATGGCGCCCCGCCCACAAATCCCAGCTTCCCCGTCTTGCTCGTCTTCGCTGCAATGATCCCCAACTGATACGAACTTCCCCCCAGGTCATACAGCAAGCTCTGAAAATGCGGCGAATCCACATCGCCGCCGCTCACCGCCAGCTTCACTTTAACAGCCCCGCCCTTGGCCTTCGCCGGGTCGCTCAGCTCGCGCACCACTTCCAAATACTCATACCCATGGCAAATCACCAGGTCGAACCCGCGCGAATCAAATTGCCGAATCGCCGCCGCCGCCTGGTCCTTGCTCACATTCTGCCGCACGGCCACCTGCGCGCCCGTCTGCTTCGCAAACGCATCCAGGCTGTCCTTCGCCAACTGATTCCACCCGCCATCATTCGTCGAGCCCACCACCATCAGCCCGACCTTCATCTTCTTCGCATCCTCACCCAGCGCCGGCATCACGCCCAGCACCAGCACCATCACCGCCACAACCCACAGTAAAACTCGCATCGCAATCCCTTTCTCAATTCTTCCGCCAACCCTCAAGTTCCTGTGCCCGCCGATACGCGCCAAAACTTTCCAGCGCACACATAATGCCGATCACAAAGAGCATCATGCTCGGCCCCTGTCCCAGCGTGAAGTGTCCCCAACCCACGCCCGTCCGCGGATCAAACTCCAGCCACGGTATCTTCACCGGCCAAAGCCCCAAGCCAATCACCACAAATCCCGCGCCCGCCACCGTGCCCACCATCCCCGCAATCATCAGCGACTGCCGATACCCAATCGTCAGCCACAAAAGCTCCTGCAAAATCCGCCCGCCATCCATCGGGTACGCCGGTATCAAGTTAAATGCCAGCAAACCAATATTGATCGCGATTCCATAGATGCACGCCACCGCGAAATACTCCGCCCACATCGCGTTCGGCAGAAACGGCACCACAAACAAATACAACACCAGCCAGATCGGACCCATCAGCAGGTGCGTCGCCGGTCCGCCCACCGTCGTCCACAGATGCGGCCACGGCCGATTCGGCGGACTCACAAACGCCAGCCCGCCCAGCGGCCACAGCACAATCACCGGCGCATCCCCCTTGAACAACTTGCATGTCAGGCTATGTCCAAATTCATGCACCAGCACCGTGCCGAACAGCACCACCAGCCACAGAATCTCGCCAGCCATGTCCTGCCGGCCGCCCGAGTTCACCACGCGAAACACCGCATAGACAATAAATATCCACGACATCACCACCTGGATGCCAAATGCGCGAAACAGTGGTACGCCCGAAAGCAGATTGAACATGCACCGACCTCAACAATGTCCGGCGATTATAGCGCACTCTCTCACTTTTGACACCGCACGCCCCGCCGCATTGACACGCCGCACATTCAGCCATACTTTTCCTCCTCGCGGTCTCACTCCTTTTTCTCGCGAGGGTTCCATGGCTTTTCTCGGTATCGACATCGGCACGTCCGGCACCAAGGTCCTGCTCCTCTCCTCCTCCGGCCAAGTGCTCGCCACCGCTGAATCACCCCACGAACTCCTCACCCCCAAGCCCGGCTGGACCGAGCAAGACCCCGAAGGCTGGTGGAAAGCCACCCAACTCGCCACCAAGGCCGTCCTCAAAAAAGCCAAATTCAAAGGCGATCAAGTAAAAGCCATCGGCCTCTCCGGCCAAATGCACGGCTCCACCTTCCTTGACGCCAATGGCAAAGTCCTCCGCCCCGCCCTCCTCTGGAACGACCAACGCACCGCCAAGCAGTGCGCTGAAATCGAATCCAAGGCCGGCGGCCGCAACGCCCTCATCGACATGGTCTCCAACCCCGCCCTTACTGGCTTCACCGCGCCCAAGATCCTCTGGTTCCGGGAGAACGAACCCAAGAAGTTCGAGAAGTGCAAACAAGTCCTCCTCCCCAAAGACTACATCCGCTTCCGCCTCACCAACGAATACTGCTCCGAAGTCTCCGACGCCTCCGGCACGCTGCTCCTTAACGTGAAGACACGCAGCTGGCACAGCGGCCTCATCAGCAAGCTCGGCCTCGATGCCGAACTCCTTCCCCCCGTTGTTGAATCGCAAGACATCACCGGCGAACTCACTGAAGAAGCCGCCAAACTCCTCGGCCTCAAGGCCGGCATCCCCGTCGTCGGCGGTGGTGGCGACCAGGCCGCCGGCGCTGTCGGCACTGGCGTCGTTGAGCCCGGCCTCGTCTCCGCCTCCATGGGCACCAGCGGCGTCATCTTCGCCACCAGCAGTGGCCCTCAAACCGACCCCGCCGGCCGCGTCCACACCATGTGCCACGCTATCCCCAACACCTGGTGCGTCTTCGGCTGCATGCTTTCCGCCGGCGGCTCGCTCCAGTGGCTCCGCAACACGCTCTACGCGGAACAAATCAAAAAACTCAAAGATCCCGGCGAACTCTACCCCCACATGATCAAACTCGCCGAGTCCGCGCCCCTCGGCGCTGAGAATCTCTTCTTCATGCCCTACCTCACCGGCGAACGCTGCCCGCATCCCGACCCCAACGCCAAGGCTGGCTTCATCGGTCTCACCGTCCGCCACGGCCTGCCGCACATGATCCGCGCCACCATCGAAGGCATCACCTTCGGCATGCGCGAACAAATCATGATCTTCCGCGAGATGGGCATCGGCATTAAACAAGTCCGCGCCGGCGGTGGGGGGGCTCGCAGCCAATTCTGGCGCCAGCTCCAATCGGATATGTACCAGGCGCCCGTCGTCACCATCAACGTCAGCGAAGGCGCCGCCCTCGGCGTCGCCATCCTCGCTGCTGTCGGCGCCGGCGCGTACAAGTCGGTCCCCGAAGCCTGCAAGGCCATCATCAAGGTCAAAGACCAGAGCAAGCCGGAAAAGAAAGCCGCCGCCTTCTACGACGCCCAATACAGAAAGTACGGCGCGCTCTACCCCACACTCAAATCCACCTTCCCCACCCTCGCCTGATCGCGAGCCTCCAACCCACGCTCCTAATCACGGCCCCAACCCGGGGCCGTTTTCTTTTGTTACAAAAACGATTTTAGGACCCTTTAAGCGTTGACATGGATCAATGACTTATTAAAATTTCGCCCAACTCAGCTCATCCATATCAACCTCGCGTCCCGCCCTCGCTCGCACAGAACAAAAAATAAGACTTGTTAGTCGTTATATAGGTGGCCGCGCGGCCGCCATGACGACGCTTCATACCCAGGAGTCAAATGTCTATGAAGTCGTCCTACCTCCTCGCAGCCGCCATCCTATCCGCGGCCGCCGTCGCCTACGCAGACGACGCCTCCCTCACCCTCGCCTCGCTCGACAAGTCCGCCGCTCCCACGCTCGACGCCCCCGTGCTCACCCTCGCCGATGCGCCGACCTCCGCCCCCAAGCCCTACACCAAAGGCGCGCCCCTCCCCGTGCACTCCATCGAGGGCTACGGCGGTCTCGCCATCACCCCGATGGCCTACCTCGTTAACACCGGCGATCCCGCCTCCCCTGTCTCGCTCCCCTCCGTCTCCGCCACCTACGTCAACCTTGGTAGCAAAAACCTCCAGTCCTTCGCCATCACCGAAACGCTCTTCCAACGCATTGAACTCGGCTATGCCGCCGCTCGCTTCGACATCGGCAACACCCGCGGCGACATCGAGGCCGCCACCACCGTCGATGTCGGCCAGGACGTCTGGCTGCACAACTTCAACGTCCGCGGTCTCATCATCCCCGAGAACACCTGGTGCAACTTCATGCCTGCCGTCACCGTCGGCGCTCACTTCAAATACAACGACGGCATCTCCTACGTGAACCGCTCCCTCGGCAATCTCCTCGACACCATCGGCTACTCCCGCTGCAGCGGCACCGACTTCACCCTCACCGCCACCAAGATGATTACCGACTTCGGTCGCCCCATCATCGTCTCCGCCGGCCTGCGCGAATCGCAAGCCTCCCACATCGGCTTCTTCGGCTTCAGCAACGACTGGTCCCTCACCTTCGAGGGCAACGTCTCCTGCCTCGTCCTCGATAACGTCCTCGTCGCTTACGAGTTCCGCCAGAAGACCGACCCCTACAACCAGGTCCCCGGACTCATCGAAGGCGAAGACAACTGGCACGCCGTCGACGTCGCCTGGATCATCAACAACCGCGCGGTCCTCACCGCCGGCTGGGGCTCCTTCGGCACCATGCTCAACTCCGAAGCCAACTGCGCCTGGTGGCTCCAGTTCAAATATGAATTCTGATCCAACCTCGCAATAAGCAAACCCCATGCAGCGCGTACTTGACCACAAGTCAATTACGCGCTGCTTTGTTTCTGCTACAATGCCCCACCCTGAAACCAGTCCATAATGTGAGGTTTTACTATGTCTGAACAAGCCAAACCCAACTACGCCTTCGGCACGCTCGCCTTGCACGGCGGCCAGTCGCCTGATCCCACCACCGGATCCCGCGCCACGCCCATCCACCAGACCACCTCCTATGTTTTCAAATCCACCGAGCACGCCGCCAACCTCTTCGCCCTCAAAGAAATGGGCTTCATCTACACCCGCCTCATGAATCCCACCACCGACGTCTTCGAACAACGCATGGCCGCCATCGACGGCGGCATCGGCGCCCTCGCCCTCTCCTCCGGCCAGCAGGCCATCACCGTCGCCCTCCTCAACCTCGTCCACGCCGGCTCGCACATTGTCGCGGCGCAAGCCCTCTACGGCGGCACCATCACCCTCCTCGGCCAAACCTTCAAACGCCTCGGTATCGAAGTCACCTTCGTCGACGCCACCAACCCGCAGAACATCGCCAAGGCCATCAAGCCCAACACCCGCGCCGTCTTCATTGAGTCCGTCGCCAATCCCAAAAATGACGTCCTCGACTACGCCGGCATCGCCGATGTCGCCCACAAGGCCGGCCTCCCCCTCGTCTGCGACAACACCGTTCTCCCCGGCATCTTCAAACCCTTCGAACACGGCATCGACATCGCCGTCTACTCCGCCACCAAGTTCATCGGCGGTCACGGCACCTCCATCGGCGGCGTCATCGTCGACTCCGGCAAATTTGATTGGTCCAAAGAACCCAAGAAGTGGCCCCAGTTCACCGAACCCGACGCCTCCTACCACGGCGCCGTCTTCCACCAGATCATTGGCCAGCTCTGCTACATCATCACCTGCCGCACGCACTGGCTGCGCGACCTCGGCGGCTGCCTCTCGCCGCAGAATGCCTTCTACTTCCTCCAGGGCCTCGAGACCCTTCACCTCCGCATGCCGCGCCACTGTGAAAACGCCATGGCCGTCGCCAACTTCCTCAAGGCTCACCCGCTCGTCACCTGGGTCAACTACCCCGGCCTGCCCGAACACCCCAGCCACGCCAACGCCAAAAAATATCTCAAGCAAGGCTTCGGCGGCATCCTCGGCTTCGGCATCAAGGGCGGCCGCGCTGCCGGCCAGAAGTTCATCGAGTCCTGCAAACTCGCCAGCCACCTCGCCAACATCGGCGACGCCAAAACCCTCGTCATTCACCCCGCCAGCACCACCCACTCTCAGCAGACCGAGGCCGAACTCAAAGCCGCCGGCATCTCCGACGACTACGTCCGCGTCTCCGTCGGCCTCGAAGACATCAAAGACATCACCGCTGACTTCGACCAGGCCCTCAAGGCCTCGCAAAAGTAACTACCCAAGGCGCACGCGGCGCAGCCGCGTGCGCCCTTTCTTGAAGGCTTCTTCGCGCCTTCGTGTCTTCGTGGTTAAAGAAATATGACTACCTTCGGCCCATCTTCCGACGACGCCCGCTCCGCGAAACCCCTCAAACACGCCCAGTACGTCACCTTCTCCGAGCCCCTCCAACTCGAACACGGCGGCGTCCTCCCCTCCGTCACCGTCTGCTACGAAACCTTCGGCACGCTCAACCTCGACAAGTCCAACGCCGTCCTCATCTGCCACGCACTCTCCGGTGATTCCCATGTCGGCCGCCACGATGAAGGCGACGATCCCGGCTGGTGGGAGGTCGTCGTCGGCCCCGGCCGGCCCATCGACACCAACCGCTACTTCGTCATCTGTCCCAACATCCTCGGCGGCTGCCGCGGCACCACCGGCCCCGGCACCATCAACCCCGCCACCGGCAAACCCTTTGGCGGCGACTTCCCCGTCATCACCCAACGCGACATGGTCGAACTCCAAAAACGCCTCATCGACCATCTCCGCATCCAAAAACTCCTCGCCGTCGTCGGCGGCTCCATGGGCGGCCACGCCGTCCTCACCTGGGGCACCCTCCACCCCGAGCGCCTCAACGGCGCCATCGTCCTCGCCTCCTGCGCCCGCCTCACCAACCAATCCCTCGCCTTCGACATCGTCGGCCGCAACGCCATCATCCGCGATCCCCACTTCCACAACGGCGACTACTACGACCGCACTGCGCCCCACACCGGCCTCGCCGTCGCCCGCATGCTCGCCCACATCACTTACCTCTCACACCAGTCGATGGCCCAAAAATTCGAAGGCGACCGCCTCCAGCCCCGCAAACTCCAAACCGAATTCGAAACACGCTTCTCCGTCGGCTCCTACCTCGCTTACCAGGGCCACCGCTTCGTTGAACGCTTCGACGCCAACTCCTACATCTCCCTCACCACCGCCATGGACCTCTTCGATCTCGGCGGCACCCCGCAAAAACTCGCCGCCGCCTTCGCCAACTCCCATTGCCGTTGGCTCATCGTCTCCTTCTCCACCGATTGGCTCTTCCCCCCGTTCCAATCCGAAGAAATGGTCCACGCCCTCCTCGCCAATCACAAACCCGTCACCTACTGCGAAGTCGCCTCCAACGCCGGACACGACGCCTTCCTCCTCTCCGACGATCTCGACCGCTACGGCGAACTCATCCGCGCCTTCCTCCATCACCTCGCCAGCCCCGCGCAGTTCGGCTGGCGCCAAACCGAAAAACTCGCCGCCGACGCCCACTCGCCCACCTCCATCTTCCACGGCGATCGCCTCGACTACAACCTCATCACCGAACTCATCCCCCAGCAGGCCAAAGTCCTCGACCTCGGCTGCGGCTCCGGCGCCCTTCTCGCCAAACTAAAAGCCCGCGGCCACCTCCACATCCTCGGTGTCGAACTCGACGAGCAAGCCATCGTCGCCTGCGCCCGCCGCGGCGTTGATGTCATCCGCGCCGACCTCAACAAAGGTCTCCCCTCCATCTCCGATCATCATTTCGATTACGTCGTCCTCTCGCAGACGCTCCAAACCGTCCTCGACGTCGAAAAAATCCTCGCTGACTGTCTCCGCGTCGGCAAACGCACCATCGTCAGCTTCCCCAACTTCGCCTACGCCCCGCTTCGCCAATTCTTATCTGAACAAGGCCGCGCCCCGCGCACCGCCGATAGGGGGGGCCTCCTCGGCCACGAGTGGTACAACACCCCCAACCTCCGCTTCCTCTCCATCGCCGACTTCGAAGACTTCTGCCGCGAAAAACAAATCCGCATCGAGCAACTCGTCGCCCTCAACACCGAACGCGGCGAACGCATCACCACCGACCCCAACCTAAACGCCGACCTCGCAATTTTCGTAATCACCCACTAACGCTTCTGGCTACTGGCTTCTGCGGTCTCACATCGGCGTCTTCACGCCCATCGCCCGCATCACGCACCACTTCTTCTTCGCCTCATACAGCGCAAACGCCCCGCCCCCGATCGCCGCCACTGCGATCAACCACAACCACCACACCCCGAGCCACAGCCCCAGCCCCGCGCACACCACGCCGCCAGCGATACAAAGCCATCCCCACACCCGCCGCGCCATCGCACCACGTTCATCAATATTGCACTGCATGTGCTCTCCAGAGTCATCCAATCCCCGCAACGCCCACCCGCAGCGGCGGGTGGGTTGTGGGGGCCTGCCTAAATCATAGCCCCGCTCTTCCCTCAAATCCGCTCACTCACCTCTTTCCACAGGCCGCACTCCCCGCAATCTAGGCAATCCACCCATACATCCTCAGCACGCCGCCAACGCCTGTCCATTTCCCGCGCAGTCATGCCTTATCCTTGGCGAGATTTCTCCCGCGTGCCTAATCCATGCGCAGCCTCTCGCCCCTCCAACCCCACCCGGCGCTACCGATAACGTCCATTTTCCCACTACCGCCGCTCCCCATTTCCTCCACTAAATGCCTGCATTTCCAGCCACTTACTCGTTCCCCACGCCGCCCACTCCCGCCCGTGCTTCCATCCATGGCATTGCCCTTGCGTAGAGGCACCTCAACTACGCTTCTAACTGCGTATTTCCCCGGCCTTTCGCCCCCTTCGGAGAAGCGGGCGGCTTTTGTGAGGAGTTTCTCTATGCCCCTAGCGTCGTTCGTACCCCAACTCGCCACTCGACCGTTCCGCACGGTCTCGCTCTGCGTCGCTGGCGCAGTCCTGGCGCTCTCTGCGGTCCCTGCTGTCCTCGGCGCTGACCCCGCCACGCTCCCGGCTACCACCGAAGCGGCTACCCAGGCAGCCGAAGTCGCTGCCTCCGCCGCGGATCCCCTCAAAGAACTCGCCACCAAGGTCGGCGATCTCAAAATCGCCGCCGACACCGTCTGGACACTCATCGCCGCCATGCTCGTATTCTTCATGAACCTCGGCTTCGCCATGGTCGAGTCCGGCCTCTGCCGTCAGAAAAACTGCGTCAACATCCTCGCCAAAAACTTCATCGTCTTCGCCTGCGCCTCTCTCTCGTTCTACTTCCTCGGCTGGGGCCTCATGTTCGGCAACGGTAACGCGTTCGTCGGCACCGAAGGCCTCCTGATGGTCTCCGGCGCTGACAACTCCCCCAAGATGGCTGCCGAATACGCCGGAGCGTATTCCTCCATCGCATGGGCCGGCGTCCCCCTCTGGACCAAGTTCTTCTTCCAGCTTGTCTTCGCTGGTACCGCGGCCACCATCGTCTCCGGTGCTGTTGCTGAACGTATTAAGTTCGGCAGCTTCATCATCTTCTCGTTCATCCTCTGCGGCATCATCTATCCCATCGTCGGCCACATGGTCTGGGGCGGCGGCTTCCTCGCTGGCAAAGGCATGCTCGACTTCGCTGGCTCCACCGTCGTTCACTCCGTCGGCGGCTGGGCTGCTCTCGCCGGTGTCATCATCCTCGGCCCGCGTATCGGCAAGTTTGGTCCCGACGGCAAGGCCCGCGCCATCCCCGGCCACAACATGACCTCCGTCACCCTCGGCGGCCTCGTCCTCTGGTTCGGATGGTTCGGCTTCAACCCCGGCTCCACCATGGCCGCTGATGCCGCCTCCATCGGTCACATCGCTGTCACCACCAACTCCGCTGCCGCTGCCGCCACTATCACCGCTGCCATCACCGCCTGGTTGCTCCTCGGCAAGCCCGACCTCTCGATGATCATCAACGGCACCCTCGCCGGTCTCGTCGCGATCACCGCGCCCTGTGCCTTCGTCAGCGTCGGCAGCTCGCTCATCATCGGCGCCATCGCCGGTGTGATCGTGGTCTTCGCCGTCCTCATGTTCGACAAGCTCAAGCTCGACGATCCCGTCGGTGCCCTTTCGGTCCACCTCGTCAACGGCATCTTCGGCACCATCTGCGTCGGCCTCTTCGCTGTGAAGGCCGCAGACGGCAACGGTATGCCCCCCTCGGCCATCGCTGCCGACGGCCTCTTCATGGGTGGCGGCATGGCCCAGCTCACCCCGCAGCTCATCGGTGTCGTCGTGACCGCCGCCATCGTGCTGCCGCTCTCGCTGATCGCCTGGACGCTCCTCAAGTTCACCCTCGGCATCCGCGTCAGTGCTGAAGAAGAAATGAAGGGCCTCGACATCGGCGAACACAACCAGGAAGCCTACCCCGACTTCACCCCGGCACTCCCCAAGAACTAACCACCACTGCCAGCTCTGCCCTCAGGCTAGCGCTGGCAACCACCAACCAAGCGGGGCCGACCTCACCGTCGGCCCCGCTCTTATTTTTGCTTATCCCTCATCCCCGCGCCGCAACATCTTCTTTGTTCAGCCGGCGACTTCAATCGCCGTGTCTCCGCACTCACGCCAGTCTCACCATCACCCCCCAGCGACGCCCCAAGTTTAGCCGTCGATCAAAGATCGACGCGTTCGTCACCGGACCCACTCGCACGCCCACACCCACTCCCCGCGCCGCAACATCGTCATTGTTTACTGAGGACTAGATCGTCATAGCGCGCCCTTGCGCGATTCGCATTTATGTAGTAAACCTAAGGGTATGAGAACAAAAGGATCACCGCGTGAACTCGAACGGATTCGTCTGCTGGCGG
>Ga0073934_10003506_pt1 | contig 28701 bp, 26 predicted proteins | sample LarsenN4metaG_FD_76834 | JGI IMG/M metagenome (GOLD analysis project Ga0073934, IMG submission 76834) | Hot spring sediment bacterial and archeal communities from British Columbia, Canada, to study Microbial Dark Matter (Phase II) - Larsen... ... | reverse complement strand
TTGCGCGCTCCGTGCGTGGTGGACGCGGACGAAGACCGGCACACCCGCCGCGGCAAGCTGGCCGACGGCCCGCCGCGCAAGGGCGCGCGCCGTCCGCGCCTCGCCGGCCGGGACGGCGTCCTCGAGGTCGATGACGACGGCGTCGGCCCCGGCCGAAGCGGCGCGGGCGAGCATGCGCTCGTTGTTCCCGGGCACGAACAGCAGCGTCCGAAAGATGCGCACGACAGCAGTATCCGGCGGCGCGGGACTATGATAAAGAACTGCGGCCGTCGCCCCGCCCCCGCTGCTAGCACACCGCGATGAAATCCGGGATAATGCGGATGCAGGGTGTCCCGTGCGTGCCGATATCATCGGTGCACCAATCCCCTTCCCGCGCGACCCCGCCCGCCCGAGCCAGGCCGCTTGACAGGGATCAATCCATGCTGTAGAAGGATGGCGATTGCATCCGCAACCGGCGCCTCTCATCTCCCGGCGCCACCGCGACTCCCCCTGAACCCGGCACAGTTCGGCCCGCCGATGCGCTCGCGATCGCGCCTGTTCCGGCGGAGGCGCACCCCCTAAGGGATGGATCCCAGACACACACGAGATCGGGGTTGTTGGAGCCCCGGAGGACAACACCATGGCAGTTCGAGAACGACGACGATCCGCAGCCGCCCGCCAGCTCGCCCGCGAGCTCCCCAATGTCGACGAACAGTACGACGGTAACGAGCCGACCCAGGCCTTCGACCCCGCCCTTCTCACCGGCGGCATCCTCGAGATCGTCGATGACGGCTACGGCTTCCTCCGCGGCGAAAGCCTCCTCCCCGGCCACAACGACGTCTACGTCAGCCAGTCCCAGATCCGCCGCTTCGGCCTGCGCACCGGCGACTACGTCCGCGGCAACGTCCGCCCACCGAAGGAGAGCGAGAAATACTACGGCCTGCTCCGCGTCCAGGACATCAACGGCCTCGACCCTGAGGCCGCCAAGGCGCGCCCGCACTTCGAGAACCTCACCGCCATCTTCCCGAACCAGCTCATCAACCTCGAAGTCCCTGGCGCCGCCGACCTCTCCGGCCGCCTCATCAACCTCATCTCACCCATCGGCCGCGGCCAGCGCGGACTCATCGTCTCGCCCCCCAAGGCCGGCAAGACGTTCCTGCTCAAGGCGATCGCCGCCGGCATCGCCGCCAACTACCCGGACGACATCCACCTCATGGTCGTCCTCATCGGCGAGCGCCCCGAAGAGGTCACCGACATGAAGCGCTCCGTGCGCGGCGAGGTCGTCGCCTCCACGTTCGATGAGCCCGTCGAAGACCACACCCGCGTCGCCGAGATGGCGCTCGAGCGCGCCAAGCGCCTCGTCGAAGGCGGCAAGGACGTCGTCATCCTGCTCGACTCCATCACCCGGCTCACGCGCGCCTACAACCTGGCGATGCCGCCGAGCGGCCGCACGCTGACCGGCGGCATGGACCCGGTCGCCGTCTACCCCCCGAAACGCTTCTTCGGCGCCGCCCGCAACTGCGAAGAGGGCGGCAGCCTCACGGTCATCGCCACGTGTCTGATTGACACGGGCAGCCGCATGGACGAGGTGATCTTCGAGGAGTTCAAGGGCACCGGTAACCAGGAGGTCCGCCTCGACCGCCGCCTCGCCGAGCGCCGCATCTTCCCGGCCATCGACATCGCCGGCAGCAGCACCCGCCGCGAGGAGCTGCTGATGGACGAGGCCACGCTGCGCCAGGTCTGGCTCATGCGGCGCATGATGTCGATGATCGCCTCGAATTCGTCGAACCCGTCGGAGGCGACCGAACGCCTGCTCGAGCGCCTCTCGCGCACGAGCAGCAACGCCGAGTTCCTCGCGACCCTCGCCAAGAGCGAAGTGTAGTTCGTCGTTCGTCCCGTTAGCCGCCGCTTGATACGACGACGCGGGCTCTTCAGCCCGCGTCGTCGTGTGTTTCGAGCGCTCGGCGTCGGCTCAGTTGTCCGGCGCCACCTTGTACAGCCGCGCGATCGGCAGCGCGCCCTTCGACCCGCAGCTGCCGAAGTACGACGCCACCGAACCGAGGTCGCCGGCCGTGATGTTGCCGTCCTTGTTGAAATCGAAGTTCACCTTCCCATAGGCCGCGCCGGAAGCGATCGTGCCGTTGCCCGCGCGATAGCTCCCGAACTTCGAGGCGACAAGCCCGAGGTCACCGGCCGTCACGTTGAAATCGCCGCTCACGTCCGCTGCCTCGCGGCCGTCGCTGCAGCCGTCGCCGTCCGTGTCGGGCGCTGCCGGCGAGGTGCCATAGAAGTTCACCTCGGCCCCATCCCCCAGCGCGTCGCAGTCGCTGTCCTTGTCGTTCGCCGCGCCGATGAGTCCGTCGGGCCCGCAGGCGCTCGCCTTGCACATGCCCGCCGGGCAGTTCTCGATGTCGTTCGCGATGGAGTTGACGCCCGTGACGATCGCCTGGACCCGGTAGAAGATCTCGACATTCGTGCCCTGACCCGAGCCTGCCCCGGGCATGTAGAGGCCGTCCGCGTCGAGATCACCGCCGGCGCTCGCCGCCCCGGGCTGTGCACATCCATCGGGATCGACCGGCGCGGTCGAGCACGAAGCCACCGTCTTGTCGGCGACGTCCGGTCGCGCCCGCTGCATGCACTCGACGCCGGAGAGATACAGGTCGCGGTCCTCGTCGCCGTCCAGCGGGTTCATCGCCACCGCGGGCGGCGAGCCGCCGCTACCGGCGCCCCGGCAGACCGTCGGCGCCGTGCCCGAGTAACCGGTCCACGGCACGATCACCATCCCGGCCTCCGCGACGTCGGCGATGCCGTCGTTGTCCTTGTCCGGGTCGCAGGCGTCGCCGAGCGCGTCCTCCGCCGGGTTCGAGGCGTCGCCCGTGGCGGGGGAATTGGCCGTGCCGTGGTAGGTCGGCCCGGCGTCGGTGTTCAGCTGGCTCGCGTTCGCGACAGTGGGACAGTTGTCGTCGTTCGTCGTGTCGGTGACGCTGCCGCCGGGGACCTCATCGCTCCCGTCGTCGCGCTTGTCTTTGGAGCCATCGCCGTCGGTGTCGGCCACGGCGGGGTCCGTGTACTGGAACAGCTCGTCGTAGTCCGTCGCGCCGTCGGCGTCCTGGTCGGCAGCGTTGACGGGCGTCCCGACAGCGGCCTCGATGCCATCGACCAGCAGGTCGCCGTCCTGATCCGGGTTCGTGTCGTCCGCGTCGGTGCCGCCGGCGGCGGCGTCCTGCAGGCAGTCGTGGTCGTCGTCGTTCACCGTGAACGACCCGACCAGCACGCACTGGAGGTCAATGATGCGCGTGACCTCGCGCCCGACGATATCCGCCGCTGAGGTGTACAGCGCGATGCGCGGGTAGATGCCCGGCGTCGCCGGCGTCGTCACCGCCGTTTCGACGATCGAGTTCTGCGGGCCGTCGTTGCAGATGTACCGGTCGTCGGGCGGCGTCGGGTCGCCCGCCGGCTGCACGAAGGTGAACGCCGCGCCGGTGCCCCAGGAGGCGCGGCGTGTGTATTCGATGAGCGGCACCGAGGGCGACAGCGGAAACGCTGGCGCGGCGCCGCCGAGGAAGAGCCCCGTCAGGTCGGCGCTGTCCTGCGCAACGAACGTGAACGACGCTGGGAACGGCTGGATCTGCTCGATGTAGCTGTACTCATTGCCCGCAGTGAGTGGCCCAGCGCCGCCGTTCACCCCTGCCTCCTGGGCGGTGCGGCGAAAGCTGAACGGCTGGAAGTTCGGCGGCGTCGAGCTGGGGTCGGCGAGGATGTCAACGTTCGAGGGGCTCGTCGTGATGTTGTGACAGAAGACATTCGTCTCCGAATAGACGTTGCCGCTGACAGCCTGCGCGCTCTTGTTCCCGCTGTTGCAGGCATTCGAGGCATCGGCCGGCGCGCAGGCATAGGTCGCGAGCGTCCACGCGGGCGGCGCGATGCTGACCGCCTGCGACAGACGGGCGCCCGGCGGGATGCGGTCGACCGAGTACGCCGCCAGCGTCGTGCCCGCAGGCACCGTCGAGTCGGACGAGCCGGCGCCACACGGGTTCGTCCCGATCGGCGCGAGCGGCGTCGGCGGGCGGGCGCCGCCGAAGCAGATCGTCTCGTCCGGGGCGAAGGCGCCGGTGATGTCGAAGCCCTGGATCGGCGGCGGCGGCGCAGCGGCCGCCTCACGCGCAATCTGTGCGACCAGCAGGAGCGCGGCGAGGGCCGCGAAGGTAGCGATCCGGTTACGCATGGGGGCCTCCGTGCGGCTTGATCTTGCAGTGCAAGGGTCGTCGGCAGGCTACGCACGCGTTCACCGGGGTGTCAAGCGCCTCCCGCGCGCCGCGAGCCCAGGCACCCCCCGTGCTGCCGATGTGCTCGACACGCGCGAACGCCGCGCGCCCGCGGTTGGTGTCGCCCCGCGCCCTCGCCGCATCCCCCAGCGCAACGCGGGCGCGCCTTCTCTGGTGTTCGTCGCCATTCCGGATGGCTACGACCCGCCACATCCACTCCCGCCACGGCCGGCCAGGTCCCGCCTCTCACCAACGTGCACCCGCGGACGCCGGGTTCCGTATCGGCGCGGGGCGAACGACGGTAACACGAGCACTGTCCGCTACACTCGAACGCAGGGAAGGCCCCGCGAGTGCTCCTCATCCACTCCGACCTCATCGGCGACGACAACCTGCTGTTTCTGACGCTGGTGCTGTCGACCCTGTTCGCGCTCCTCGTCGGCATCGGCTTCCACGAGGCCTGCCATGCCTTCATGGCCGCCTCACTCGGTGACCAGCTGCCGGTTCGACAGGGGCGCACAACCCTCAACCCGCTCGCGCACCTCGACCCCGCCGGCACGGTGATGATGCTGTTCATTGGCTTCGGCTGGGGGAAGCCGGTGCAGTTCAATCCCTATGGACTGCGGACGAGCCCGAAGACCGCGACGCTGCTCGTCTCGGCGGCGGGGCCGCTGTCCAACTTCCTGGCTGCGTTCATCCTTGCGATCCCGATCAAGGCGGGCTGGGTGCCCTACATCAACCCCTTCGGCAGCGTCTTTCGGGTCGATAGCAGTGCCGAGTACGTCGGCCTCTTCCTGACCGGCGCGGTCTACCTGAACATCATCCTCGGCGTCTTCAACCTCATCCCGCTGGAGCCGCTCGATGGCTTCAAGGTGGCGCTCGGCCTCCTGCCCGACGCGCTGGCGGGCGAGTTCGCGAAGCTGCGGCGCTACGGAGTCGGCCCGCTGCTGCTGCTCCTGTTCGTCGTGCCGTTCCTCACCGGTTACAGCCCGATCCGCGAGATCATGGCGCCCGTGGCGGTGCGCCTGCTGCGCGCCTTCACCGGCATCGGCTGATGCTGCGCGCTGCCCGCCACCGCGTGCGCCAGTTCGCCGGCGCGCTGCGCCCGCAGGTCGACGCGGGCGCCCGGGCGGAGGCCTACCGCTGGCTGTCGCCCGCCGAGCGGGCGCTGTTCGAGACGATGACGCTGCGCGACCAACAGCATGGCATCGACGTGTACCGGCGGCTCCGCTCGCAGGCGGCGGGCGACGACCCGCCGCTGTTCGTCGCCGCGCTGCTGCACGACTGCGGCAAGGGCCGGGTGGCGCTGTGGCACCGCGTCGCGCACGTGCTCCTCGGCGCCACGCCCGGCCTCCGCGCGCGGATCGCCAGCGAGCAAGGCCCGGAGTGGCGGCGCGCAATGTCGCGCCTGCTGCGGCATCCGGAGCTGGGGGCGCGGCTGGCCGAGCAGGCGGGCGCCGACCCCGACGCAGTGCGTATGATTCGAGAGCAGGAGTCGCCGCGGCCGGATGCCCGGCTGGCGCTGCTGCAGGCGGCGGATGAAGCGTAGCCTTCGGAAGCTCGAGACTGGGACCGCTGACATGGCCAACGGCCAACCGTCCATCACCAACAGCCACACCAACCGCATCGCCATCATTGGCCTCGGGTTGATCGGCGGCTCGATCGCGCTCGGCCTGAAGCGCGCAGGGATACCCGGGCTCGAGATCGTCGGGACAGCACGCTCGCGCGAGACGATCCAGAACGCGAAGCGGATCAAGGCGATCGACGTGGCGGCGGGCACGCCGGAGGAGGCGGCGCGCGGGGCCAGGCTCGTGGTCGTCGCCGTGCCGGTGCTGGCAACGAAGGATGTGTTCGGGGAGATCGCGCCCGTGCTGGCGCCGGACACCGTCGTCACCGACGCGGGCAGCACGAAGAGCAACGTCATGCGCTGGGCGCGGGAACTGCTGCCCCAGCACGCACACTTCGTCGGCGGCCACCCGATGGCCGGCAAGGAGCAGACGGGCATCGATGCAGCGGACCCGGACCTCTTCCACGACAAGCCATGGGTGATCGTGCCATCCGTCACCGCCGACGAATCGGCCGTGCGGACCGTCGTCGGCCTGGCGCAGCAGCTCGGCGCGCGGCCGATCTTCATGGACGCGGACGAACACGACAGCTACGTCGCGGCGATCAGCCACCTGCCCCTCGCGCTCTCGTCGGCGCTTTTCTCGATGGCATTCGGCAGCGCCGCCTGGCCTGAGATCGCGCAGCTCGCCTCGAGCGGCTTCCGCGACACCACCCGGCTGGCCTCCGGCTCGCCGGAAATGGCGCGCGACATCATGCTCTCGAACCGCGAGAACGTGCTGCACTGGATCGACCGCTTCCAGGAGGAGCTCTCGCGGCTGCGCGAGACGATCGCCCGCGGCGAGAGCGCGGACGTGCTCGAGGCGTTCGCGCGCCCGCAGCTCGAGCGCGACAACTTCATGCTCAACGGCCCGCCGCGGCGCGAGCAGGCCGGCGCGCCCGTCGAGACGATCAGCTTCAGCGACATGCTGCTGGGCTCGAAGCTCGCCGGCCACCTGCGCAAGCAGTCGCAGATGATCAAGGATGCCGAGGAGCGCGAGCGAAAGGGCCGCCGGTGACGACCGAGACGGTGCGCCCCGCCAGACGCCTGCGCGGCGAGGTCGCCGTGCCGGGCGACAAGTCGATCTCGCATCGCGCCGCGATCCTGAACGCGCTCGCCGATGGCGACGCGGTCGTGCAGAACTTCCTCGCCGCCGATGACTGCCTCTCGACGCTGCGCGTGCTCGAAGCGCTGGGCGTTGAACGCGATCTCGACGCAGCGGCCAGCACCTTGCGTGTGCGCGGGCGCGGCCTCGGCGGGCTGCGTGAGCCGGCGGATGTGCTCGACTGCGGCAACTCCGGCACGACGATGCGGCTGATGGCGGGCGTGCTCGCCGGCCAGCCATTCCTGTCGATCCTGACGGGCGACACGTCGCTGCGGTCGCGGCCGATGGCGCGCGTGCTCGGACCGCTGAGCGCGATGGGTGCCCGCGTCGACGGGCGCGATGACGGACGCATGGCGCCGCTGGTGGTGCGCGGCGGCGGGCTGCGCGGCATCCGCTACCGCTTACCGGTCGCGAGCGCGCAGGTGAAGTCGACCGTGCTGCTGGCGGCGCTCTTCGCCGAGGGCGAGACGGTCGTCGAGGAGCCGGGGCCGACGCGCGACCATACCGAGCGCATGCTGGCGGCGATGGGCGCGGCCGTCGACCGCGAGGGGCCGGCCGTGCGGCTGGCCCCCGGCCACCCGCTGGCGCCACTCTCGATCCGCGTCCCGAACGACATCTCAGCGGCGGCGTTCTGGATGATCGCCGCCGCCGTGCACCCGGACGCGGAGGTGCGGCTGACCGGCGTCGGCCTGAACCCGACGCGCGCGGGCGTCATCGATGTGCTGCGCGAGATGGGCGCGGACATCGCCGTCGAGGAGGCGCGCACGGTCGGCGGCGAGCCGGTCGGCGACGTCGTCGTGCGCTCGTCGCGGCTGCGCGGGACCGAGATCGGCGGTGACCTCGTCGTGCGCGCGATCGACGAGGTGCCGGCGCTCGCCGTCGCCGCGGCGTTCGCGGAAGGCAGGACGACGGTGCGCGACGCTCAGGAGCTGAGGGTGAAGGAGTCGGACCGGATCGCGACGGTCGTCGCGGAGCTGCGGCGCCTGGGCGTCCGGGCCGAGGAACGGGACGACGGCATGGTGGTCGAGGGGGGCGGCGTCGCCGGCGGCACGGCGGACTCGCACGGCGACCACCGGCTGGCGATGGCCCTCGGCGTCGCCGGGCTCGCCGCCGCGACGGAGGTGAGGGTGCACAACGCGGAGGCGGTGCGCATCTCGTATCCCGGTTTTTGGCGCGAGCTCGCGCGGCTGAGCGCCGGATGAGCGTGACTCGTCCGCAGCGGCCGCTGCTGGTCGTGCTGTCGGGCCCTTCAGGCGCGGGAAAGGATGCCGTGCTCGACGAGCTGGCGCGCCGCGGCATGCGGTTCCACCGCGTCGTCACATGCACGACGCGCGCGCCGCGCCCGGGCGAACAGGACGGCGTCGACTACTTCTTCATCACACGCGAGGAGTTCGAGCGCCTGATCGCGGAGGACGGGCTGCTCGAGCACGCGGAGGTCTACGGCGAGCGCTACGGCGTGCCGAAGCGGCACGTCCTCGACGCGCTAGCGGCCGGCCTCGATGTGTTCATCCGCACCGACGTGCAGGGCGCGGCGACGATCAAGCGCCTGATGCCGGACGCCGTGCGCATCTTCATCGCCCCGCCGTCGCTCGCCGAGCTGGAGGCGCGCATCCGCGCGCGCGGCGCCGACGGCGAAGCGCAGATCGAGCGCCGGCTGGCGACGGCGCGCGCCGAGATGGAGCGCGCGGGCGAGTTCGAGTACGTCGTCGTCAACGAGCCCGGCCGGCTCGAGGCGACGGCCGACCGCGTGGCGGAGATCCTCGAGCAGGAACGCCAGGCCCGCCCGGGATCCGCGTAGGGACAGGTCTCCAGACCTCTCCGCTGACCCGCCCCAACGCAGTTGAACGCGCCACACTGTCTATCCAGGCATCGTGCCGCCACGGCACGAGGACAGGTCTAAAGACCTGTCCGAACGGTGCCGACAGGCGTCATCGTGCGCAAGTCGTACGCCAGCGCGACGTCGCCGCAGGCGCAGTGGTAGCGGATGGTGCGCCCAGCGCCATCGAGCGTGTCGTGGACGGCGGCCGCGTACACGTGGGCGGCGAAGGCGTCGAGATCGGCGTACATGCTGCGCTCCGCGACCTCGACGATGACAGCGTTGCGGACATTGCGCTGGAAGAAGGGGCCGGCAAGCGAGCGGTACTCCCAGAACTGCTTCGCCGGCCCGCGGTAGTTCTCGACCTCGAGCGTCAGCGCTTCGCCGTCGCGCGCGAGCATGATCGCGGCGCCGCTGCCCATGTCGTCGGGCCGCAGCGGCACGAGCGCGACGAAGGCGTCGACGGCAGCGATGCAGACGCGCGTCTCCGGTTCGATGCGCACGCGCTCGCCGTCGGCGACATAGTGGTCGCCGGCGTGCAGCCGCGCGCCGGCGGCGCCGAGCAGGCGGACGACGAGCGCGGCGCTGCGCAGGGGGCGCAGGCGCGGCAGCAGGCCGTAGGCGATGACGGCGCGGTTGCGGTCCTGCGCGGCGACGAACTGGCCCTCGTCCCACCAGTCCTCCTGCGTGCGGTCGGACGTGTGGACGGCCGTGCCGGGCGCGTGGCCGTCGAGCACGTAGCGCGCCGTGAGGACGGCGTAGCCGGGCGGCTCGGCGCGCGCGATGTGGAGCAGGAGGCCATTCGGCGCCGGCCACTGCTCGGGCGGCTCGCCGACGGTGTACGAGCGCGTCGCCGTGCCGAGCGCGTACGACGCGGTCATGTGCGTGACGATCGCGACGCCGCGCGCCGGGTCGGCGGTCTCTCGCACGTCGTACGGCCAGCGTTTCGCGAGGAGCGACGCCAGCGCGTCGTCGGGGATGTGCAGCTCGGCCCAGGCGATGCCGGCGTGGCCCTCCTCGCGCGAGCGGGCGGCGTACGGCGTGGGCGCGCGCAGGCGGTCGTCGCCCAGGACACGCCAGAGCAGCAGCTTCAGGAGGCCGCCAGCGCCTGTCCAGCCATCGAAGTACGAGCGCGAATGCGGCCCGGCGAGCTGCGCGAGGCCGGGGTGGTAGCGCGCGGCGACGTGCCGCCAGACGAGCGCCTCTGCCTCGCGGGCGAGCGCTGCGGTCTCGGCGTCGCGCGTCTCGGCGGCGAGGGCGGCGAGGCGGAGCAGGTCGACGCCGCAGTACGTCGGGCTGTTGTATTCGTGCGGGACGCCGGTGGCGCGCGTGAGCGCGAGCCACTCGCGCAGGCGGCGCGCGCCGCGCGCGACCATCCGCCCGTCGCCGAGGAGCTCGCCGCCAAGCACGGTGTTCGCGATGTCGCTCAGGGCGATGTTCGTGTAGCTGAGGTGGACGTCGAGGCGGTCGATCTCGCGCAGGCCGAGGGCGACGGCCTCGCGCGCCGCCTTGGCGAGGTCGTCGCCGAGCGCGGCCGCGTGGTCGCGGGCGATCGGGATGAGGGGGTCGAGCATGAACTCGACGGCGTTGAGGTCGGCGACGCCTTCGTCCTCGAGGGTCCAGCGGAAGTTGCCCTCGCGGGCGTGGCCGGGCGTCCGTTCCTGCATCGCGAGGACGGCGGCGAGCGCCGCGCGGGCGCGCTCGACCGCACCGGGAGCGCCGTCATCGAGGAGAAGGCGAGCATAGGCGAGCGTGCCGCGCGGGTCGTGATAGTCCGGCCGCTCGCTGTAGCGCACCATCGCCGGCACACTGTCCCAGAGCGCATCGTAGGCCGCGCGCGCCTCCGCGCGGAGCTGGCTGCGACGGCCGGCCTCTGACTCGCTCATGCGGGCCCCGCGGCGGTGACGCGGATGATCTCATAGGCGGCGTCGAGGTCCGCGGCGCGACGCTCGGGGGCGGGGACAAAGCCGGCGAACTCAGCCGCATCGCACTGCTCGAGCAGGTTCGCGGCGACGCGTGCCGGCCAGCGGTCGATGCCGTGCGCCTCCATCGCGCGCTGCAGCTCGCGCCGGGTCATCGCGTAGGCCGCGAAGTCGAAGCGTTCGCTGAGGTATGCACGGACGACGGCGGCGACGCGCGCGTAATACTCCGGGACGTCGCGCTCGGCGAGGCCGCCGGCGCCGATCGCGTCGAGCGCTGCGCGCGCGCGCATCGCCGGCGTTTCGGCCGGCGCGGGCTCCGGCTGGACGCGCACCGCCGCCGGGCGGACGGCGACCGCGCGGCGGTGGAGCAGGTAGCCGAAGGCGGTGAGTGCGGCGAAAGCACCGACGAACAGCACCGGCACGACCGGCGATGGCGCCGGCTCGGCGATGTCGAGCTGCGGCTTCAGCGGCCGCAGCTCCGTCTCGCCCGGCTGCAGCACCGAGCGGACGCTGAGCGTGCGGGCGGGCGTGCGGGCGACGGACGTACCGGCCGGGCCGCGACCGATGACCGTCAGCGGTGGCAGCGTGATATCGCCGATGTGGAACGGCACGAGCGTCCAGGCGAGCGTCGTCCGCACGGTGCGTCCGTCGCGCTGCTCGTCGCGCGGGTCGGCGATGTCGACGAGCTCGAGGCCACCGTAGTCGGCGCCGAAGCCGGGTGGCTCGATCGTGATCGCCTGGTCGTGGTCGACGACGACCGTGAGTGTGATGCGGTCGCCGACGGTGGCGGTTGCCGGCGAGAGGGCGGCGGAGACGATGCGGACGGCGTCGTCCTGTGCGCTAACGGGGGTGAGCCCGGCTGCGAGGGCGATCAGGGCTGCGAACGTCGCGGCGATGTAGGAGAGCCAGCGGCGCTGGGTCGAGCGACCGCGCGTCTTCGATGTGCGGGACTGCCGCGGTCGCGACAGAGCACCAGCGTCGGACGGCGCATCCGGCGGAGCTGAAGCTCCGCGCGTACTGGTCGGGGCTGTACTGGCCGATTTGGTGCCGGCGCTGATGTTCCTCACGACGCGAACCCCGTCCGCTCACCCCACCTCAATCGCTGTGCCTCTGCGTCTCTGTGGTTCAGGCACCTTCCGCGCGTTCGAGGAGGAGTTCCGTGAGCTGCGTGATCGCGTTGTAGGCGAGCACGACCTCGTCGCGCGGGTGGAGGTCGTCGAGCTTCTTCATCTCCTCATCGCGCGCCTGGACGGGGTCGACGAGGTCGGCCAGCTCCTCGTCGAAATTGATCTTCATCTGCAGTTCGTAGAGGCCGCCGTCCTCGCCGACGACGACGCAGCCGAGGTCCGGCCGGCCGACGCCCGTGAGGTCGACCTCGACCGCGTTCGTGAAAAAGGCACCAGGAAACGGCGGGAATGGGCGCAGGGCGCGGGCTGCGTCGCGCAACAGCGCGCGGAGCTGGATAGCGGCGCGCTCGAGGGCGGCGTCGGCTTGGGCCTTGCGGGCAAGCGCTTCGCTGGCGATCGTGTCCATGCAAGCAGGGTACGGCGGCCGCCGGCTCTTCGCTATCGGTGGCTGGCAGCCAGCCGCGCCGGTGGGCGCGATCGCGGCCAGACCGCAGCCGTTGGCGTCAGTCCTCGGCGTCGGCGAGGTACGCCTTCCATTCGCCCGCCGCAGGCGTGCCGGCGGGGAGGCCGCGCGTAACGAGTTGGCCGGCGGCGGCGAGCAGGCGGTCCACGTCGCCTTCGCTGTTGAACGCGGCGAAGCAGGCGCGCAGGCGCTTGTCGTTGACCACGCGCGTGACGATGCGGTCGAGCCGCCAGAGCGCCGCGCAGGCCTCGTGCGGGTTGGTGCCATCGACTTCGAACGTGACGATGCCGGTGCGGACGCTCTCGTGTAGCGGCGTCGTGATGCGCACACCGCCGATGCGCTGCAGGCCCTCGATGGCGCGCGTCCCCAGGCCCAGGCAGTGCCGCTCGATCGCCTCCCGGTCGCGGGCGAGCGCCTCATCGAGCGCCTGCTGCAGGCCAGCGAGCACGACGCCGCTGTGCGTCGTCAGCTCGAACTTGTGGATGGTGTCGTCGGCGGGCTCGAAGTGGCCCTCATAATCGTACTGACGGCTGGCGCCGTGGACGACGGCGAGCGGGCGCAGCCGTTCGATGAGGTCACGGCGGACGTAGAGCATCGCCGCGCCGTCGGGCCCGAGCAGCCACTTGTGGCCGGGCATCGTCAGGATGTCGCAGCGGAGCGCGCGCACGTCGACCGGCACGTGGCCGGCGGACTGCGCGGCGTCGACGCAGACGAGCGCGCCGCGCGCGTGCGCGCGCTCACAGATCGCCGCGATCGGTAGGCGCGTGCCGCGGTTCCAGGAGACGTGCGAGACGACGACGAGCCTTGTGCGAGGCGACATCGCCTGCTCGAACGCATCGGCGATCGTCGCGGCCGTCTCGTCGCGCGAGGGCAGGCGGACGATGCGCAGGCCGGTGCCGAGGCGGCGGCGGGCCTCGTAGGCGGGCACCATGACGGCGTTGTGCTCGAGGTTGCAGGTGACCACCTCGTCGCCGGGCCTGAGGCCGAGGCCGAACAGCGCCGTGTTCACGCCCTCGGTCGTGGTGTAGGTGAGAGCGACTTCGTCCTCGCCGGCGCCGATGAGCCGCGCGAAGCGCGCGCGGACGCCGCGGACGAGCAGCGCCTTCTCATGGCGGACGTCGGGTGCGGCGGGGCCGCCGTACCCCTCGCGCTCGGCGCGCGCATGCATGGCGGCGACGACGGCGGTCGAGTTCGGGCCGGACCAGCCGGTGTTCAGGTACGCGCAGCGCTGGGTGACGGGGTAGGTCGGTCCGCCGGGCATGCCCGCACCTTACGAGCACGACGAGTCGTACGCGAGTCTCATGCCTGTCAAACCGGGTTGACGAAGTGTCGTCACAAGTGGTACATACGGCGATTAACTGGAGGGCTCATGCAGCTCGAGCAGATGTTCGCCCAGCTACAGGCGGACGCCGGGGCCGCGCTCCGGGCTACGCAAGCACTGGCATCTCATCTAAAACAGCTGGTGGCCGCCGCGTCAGACGGGAATGTGCGCGACATCGAACGTTCTCTCGCCGAGTCACGGACGGGCTGCGAAGCTGTTGCTCAGCATGTGGACAACGCGGCGACACAATGGCGCTGGGACATATCAGCGGCGATGGAGGACGGGCGGTACCTAAAGGAACTTGAGGCAGCGGCAGCGGCGCTGTCGGTACAACTTTACGTCGCGGACGATCGCATTCATTGCTTCCCACTCATCGCCAAGCTGCTGCCACATGAGTTGGCGGTAGACATCGACGGTGTCCGGCACCGTGCAATACGACCAACCAAACTCGCTGCCGAGATCAAAAAGCGGCAGGCGCGGCCCGCGCGGTTCCGCCCTGAAACGTTCTTGCAAGCACTTGTCGATGCATACGATCTCGTCGCAGGGCTCCGCGAGGTGGCCCACGGATTGCCTCCGGTCGTGCGACTCATCGACATCCACGGCGCGCTCACGCTGCTTCCCGGCAGCGAGCGCGAATACACAAGACACGAGTTTGCACGAGATCTGTACCGCCTCGACGAGGGGGGCCATCTGACGACGCGTCAGGGCCGACGACTTGAGTTTTCCGCAGCAACGGGCGCGAAATCACGCACATCCGTGCTAACCACACTAACCCGCGACGGCCGCGTAAAGGAGTACTGGGGGATATCGGTGTCATGATCACGACTGACGACAGCCGTACGATCGCGGTCACTGAATGGCTCGCACTGCTCGAGCGTGAGTACCTCGCTGACTATATAGGCCGAGGCGGCGCTGCCGTGAAGTTCTGCATTCCCGTCGCCCCGCTCACCCGCTCTGGCCTAAAGGAGCGGTTGCTGACCCTCGCTAAACACTCCGGGTATCTCGCGGCAGTGCTTGACGCAGCGGATGAACGACTGCACATGATTGACCGGATCTTTTTCTGGCGGTGTCAAGGCAGCTAGACTGGGATCGCCTCGCGCATGACTACGTCGCGTCTCTCGTACGCGATCACGGATACGAGGTGCCCGAAGGAGACCTCACTGTTGGACGGATCGCGGAGCGCAATGGTATTGCCCCTCATGAGATCGCACGCGTAGTGAGGCAGTGGCTCACGTCCTCGCTTTGGCAAGATCACCGTCTATGTCAGGAGTTCCGCCTCGCCGTGACGAGGCTTTGTGTCGCGCAACTTGAGCCTGGGATCGGGGACGTCGACTTAACGTACAACGTACGCCAATGGCTGCGTGGGGAATTGCGACTGCTTTCGGGCGTCCGTGACGCTCTCATCTTCCAGCGGATCAGCCGTAGCAGCGCGCGGGACATGCTGTTCTCGCTGGGAGCATGGCTGCCGGGGGCGGGACCGAAAGGGATGGCGCTGATCTTCGACGTCTCGCGTTACATCGACACGAAACCATCCGGTGCCGATCCGTCGAGCCTGTACTACGGCACTTCCGCGGTCCTCGACCTGTATGAGACGTTGCGCCAGTTCATCGACGCCACCGACGAGATGCAGTCCACCCTGCTCGTTGTCATCGCGCCTGGAGGACTAACAGCCGATGAGCGACGGGCGGTATCGCGTTATCCGGCGTTGCTGCATCGTATCTCGGAAGAGGTACGTGATCGACGGCGGGCCAACCCGCTGTCAACGCTTGTCCGGGTCGGAACCTAGCGGCGGGAGGATCACTTGGGACAATCGACCGATATTGCGAGTCGGCGCGCGATCGAGGCGTTGCGTGCCGGCGTACCGAATCGAGATGCGGTCAACGCCCTCGGTTGTTTCCAGGATGAGGCCGTCCACCGATTTCGTGCGCTGATGGATAGTGTCCGAGCCGGTTACGCTAGCGGCCAGCCAGCGCAAGGACTGCTTGTCGCAGGCGATTTTGGCACCGGCAAATCGCATCTCCTCGAGTACCTGCGGCACATCGCGCTCGATCAGGGATTCGTCGTGAGCATTGTTGTGGTCAGCAAGGAAACGCCGATCTATGACCTTGCGAAGATGTACCGCGCTGCCGTTGAGAGCGCCGCAGTACCTGGGCGCCGTGGCCAGGCGATTCGCGAAATCAGCGCCCAGCTAGATCCGCGCATTGCTCGATTTGACGAACTGTTCTTCTGGGCCGACGACGCAGGAGCGAGCGGGCTCAATGGCAGATTCCCTGCGTCGTTGCACTTATGGCGGCACGGTACTGCAGAGATGCGCGAGCGGTTGATCGCCTTCTGGTCCGGTGGGGCACTGTCTGCTAACCAGGTCAAGGCGTGGATGCGTGAGCTGCGTGACCAGCAGAGCTTTGATCTGCAGAAGGTAACCAAGACTGAGCTTACGACTCAGCGGTGGCGATTCCTCCCGCGCCTTATGCGGGCGTGCGGATACTCAGGCTGGATCGTGCTTGTTGACGAATGCGAGCTGATCGGACGCTATTCGCTGCTCCAGCGCGGCAAATCATATGCCGAGGTCGCTCGGTGGCTGGGTCTGCTCGGCGAGAGCTTCGCGGGGATAGGGGCCGTCCTCACTATCACAAAAGACTTTGCCGGCGCCGTTCTCGACAATCGAAGCGACCTGCAGCTCATCGAGCCGAGGTTGAGCCGGAGTGGGAACGTAAAGGATCATTGGCTCGCCGGGGCCGCAACGAAAGGCATGCGCGCAATCAAGTCGGACGCCATTCCTCTGCGGAGGACGGAACCCGCCGAGGCAGCAGCGACATTGCAACGAGTGACTGAACTGCATGCTCGAGCGTATGGCTGGAATCCGACACCGCTTGAGTTCGCCGCAGGTGAGGCGAGCATGGCGATGAGACAGTACGTACGCCGATGGATCAACGAGCTCGACCTACGGCGGCTATACCCGGAGTACCGCCCCGAGATAGAGGTGACGGAACTCCGGGACGACTACAGTGAGGACAGTGAACTCGAAACGCCGGCTGAAGAGGACGAGGGGTAAGGTCATTCGGCTCGGCTGTTAATTGGCCTCATTGCTGGGCCGTGGTGTCTCCCAACGTCGAAGCGTCGGCGGCTTGCTACCGACCTAGAGAGGCTCTTGGAGCGCATGGGGAGGGAGCCTACGAGCCGGTACCCGGCGCTGATGTCGCATGTTCGCCGCCGACGGTTGGCGCGGTTCGTCGATACGACTCGAGCTGCTTAGGCCGCGCCGGCGAGGAGCTGGGCGACGGTGCGGTAGACGTCGGGGTTGAAGGCCATGCCGATGTGGGTGGCGGTGACCTCGTGGTTCAGCTCGGTCTCGTCTTCGATACAGGAGCGCCAGTCGACGACGCCATCGCACTTCGAGTAGATCGCGCTGCGTTCGAAATCGTCCAGCGGCGGCTCGTCGCGCAGCGAGGCGACGAAGTGGCAGTTGCACTCGGGCGTGAAGCACGTGTTCATCACCTCGCGACGCTGCCGGCGCTCGCGGACGATGTTGGCGCGCACGAAGTTCGCGGCGCTGAGCACGAGCGGGTGCGCGCGGACACTGCGGAACGGCGACCCCATCGTGATCACCTGCTTCACGAGGTCCGGCTCGCGGTGGCCGGCGGCGCGCGCGAGCATGCCGCCGAGGCTGTGGCCGATCACCGACACGGGCTGGCCGGTGTCAGCGTAGGCCTGGCGGATCGTCATGACGAGGCGGGTCGTCAGCAGGTCGGGACAGTCGACGTTGCGGCCGATGCCGGAGAAGTACGGCCGATAGCCGATGCGGCGCAGCCAGAGGTGCATCTCGGTGAGGTAGCGGTCATCGCCGAGGAAGCCGGGCACGAGGACGACGGGCTCGCCGTGCCCGCGCGGGACACCGAAGCCGTAGTAGACGGGCGAGACGTGGAGGGCGACCCAGTCGAGCGGGAAGAGGGCTTCGAGCCAGAGCGGGCGGTTCGTGGGTTGGTAGCCAGAGAGGGGGTCGGCGGATGGGCGCGGCGCCGTACCGTTAGCGGAGGAGGGAGCCGCTGCGGGCGCGGGGTCTGGTAGGGGTTGGCGTGCGCTTACCATCGTCCGGCTATCATACATAATCCCCAATGACGCCCGTTGTAACAGGCCGCTGCGTGGGGCATCCTCGTCCGATGACCGCTTGTTAGCGTGGCTGTAATCCCTCCCCGGTTGGCGGGGAGTATAATCGCCTTCGAGAACACCGTCCACGCCGGTTTGTCGTCGCCGATACCGGAGGATCCATGGCTGGTACCGCCTTGCCACGGCGCATGAGCGCCGAAGATGCCGCCTTCCTTTACTTCGAGAAGCCGGACGCGCCGCTCCACATCGGCTCGATCGCCATCTACGAGGGGCAGATCGACTTCGACCGCTTCTATGCGAGCATGGATGCGCGCATGCACCTGATCCCGCGGTACCGCCAGCGCGCGGTGATCCCGCCGTTCTTCACCGCACACCCGACCTGGGAGGACGACCCGGAGTTCTCCCTCACCCGCCACCTGAGCGTCGTGGAGCTGCCGACGCCCGGCAACGAGCGCCAGCTCATGGAGCTGGCCTGCGACCACTTCGCGCAGATGCTGCCGCGCGATCGCCCGCTCTGGGACATCCTCATCATCCGCGGCCTCGAATGCGACCGCACGGCGATGGTGAGCCGCGTGCACCACTGCCTCGTCGATGGCGTATCGGGCATCGAACTGCTGCTCGCCGTGCTCGACCTCGTACCGGACCCGGAGCCGACGCCGCCGCCCGAGCAGCCGTGGCGCCCTCAGCCCCCACCCGACCCCGTGACCGCCTGGGCGGAGGGCGTCTTCGAGACCTGGTCCCAGGCCGTGCGCGCCTGGACGGACGCGCAGCAGCGCCTGCTCGACGCGCGCGGCAACATCCGCGCCGCCACCGACTTCGCCCGCTCGCTCCAGACCGCCATGCAGGCACTGCGGCCGGCGCCGCGGACGCCGTGGAACCGGCCCGTCGGCGCCCGTCGGCGCGCCGCCTTCACGCAGATGTCGTTCCAGGAGGTGCGCGGCATCCGCGGCGCGCTCGGCGGCACCGTGAACGACGTGATGCTGACGGTCCTCGGCGGCGCCCTCGGCCGCTACCTGCACGCGCACGGCGTCAAAACGCACGGCATGGCGTTGCGGCTGATGATCCCGGTCAACGTGCGTCGTGAGGACGAGAAGGGTGCGCTCGGCAATCGCGTCTCGATGATGCTGCCGAATGTGCCGGTGGGCATCGAGGACCCGGCGGCGCGGCTCGTGGCGGTCCGTGAGGAGATGGACCGGCTGAAGTCGCGCCACCAGGCGGACGCCTTCGAGTCGCTCCAGTCGCTCGGGCGCAACATGCCCGCGCTGTACCACGCGCTGGCGGGGATGGCCGGTATCCCGCACGGACAGATCAACCTCGTGTGCACGAACGTGCCCGGCCCGATGATCCCGCTCTACTGCGTCGGCCACCGGATGCTGGCGCACTACCCGCTCGTGCCGCTGGCGGCCGACCTGGGGATCGGCGTGGGGATCACGAGCTTCGACAAGGCGCTGTTCATGGGCATCATGAGCGACCCGGCGATCGTGCCTGACGTCGACGCGATCGGCCGCGCGTGCGACGCCGAGTTCATCGCCCTGCGGGAGGCGGCGGGCGTCGCGCCGAGCGACCTGCCAGCGATGCCGCACAAGCGGAGCGGCAACGGGAACGGCCACGCGAAGGCGCCCGTCGCGCCGGCCACCCCGGCCGTGGCGCCCGTGTAGGCAGCGCTGACCGTCGCCTCGGCCGTTCGGCGCGGACCACGCAGCAAGCAGCGGCGTGGCGTCGTGCTCTGCGTTCGACGGCGCCACCTCGCCAACTCGCGACGCCGTACCCGGCACTGGGCGGGGTTACAGCTCCGCCGCGACTGCATGCGCGACATAGGGTCGTCCGGAGCTGCGGCGGCGAACTCGCTTGCCGAGGTGTGGTTGAACGACCGCCCCGGCGACAACCCGCCCGACGAAGGGGGTGGCGGGGAGCGTCCGTGCTACGAACGCCACGTGTCGCACCTTCGCCGGACGGGTCGTAGCGATACTACTCCGTACGGGGTATGAAAAGCGGCATTTCTTATGACATGGTGTACCGCGAAATGCGGCGGCTGTGCGGCCGCCCCTCCGCGACAGCGCGGTCGGTCGCGCGTCAGGCGGCCTTGAGGCTGCCGGTGCCGTCGTCGCGTTCGGGCGCCGCGGCATCCGCCTCCCGCGGCGGGGCGCCGGAGAAGGCGCGGGCGCGGTACTGCCCCACGAGCCAGGCGGTGCTGATGAGGAGGAGCGCCGTGAGCGTAAAGGCCAGAATCATCAGTGACCTCCGCTCCGAGCGGGTGCGCGACCCGCATCGTGCGTACGGGCGTGCCGCTCGCATCGCGATGCCCGCGGGCGTTGGCCCGGCGGGCAGGTGAGCGGGTGGCGGCCGGGGACTGCCGCCACCCGGCAGACCTACTTCTTCGCCGCCGTCTTCCGGCGAGCGGTCGTCTTGCGGGCGGCCGGCTTGCGCGTGGTGCGCGACTTGGCCGCCGCGGCCTTCATCGGCCGCTTTGCCGCGGTCTTCTTCGCGGCGGGCTTGCGGGCGGTCGTCTTCTTCGCCGTCGTCTTGCGAGCGGTCGTCTTCTTCGCCGCCGTCTTGCGGGCTGCCGGCTTCTTCGCGGCCGGCTTCTTCGCTACAGCCATACTTCCTGCCTCCTGTCTTCCTTGACGATTGCGCTCCTCCTCAGGAGCACCCACTCGTGCTACCGCAGTTTTCACAGCGATAACACGTCCCCGACCTGATCATGATCCAGCCGCAGTTCGAGCAGGCCGGCGCGTCGGCATGGCCGTTCGCGCGCGGCGCCCGGTACTGCTGCGGGACCACCGACTGCGCCGGCTCCGGCTGTTCGCCTGAGGCCCCCGCCGGCGTCAGTGCTTCCGTGAGGGGCAGCGGGTACTGCCCGGCCGCCAGCGCGGCCTTGATCTCGGGCGTCATCACGCCCACTTCGTACGCCTCCGATGCCGACATGTAGCGGCTCGCCAGCCAGCGGAAGACGTAGTCGATGATCGACTGGGCGACCGGAATGTCGCGGTTCTCCGTGCGGCCCATCGGCTCGAAGCGCATGTGCGCGAAGTTCCGCACCAGGTCGGACAGCGGCACCCCGTACTGCAGCGCGTACGAGATCGCCCGCCCGAACGCCTCCATCAGGCCGCTGACCGTCGAGCCCTGCTTGGCCATCGAGAGGAAGATCTCGCCGGGCGTGCCGTCCTCGTAGAGGCCGACCGTGATGTACCCGTCGTGCCCCTCGATGCTGAACTTGTGCGTCACCGAAGCGCGCGTATCCGGCATCCGGCGGCGGACCGGCTTCGGCTCCGCCTGCGCCTCGCTCGTGGACGAGCCAGATGAGGTCGACAGCGGCTGCACCTTCTTCGAGCCGTCGCGGTAGATGGCGATAGCCTTCAGCCCGTGGCGCCATGCCTCGAGGTAGGCGTCGGCGACGTCGTCGACGCTCGCCTCGTTCGGCAGGTTGACGGTCTTCGAGATCGCGCCAGAGATGAACGGCTGCACGGCGCCCATCATCTTGATGTGGCCCATGTGGTGGATGAAGCGCGAGCCGTTCTCGGCCTTGAACGCGCAGTCGAACACCGGCAGGTGCTCCTCGCGCAAGCCCGGCGCCCCTTCGATCGTCCCGCGCTCGTCGATGTAGGAGACGATCGCGTCCGCCTCCGCGGCGCTGTAGCCGAGGCGGCGCAGCGCGCGTGTCACGGACTGATTGACGATCTTGATCATCCCGCCGCCGACGAGCTTCTTGTACTTCACGAGCGCGATGTCCGGCTCCACGCCCGTCGTGTCGCAGTCCATCATGAACGCGATCGTCCCCGTCGGTGCGAGCACCGTCGCCTGCGCGTTGCGGTAGCCGAACGTCGTGCCCATCTCCAGCGCATCATCCCACGCTTTGTGCGCTGCGTCGATCAACGCAGTCGGAACAAGCGTCGACGATATTGTACGCGAAGCATCACGATGCTTCGCAATCACGCGCAACATCGGCTCGCGGTTCTCGTGGAACTTCGCGAACGGACCGACGCGCTGCGCGATCGTCGCCGACGTCGCGTACGCGTGTCCGGTCATGATTGCGGTGATGGCGGCGGCGTACGCGCGCCCCGCGTCGCTGTCGTACGGCAGCCCGAGCGACATCAGCAGCGCGCCGAGGTTCGCGTAGCCCAGGCCGAGCTGGCGCATCGCCTCCGTGTTCGCGGCGATCTTCGGCGTCGGGTAGCTCGAGTTGCTGACGATGATCTCCTGCGCCCAGATGGTGACCGTCACGGCGCGGCGGAAGGCCTCGATGTCGAACGTACCATCCTCGTTGAGGAACTTCAGCAGGTTCAGGGAGGCGAGGTTGCACGCCGAGTTGTCGACGTGCATGTACTCCGAGCAGGGGTTGCTGGCGTTGATCCGACCCGTATTCGGGCAGGTGTGCCAGTCGTTGATCGTCGTGTCGTACTGCATACCGGGGTCGCCGCACTCCCAGGCGGCCGCGGCCATGCGGCGCAGCAGGTCGCGCGCGTTCACCGTCTGCATCACGCGGCCGTCGGTGACGGCGCGGAGCTGCCACTCACGGCCCTCCTCGGCGGCGCGCATGAAGGCATCGGTCACGCGCACCGAGTTGTTGGCGTTCTGGAACTGGATCGAGGACCAGGCGTCGCCATTCAGCGACATGTCCCAGCCGGCCGCGCCGAGCGCGTAGGCCTTCCGCTCCTCGTTCACCTTGCAGTCGATGAACTCCTCGATGTCCGGGTGGTCGGCGTTGAGGACGACCATCTTGGCCGCGCGGCGCGTCTTGCCGCCCGACTTGATCGAGCCGGCGATGCTGTCGGCCCCGCGCATGAAGCTGATTGGGCCGGACGCCTGACCGCCGGCGGAGAGCTGCTCCTTGCTCGAACGGATCGGGGAGAGGTTGATGCCGGAGCCGGAGCCCCCCTTGAAGATCATCCCCTCCGTCTTACACCAGTCGAGGATCGACTCCATCGTGTCCTCGACGGAGAGGATGAAGCAGGCGGAGCACTGCGGCTTCGCCTCGACGCCGACGTTGAACCAGACGGGGCTGTTGAAGGCCATCTTCTGGTTGACGAGCAGGTGCGTCAGCTCGTCCTGGAACGCCTGCGCCTCCTCGACCCCCGTGAAGTAACCATCCTTCTGGCCCCACGCCGTGATCGTGCTCGCGACGCGCGCGATCATCTGCTTCACGCTGCGCTCGCGCCGGTCGGTGCCGAGCGGGCCGCGGAAGTACTTGGAGACGACGACGTTGGTCGCCGTCTGCGACCAGGTGCGCGGGATCTCGACGTCCTTCTGCTCGAAGACGGCCTGGCCCGACTCGTCGGTGATGCTCGCGGAGCGGTACTCCCACTCGAGCTCGTCGAAGGGGTCGATGCCGGGGCGCGTGAAGAAGCGCTCGACGGTGAAACCGGTGCGCGCGACGCTACTGCGGGTATCGCGGTCAGCCTGGAGGACCATGGCTGCGGGAGTCCTTTCCTTCTCTAGCCTGCCTTTGATGTCGATGTGACAGCGCAGGCGGCGAGCGTCGCGATCGCCCGCCCGTCCGCGGTGTGCGTAATCTCTGCGGCGTGTCGTGTGCTGCGTGCGCCGGCGCTGTCGTTGGCGACAGACTGCGCGACGCCGCGGGCGATCGCAACGGCGATCCTCCCACATGCCGAAGCGCCAACCCCACGCGCGTAGCTCATCGCGCCGCCACCAGCTCCGGCGCAAGTGCCGCCGGCGCCTCGGCCGCAGGCGTTACGTCGCGCAGGTGCGCGCGCCAGCGCTCGCGCAGCGCGAGGCCCACCGCCTCCGGCTTCAGCACCGCGAGCCGCACCGGCGAGCGGCCGCCGCACAGCGTCGCGAGCAGCGTCTCGAAGGCGCGCGCGTCCATCCCCTGTAGCCGGTAATCGGTGAGCAGCGCGATCGCGTCTTCGAGCGCACGGCGGTCGCCACAGTCGTCGAGCAGGGCGAGGCGCGAGCGGTACTCGTCGACGGTGGCATCGATGAAGGTGTCGACGTCGTGGGTGCGCCGGCTCATCGCTGGTCCTCCTCGGCCCCCGCGATGACGCGCAGCGTCGGACGCTCGGGTGGCACCGCCGCGCCCTCGTCCGCCCGCTCCTCGCCATAGCCCGCGGCGAGGTGCTCGGGCACCTGCTCGAGGATCCGCAGCCGATACACGGAGATGCGCTGCTCGGTCGGGCCCTGGAGCTTGAAGGTGAGGTGACGGTCGCTGATGCGGTAGCGGCGGCCATCGGCCAGCTCGAGCGTGAGCTCGCCACGCTGCCGTTCGAGCATGTGCATCTCCCAGGCGGGCCACATCGTCACCTCGCCGCGCTCGGCGTTGATGTCGCAGGGACCCGATGCGATGAACTCGCCGTCGCTGTTCGTGAGCTTGCCTTCCGTCCGCACCGTCGTCTGCGCTCCTTGCAGTTGGGGGTTTCGCGTTGGTCGTGCGTGTCTTGTGCGCTTCCCTGCTGCTCTTACGTCGAGGCGGCCTTGCGGCCGGTTGATGGCTTGGACGCCGGCGCAGCGTCGCGCGGGAGGGCGACGGGAGTCTGCACCGGCCGCACCGGGCGGCGGGTACGGGTTCGGTTCGGTGCGGCCGGTCGCAGCCGGTCAGACGGGGAGAACTCGGGGCCGAGCGGCAGCTGTGCCGCACCGGGCCCGCTCCCGGAGGCGAGGCGCTCGAGCTCCTCCCGCAGCGCCTCGAGGTCGGCGAATTGACGGTAGACGCTGGCGAAGCGCACGTAGGCGATCGGGTCGAGGTCGCGCAGGCGGTCCATCACCATCTCCCCGATCGCCGCGGACGGCACTTCGGCGACATTGCCGCTGTACAGCACCGTCTCGATCTCCTCCGCCATGCGCTCCAGGGTGCCCGCCGCGAGCGGCCGCTTCTCGCAGGCGCGGCGGAGGCCGGCCAGCAGCTTCTCGCGCGAGAACTCCTCGCGCCGCCCATCCTTCTTAATGACGTAGAGGGCGACGGCCTGGACCCGCTCGTACGTCGTGAAGCGCAGCCCGCAGCCCGGGCTCATACACTCGCGGCGGCGCCGGATGCCGTCGCCGACGTCGCGCGAATCGACCACGCGGGAGTCCTCGCCGTTGCAGAAGGGACAACGCATGGTGCCTGATGCCCTCTCTCGCCGGCCATTCCGGCGACAGACGCGAGACTAACACCACATCTGGGAGTTGTCAACACCGCACGGCGCATCCCGCCGCTAGATGTTGTGGTACCCGGGGTCCCGGGTGCCTGCGCATCGATCGCCGGGGCCAGCCAACGGCGCCGCGAACGTGCCCGATGCGGTGGCACCAGCGCTCGGGCCAGCTCACTGCGGGGGCGCCGGAGCGCGCTGGCGGGCCCCACCCCCCGCGCCGCCGCCTGCCTCTTCGTGTGCCGTTCGCCTCAATGTCCGAAGGCGTATGTCCGGAGCGCTCGCCCTCTGCCGCACCCGCCTCGTCCGCCATCCTCCGACTTCTACCGAAGGTCCATCCTCGGGCCTCACGCGCGGGCGCTCCCTCATTTGCCGCCTCCCCGAACAGCCGCTACCCTGAGCCCGAAGAAACGAGAAGGGAACGCAGGCGCGGATGGCGCTGACCGCCGAACGGAAGTCGGAGATCGTCTCCGAGCACAAGGTCCACCAGACGGACACGGGCTCGTCCGAAGTCCAGATCGCGCTCCTCACGGAGCGGATCAACCGGCTCACCGAACATCTCAAGCTGCACAAGCACGACCACGCGACGCAGCGCGGGCTGCTCAAGCTCGTGGGGCAGCGAAGGCGGCAGCTCGCCTACCTCAACAAGCGGGATGTGGCGCGGTACCGCGCGATCCTCGCCAAGCTCGGCCTCCGGAAGTAACGACGTAGCGGCGGACCCTCGGGGTCCGTGCTTCATTTCCGGGATAGGGGCCGTTCCAGTAGTGGCCGCAGGACAACGCCAGGGGCGGCGGCCGTAAGTCGAGGTTCCAGACACCGTACCTATTGCAGGCGTCCGCCCGGCAGCGGGGCGTCCGGCGATCCCGGATATCCGCCGCCCGCGTGCCCCGCAGACGGACATCTTCAAACACCGCGCGGACTAAAGTCCGCGCTACAGCAGTTCACGATCCCCGCAGAGGCGGGGCGAACCACAATTCGGAGGACGGAGGTCCGACACAGATGACAACCACAACCAGACCAGAGGCCGGCCCGCAGGTCCGCAGCGTCAGCCGCGAGATCGGCGGCCGCACGCTCTCGCTCGAGACCGGCCGCGTCGCCGGACTCGCCGGCGGCGCCGTACTCGCCCGCTACGGCGACTGCGTCGTCCTCGCCACCGCGACGATGGCGCGCCACCCGCGGCCCGGCACCGACTTCTTCCCGCTGACCATCGACTTCGAGGAGAAGATGTACGCCGCAGGGAAGATCCCCGGCAGCTTTTTCCGCCGCGAGGGCAGGCCCAGCACCGAGGCGATCCTCAGCGCCCGTCTCACCGACCGCCCGCTGCGCCCGCTCTTCCCGAAGGGCATGCGCAACGACGTGCAGGTCGTGATCACCGTCCTCGCCGTCGATAAGGAGACCCAGCCCGACGTGCTCGGCACCGTCGCGGCATCCGCCGCGCTCTGCATCTCGGAGATCCCGTTCGCGGGGCCGGTCGGCTCAGTGCGTGTCGGCTACATCGACGGCGAGTACATCATCAACCCCACCTTCCAGCAGTCCGATGAGAGCGAGCTCGACATCGTCGTCGCCGGCACGCGCGAAGCGATCATGATGGTCGAGGCGGGCGCGAAGGAAGCGCCGGAGGATGTCGTGCTGGGCGCGATGGAGTTCGCGCAGCAGCAGAACCAGATCCTCATCGAACTCCAGCAGGAGCTGGTCGACCAGGTGCAGCCCACGAAGTGGGAGTTCCACGCAGAGGGCCCGCCGCAGGAGCTGAAGGACAAGGTCGCCGCCGACCTCGCCGGCAACGTCGAAGAGTTCCTCGCGCTGGCGAAGGACGAGCGCCAGGGCGCCCTCGACGAGCACAAGGCACGGCTCGTCGAGAAGTACGGCGAGGAGTACGGCGAGAAGGCCGTCGCAGAGGCGCTCGACGCCTTCCTCAAGAAGACCGTGCGCGAGTCCATCCTCCAGCACGACCGCCGGCCCGATGGCCGCGACCCGAAGACGGTGCGCCCGATCTGGACGCAGGTGGGCGTGCTGCCGCGCGTCCACGGCAGCGCGATCTTCACCCGCGGCCAGACGCAGGTGCTGTCGGTGACGACGCTCGGCTCCGTCGGCGACGCGCAGCGGCTCGATACCCTCTCGCCCCACGAGAGCAAGCGCTTCATGCACCACTACAACTTCCCGCCGTACTCCGTAGGCGAGACGGGCCGCATGGGCGGCGCCGGCCGCCGCGAGATCGGCCACGGCGCCCTCGCCGAGCGCGCCGTCAGCGCCGTGCTGCCCGACCTCGAGGACTTCCCCTACACGATCCGCGTCGTCTCCGATGTGCTCGCCAGCAACGGCAGCACGTCGATGGGCAGCACCTGCGCGGCGATCATGTCGCTGATGGACGCGGGCGTGCCGATCACCTCGCCGGTGGCCGGCGTCGCGATGGGCCTGATCATGGGCGAGGACGGCAACTACAAGGTGCTCACCGACATCGCCGGCCTCGAGGACGCCATGGGCGACATGGACTTCAAGGTCGCCGGCACCGAGAAGGGCATCACCGCCCTGCAGATGGACATCAAGATCCAGGGCATCCCGATGGCCGTGCTGCGCGACGCGATCACGCAGGCGCGCGATGGCCGCATGCACATCATGGGCAAGATGCTCGAGACGATCTCCGAGCCGCGCGAGGAGATGTCCCCGTACGCGCCGCGCATGTACCGCCTCCAGATCGAGCCCTCGAAGATCGGCACCGTGATCGGCCCCGGCGGCAAGGTCGTCCGCTCCATCATCGAGGAGACCGGCTGCACGATCGACATCGAGGACGACGGCTCCGTCTACATCGGCGCCACCGACGAGGAGTCGGCTCAGCGGGCGATCGCGATCATCGAAGGCATGACGAAGGACGTCGAGGTGGGCCAGATCTACACCGGCCGCGTGACGCGCGTGATGAACTTCGGCGCCTTCGTCGAGATCGCGCCCGGCAAGGAAGGCCTGGTGCACATCTCCGAGCTGGCGGACTTCCGGGTGCCGTCGGTCGAGGAGGTCGTGAACGTCGGCGATGAAGTGACGGTAATGGTGACGGAGATCGACCCGCAGGGCCGCGTGAACCTCTCGCGGCGGGCGGTGCTCGCCGGCGAGACGGACGCGGCGGCGGTGGCGGCGCGCACGCGCGACGAGCGCGGTACGCGCGGCGGCGGCGGCCGCGGCGCAGGCGACCGCGGCGGCTTCGGCGGCCGTGGTGGCGACCGCGGCGGCTTCGGCGGCGGCGGTGGTGACCGCGGCGGCCGTGGTGGTGGCGGCTACGGCGACCGCGGCCGCGGCCCGCGTTCCGGCGAAGGCTACGGTGACGGCGGCGGCCGCGACGGCGGCGACCGCCCGCGCGGCGGCCCGCGCGACCGGCGGCAGGGCGCCGGCGGTGGCGGCGGCGGTGGCCCGCGCCGCAGCGCCGACGGCTCGATCCGCCGGGAGCCGCCCCCGGGCCCCCCGGGCCCGCCCCGCCCCCCATTCCAGCGGGATTAGGGTTCGGTTTCACGACACGACGATGTATGCCGCGCCGATAGGGACGCGGCATACATTTTGTCGCCTTGACACCGCGTCTACTACGGACTGCACGCCCGACCCGAACAGCTCCGCGAACGGCACCTGCACGGCGTCGGCGGTCCTCGAGAACGTCATCCACTTCGGCTGCGTCACCTCGGGGCAGGCGCCGGGGCCCGTGGGCGACAACGACCTCGCCTCGCTCGACCTGATCCCGCACCCCGACCTGACGAACGACCTCTTCCCTGGCAACGACAACGGCGTCGTCACCGTGATCAAGGACAACGGCTGTGAGCTCGTCGACGTCTTCGGCCACCCGGTGACCGGCAGCGTCAACGGCGGCCTCACGCCCGTCTGCGGCGACCTGGCGGTGACCGTGCGGATCCTCGAGGGCGACCTGAACCTGGACTGCC
>Ga0073934_10003502_pt1 | contig 28728 bp, 26 predicted proteins | sample LarsenN4metaG_FD_76834 | JGI IMG/M metagenome (GOLD analysis project Ga0073934, IMG submission 76834) | Hot spring sediment bacterial and archeal communities from British Columbia, Canada, to study Microbial Dark Matter (Phase II) - Larsen... ... | reverse complement strand
GCCCGGGGCATCCACCCGTGGGGGTAGGATGGGGGGCGGTTCCGAAGGTGTGCCGGGAAGTCTGGTCGGCGCCCAGACGACCATGACCACGGCGCCTCCCACCAAGGACCTCCCCGAGCCCGGCGACGAGCTCCGCGTGCCCTGGTCCCGGTCGGCACGTCCGTTGGCCCGGCGGTTCGTCCAGCCGCTCAACGAGTTCCTCGAGGAGGAGTCCTCCTCGGGGATCCTGTTGCTCGCCGCGGCCGTGGTCGCGGTCGTGTGGGCGAACTCCCCGTGGCGGGCCTCGTACGAGGAGCTCTGGCACACGGAGCTTTCGTTCCGGCTCGGCGCGCTCGTGCTCCGAGAGGATCTCCGCCACTTCGTGAACGACGGGTTGATGGCGCTCTTCTTCCTGGTGGTGGGGCTCGAGATCAAGCGGGAGCTCCTGATCGGCGAGCTCCGGCACCCGCGGACGGCGGCCCTCCCGGCGATCGCGGCCCTCGGCGGCATGGTCATCCCGGCGCTCCTCTACGTGGCGCTGAACGCAGGGGGCGAGGGGTCGGCCGGCTGGGGGATCCCGATGGCCACCGACATCGCCTTCGCGCTCGGCGTCCTCACGCTCGCGGCCCGACACGCCCCACCCAACCTCAAGCCGTTCCTCCTGAGCCTCGCGATCGTCGACGACATCGCGGCGATCCTGGTGATCGCGATCTTCTACTCGGGGGGTATCGAGGGGACCCCCCTCGCCATCGGCGTGGCGCTGTGCGTGGCGATCGTGCTCCTCCAGCGCGCCCAGGTCCGGGCCACGGGGGTGTACGTCGCGATCGGGGTGGCCGTCTGGGTCGCTGTCTACCGGTCGGGGGTCCATCCGACGATCGCCGGCGTCGCGCTCGGCCTGCTCACGCCCGCGGTCCCGTTCCAGCGCCCGAGGGCCGTCAGCGACGTGGCGCACCGGGTCGCCGACGAGACGGTGGACGAGCCGACGCCCCCGGACGCCGACGCGCACCACTGGCTCACCCTCGCCTGGCTCTCGCGCGAGGCCGTCTCCCCGCTGGCGCGCGTCGAGCACCTCCTCCACCCGTGGACGAGCAACCTGATCGTTCCGCTCTTCGCCCTGGCGAACGCGGGAGTCGCGCTCTCCGCGGAAGCGCTCGACGACGCCGTCGGGAGCCCGGTCGTGTGGGGCATCGTGCTGGGGCTCGTGGTGGGCAAGCTCGTCGGGATCTCGCTCGCGAGCGCCGCCGCGGTCAGGCTCCGGGTCGCCCGCCTGCCCGAGGGGGCGGGCTGGTCGCACCTCGTCGGGGCGTCGGCCGTCGCCGGGATCGGCTTCACCGTCTCGCTGTTCATCGCGGACCTCGCCTTCGGCGACACGAGACTCGACGAGCTCTCCAAGGTCGGGATCCTCGCGGCCTCGATCCTCGCCGGCGTGCTCGGATGGGTGCTCCTGCGATCGACCCCTCGGCGTCCGCCGGACGCCGAGGGGGCTAGGCTTCGGCCGGGAGGTGGGAGGGATGAAGGCGAGGAACCTCGCGAGCCCGCAGAACGTCGTGCGGGCGGACGCGCCGGCGACGGAGGCGGCGGCCGTGCTCGCCCGGCATGACGTTCGAGCGGCCCTGGTCGTTCACGACGGAGGGGCGCTCGCGGGCGTCCTGTCGGACAGCGAGCTCCTGCGGGCGCTGCTCCCGCCATACGTTGACCAGGCGAGCATCCTGGCGCGCGTCCTGGAGGAGAGCGCGGCCGACGTGCTGTTCGACCGCCTCGAGGGGCGCTCGGTCGCCGACCTCATGCCGGAGGACCGGGAGGTCGAGCCGGTGGTCCACGGCGAGGACACGCTCGTCGAGGTGGCCTCGGTGATGGTTCGCGCCCGCGCCTCCGCCGTCGGTGTATTGGACGAGGGCCGCCTGATCGGCGGCATCACGATCGACGACCTGCTGAGCCACCTGCTGACGCGTCGATGAAGGAGGCGATCGCGATCGTCGTCTTCGTCGGCGCGTACGTCTTCATCGCCACGGAGTGGGTCCACCGCGTGATCGTCGCGTTGGCGGGCGCCGGCCTCATGCTCTTGTTCAAGATCGTCGACGCCCACGACATCTTCAACTCCGAGCGGCTGGGCATCGACTGGAACGTGATCTTCCTGCTGATGGGGATGATGATCATCGTCGGCGTGCTCCGGCAGACGGGGCTGTTCGAATATCTGGCGATCTGGTCGGCGCGTCGCTCCCGGGGCGGGCCTTCGCCGTGATGGTGCTGCTGGTCCTGATCACGGCGGCGGCCTCGGCCCTGCTGGACAACGTGACGACGATCCTGCTCGTGGCGCCAGTCACCGTGCCGATCGCCGAGCGCCTGGCCGTGCCGCCCGGGCCGTTCCTGATCGCCGAGGTCCTCGCGTCCAACGTCGGGGGCACCGCCACGCTGATCGGCGACCCGCCGAACATCATCATCGGGAGCGTGGCCGGGCTGTCCTACACCGACTTCCTCGTGAACCTCGCCCCCCTCGTCATCCTCCTGCTGCTGGTGTTCGTCGGCCTTTCGAGGTGGCTGTTCCGGGGCGCCCTGGCCTTCCACCCCGAACGCGTCCGGGAGGTGCTGGCCCTCGAACCTCGGGATGCCTTGGTGGGCGGGACGCTCCTGCTGAAGGCGCTCGCCGTGCTCGGCGTGGTGACCCTCGGGTTCGGGCTCCAGGAGGTGCTGGTGTACGAGCCCTCGATCGTTGCCCTGCTCGGCGCGGGCGTCCTCCTCCTGATCGCCCCCGGCCACCTGGATGAGGCGACGGCCGAGGTCGAGTGGGGAACGCTCCTGTTCTTCGTGGGTCTGTTCATCATGGTCGGTGCGCTCGTCAAGGTCGGGGTGATCGCCGCGCTCGCCGAACGGGTGATCGAGGTCACCCACGGACGCCTGTTCCTGGCGACCGTCCTGCTGGTGATCGTCTCCGCACTGCTGTCCGCGGTGGTGGACAACATCCCGTACGTCGCCACGATGGTGCCGCTCGTCGCGGCGCTCGCGGCGTCGTTCCCTGGCGATGCGACCGTGCTGTGGTGGGCGCTCGCGATCGGCGCCGACCTCGGGGGCAACGGCACGTCGATCGGCGCGAGCGCGAACGTCGTCGCCCTCGGCCTCGCCGAGCGTAGCGGCTTCAAGATCCGGTTCACCGAGTTCCTCCGCTACGGGCTCCCGACGGTGGCGGTCACCGTCGCCATCTCGATCGCCTACCTGTGGCTGCGCTACTTCGCGCTGCGCTGAGTGCGAAGCGCCCTCGGAACGGCCCCCGACGCGCCTTCCTGCCCAGGTCACGGGGTGTGCGTTCTTCCTATACTGCGGTGGTTCCCGGCCCGGCCGGGACCCGACGCTCCCGTCCCGAACGCCGACCGAGGAGGTTGTGACCTTGCACGGTGTCCTCGCCCAGGAGGGCGGCCCGATCGAGGCCGTCTTCGGGTCCTTCGAGAACAACGCCCTGTGGGTGATCCTGGTCATCTCGCTGGCCGCGCTCGTCTTCGCCTACTACCTGGTCCGCGAGGTCCTCTCGGCCCCGGAGGGCACCGAGAAGATGAAGGAGATCGCCCGCGCGATCCAGATCGGCGCCCGCGCGTACCTGAACCGCCAGTTCCGCACGGTCGGGATCTTCATGGCGCTGCTGACCGTCGCGCTGTTCTTCGTGCTGCCGGTCTCCGAGGAAGCCGTCCACGGCGAGACGTTCATCCGGCTCGGTCGATCGATCGCCTTCATCCTGGGCGCCGGCTTCAGCGCGATCACCGGGTACACGGGGATGTGGCTCGCCGTCCGCGCGAACGTCCGGACCGCGAACGCCGCCCGCGAGTCGGGCCTTCGCCGCGCGCTGAGGATCGCCTTCCGTGCCGGCGGCGTGGCCGGGATGTTCACCGTCGGGCTCGGGCTCTTCGGGGCCACCGTGATCCTGCTCGTCTACCAGGAGGACGCCACCGGCGTCCTGGTCGGGTTCGGGTTCGGGGGCGCCCTCCTCGCGATGTTCATGCGGGTGGGCGGCGGGATCTTCACGAAGGCCGCCGACGTCGGCGCGGACCTGGTCGGCAAGGTCGAGCAGGGGATCCCCGAGGACGACCCCCGCAACGCGGGGACCATCGCCGACAACGTCGGGGACAACGTCGGGGACTGCGCGGGGATGGCCGCCGACCTGTTCGAGTCCTACGAGGTCACGCTCGTCGCGTCGCTGATCCTCGGGGCGGCCGCGTACTCGGGGAGCGAGGTCGGGGCGATCGCCGGTGTGATGTTCCCGCTGTTCGTCCGCGCGGTGGGCGTCATCACGTCGATCATCGGGATCCTCGCCGTCACGCCGAGGAGCGAGGACGAGCACGGGATGCGGGCGATCAACCGGGGGTTCTTCGTGTCGGCCGCGATCTCGGCGGCCGCGGTGTTCGTGATCTCCGGGGTCTACATGGAGGACTACCGGCCGGGCGTCGCCGTCCTGTTCGGACTGATCCTCGCGAGCGTGATCCAGGTCCTCACGCAGTACTTCACCGACACGAAGTACAAGCCGGTGCAGGAGATCGCCGAGTCCACGCAGACCGGGCCCGCGACGACGATCCTCTCGGGGTTCTCGGTCGGGCTCGAGTCCACCGTGTGGGCGATCCTGGTCATCGCCGGCGTGATCGTGGGCGCCTTCCTGCTGGGGGACGACACGGCGGAGCGCCTGTACTTCATCTCGCTGACCGGCATGGGCATGCTCACGACGGTGGGCGTCATCGTGTCGATGGACACGTACGGCCCGGTCTCGGACAACGCCCAGGGGATCGCCGAGATGTCGGGCGAGTTCGAGGGACGACCGGCCGAGGTCCTCCGCGGTCTGGACGCCGTCGGGAACTCGACGAAGGCCATCACCAAGGGGATGGCGATCGCGACGGCGGTGATCGCGGCCACCTCGCTGTTCGGCTCGTTCGAGGAGGCGTTGAAGGAGGCCGGCTTCGATTTCCTCGGGGTCCGGGTCGACCAGCCGGACGTGCTGGTCGGCCTGCTGATCGGTGGCGCCGTGGCGTTCCTGTTCTCGTCGCTCGCGATCCGCGCCGTGGGACGGGCGGCGTCGCAGGTGGTCGTGGAGGTCCGGAACCAGTTCCGCGATCACCCGGGGATCATGGACTTCACCGAGGAGCCCGACTACGCGCGGGTGGTCGACATCTGCACGCGGACCTCGCTGCGCGAGCTCATGACCCCCGGCCTGCTCGCCGTGCTCTCGCCGATCATCGTCGGGTTCGCGATCGGCGCGGAGGCGCTCGGCGCGTTCCTGGCCGGTGCGATCCTCACCGGGCAGCTGCTGGCGGTGATGCTCGCGAACTCCGGAGGGGCCTGGGACAACGCGAAGAAGTACATCGAGGAGGGCCACTACGGCGGCAAGGGCAGCGAGCGGCACAAGGCCGCGGTGATCGGGGACACGGTCGGCGACCCGTTCAAGGACACGGCCGGTCCCGCGCTGAACCCCCTGATCAAGGTCATGAACCTCGTGGCGCTGCTGATCGCCCCGGTCGTCGTCGAGCAGATGGACCACGACGCCGTGCGCATCGCGGTGGCGGTGGTCCTGGCGCTGGTGGTGGCCGGCGCGATCTGGATCTCGAAGGCCCGGAGGTCCGAGCTGATGGTCGAGGCGGTGCCGGGCACCCGGGAGGGTGCGCCGGTCTCCTGAGGACGGCTGGGCGCCGGGCATGCGGCGGGAGGACCGATGGGCCTGGTGACGGCGGCCCGGCGGTTCCTACGCCGGATGGCCGAGAGCGACGAGGAACGCTACGCCGAGGAGATCGAGGCGTGGGCCTCGCAGCTCCCGGGGACCGTGCGGATCCGTGACGCGGTTCCCCGCGGCCGCTCGAAGCTCGCCGGCGTGGTCCGCCGCATCACGGTGGTGCCCCTCGAGGGCGGCGAGTCGCTCGAGGCGCTCCTGTACGACGGGACCGGAGAGGTCACCGTGGTCTGGATGGGTCGCCGCTCGATCCCGGGCCTCACGCTCGGCACCCGTCTGGTGGTCGAGGGCGTCGTCGGCGAGCATCGGGGAGTCCGCCGGCTCGTGAACCCGGCGTTCGAGTTCAGCGCGCCGGCCTAGGACCTTCGGCGGTTCCCAGGCTCCGGGCGTCGGCGTAGCATGCGGCCGTGCGGTCGCTGCGCGCGGTGGCGCTGGCGGGTCTGGTCGTGGGGGCGGCCGCCACCGTCTCGGTGGCGGGCCCATCGTCCCCGGCTCCGGACGCCCGCCCGTTCGCGCCCGTGGAACGTCTCGGCTCCGCGGTGGCGGGCTCCCCGGACGGCGGTTCCCCGGACGCACGCTCGGACGCCGTCCCCGACCACTCGGCCTGCAAGGGACTGACCGGCCTCGAGAACGCCGCGTGCCGGGTCCGCGCGAACCTGGAGGCCCACCCGAACCCGGGTCTGGAGCGCGCGCTCGCGCGCCTGGGGGCCAAGCTCGAGCTCGGCACGACCGGCCGCCGCCCGGAGCACGTCCAACCTCCCGGGCTGGGGATCGCGGCGGCGCACGGGCCGCCAGGGTTGGGGATCGCGGCGGCGCACGGCGCGCCGGTCACGAACGGCTGACGCGCGCTCCGCCCTCGACGTCGCCGACGATCGCGGTGCGCAGCGCGGGTTCCGACTCCGGGATCGCGAGCGCGAGCACCTCGTCGCCGTCCACGATCACGGTCTCGGGCTGCGGGATCACCACGTGGCCCTCGCGGATGATCGCCACGAGGGCGGCGTCCGGGGGGAGCCGCAGCTCGTAGAGCGGCCGTCCGGCGGTCGGCGAGTCCGGCGGGACGGTCATCTCGACGATCGAGATCCGGCCCCGCTCGAGCGGGAGGAGCCGGACGAGGTCGCCGACCGTGACCTCCTCCTCGACCATGGCCGTCAGGATGTGCGGCGGGGACACGGCGGCGTCCACGCCCCACTGGTCGGTGAAGAGCCACTCGTTGTTCGGATGGTTCACGCGCGCGAGGACGCGCGGCACCGCGTACTCCTGCTTGGCGAGCAGCGAGGTGACGAGGTTGTCCTCGTCGTCCCCCGTAACCGCGACCACCACGTCCGCCGTGGAGAGGTCGGCCTTCTCGAGCACCCAGGGCTCGCACGCGTCTCCGAGCAGGTGCTCGACGTCTGGGGCCCACTCCTTCGCGGTCTCCAGGACCTCCGGGTTCTGCTCGATCAGGGTGACCCGGTGCCCGCGGCTGGCCAGGTCGGAGGCGAGGTGGCGGCCGACGGCCCCGGCGCCGCTGATCACGACGCGCACCTCAGTGATCCCCCGTCTCGTTCAGCATCTCGTCGAGCGCCTCCAGCGCGTCCTTGTGGACGATCACCGCGATGAAGTCCCCCTCCTGGAACGTGCTCGACGGGACGGGGATGAAGCCGGCCCCGCCCCGATCGACGCCGGCGACGAGGATCTTCCCCTCCGCTTCCATGGACGAGACCTTCTGTCCAACGAGGTGAGGGGGGATCTGCACCCGCATCCGGAACAGATCGCCGGCCGCCAGGGTCTCCTTGATCTCCTCGCGCGGGTGGCTGAGCATGAGCATCATCTGCTTCACGGCCCAGCGCGTGCTCGAGACGGTCGGGATGTTCAGCCGCTCGTAGATGTCGGCGCGGCGCGGGTCGTAGATCCGGGCGATCACCTTGGGCACGTGGTAGTGCTCCCGCGCGACGCGCGCGGAGACGATGTTGGAGTTGTCCCCGCTCGAGACCGCCAGGAAGGCGTCGGCCTCTTTGATCCCGGCCTCCTCGAGCACCTCCCGATCGAACCCGAGCCCGACGACCTGCGTGGCTTCGAACCCGGGCGGCAGCCGGTCGAAGGCCGCGGGGTTCTTGTCGATCACGGAGACGTCGTGGCCGGCCTTGCAGAGCTCCTGGGTGAGGAGGATGCCGACCCGGCCGCAGCCCATGATCACGACGCGCACGAGCCGGTAGGTTAGCGCGCCCGGCCGTCGGCCGCAGCGGCGGTGACGCCCTCTCGGGGGTGCGGTCCCGCCGGTGCGCGTTTGGTGAAGAAGTAGGGGATCACGGCGATGTCGACGTGCGCGTAGCGTCCGAGGGCGCGGCCGATGCTACGACTGGTCCGATCGTGGAGCAGGCGCTGGCGCAGGGTCTCGAAGTCCCGACGCGGCAGCACCACGGTGATCTCGGTGTGCTCGCCCATCCGCTCCACGACGTACCGTTCCAGGCTCCGAGCGACGTCGCGATCCCAACACTCGATGAGATCGAGCGGGACCGGCAGCCGGAGCTCCATCCATCGGCGGATCAGATCCTCTTGGAGCTCGGGCTCTGCGGCGGCGTGGACGGCGCGGACGTCACTGGCCCCGAGCGATAGTGCGTACCGGATGGCGCGGATCGCAGCCCGGTCCGCTCGGTCGACGAGCACGATCGCGCGATGATCGGCCCGCGGGGACAGGCGCACCATGGGGGAGCCGTCCGGCCCGTGATCGACCCGGTGCCCGGGGCCGGGGTGATCGCGGACGAGCGTGACCCGGACGTGCCGGTAGGGTGCCAGCGCCCGCGCGATCCTCGCGCCGGCCAGCCCGCGCCGGAGGCGCTCGAGCCATCTCGTGCTGGCGGGGATCGGGACGATCACCGTCACCTCGCCACGGTCAGCGAGGGCGGCGGTGTATCCGGCGATGGAGGCTGCGGGCTCTCCATCGTGCCGGAGGGTCCGGAGTGGAACAACGATGCCGAGGCCCGCCCAACGATCGAGGAGCTCCTCGGTTCGCGGGGGATCGTGCTCGACGAGCAGGGCATGCACCTCCGCCGCTCGGATCGTCTTGGCGTACTGGAGCGCGTGCAGGGTCTTGCGGTCGACGTCCTCGACCAGCAGGACCGCGATCGGTCGCCCGAGGGCCTCGCGTTCGTAGGGGCCCAGGTCGTCCTCGAGGCTGCGCCGTTCGCCCTCGTACCGGCGATTCATCCGAACGAGCAGCCACACCGTGATCGGGACGAACACCATGACGGCCCACGCACCGTGCGTGAACTTGGTCACGCCGATGACCACCGCCACGACGAACGTCGTGATCGCGCCGAGGGCGTTGATCGAGAGGCCGTGGCGCCATCCGGGCTCGCGCAGACGGAGGTGCCGTCTGGCCATGCCCGCCTGCGACAGCGTGAACGAGATGAACACCCCGATCGCGTACAGGGGGATGAGCCGGTGCACGTCGGCGTCGAAGGCCGCGACCAGTAGCGTCGCGGCGAGCGCGAGCCCGACGATCCCGTTCGAGAACACCAGCCGATGCCCGCGCTTCGTCAGCAGGCGGGGCAGGAAGTCGTCCTTCGCCTGGAAGCTCGCGAGGCGCGGGAAGTCGGCGAAGGACGTGTTCGCCGCCAGGATCAAGATCAGCATCGTCGCGATCTGCACCATCAGGTACAGGACGGTCCCCGCCCCGCCGGTCCCGAACACGCCCTTGGCGATCCGCGAGACGAGGGTCTCGGTCTCGGTCGGTACGGCGTGGAGCTGCACCGCCAGGAACGACAGTCCCAGGAACATCACGCCGAGCAGGCTGCCCATCCACATCAGCGTGGTGCGGGCGTTCCTCCATTCCGGCGGCCGGAAGGCGGGTACGCCGTTCGAGACGGCCTCCACGCCGGTCACGGCGGCGCCGCCCGAGGCGAACGCGTGGAGGACGAGGAACAGACCGGCGGCCCCGGTGGTGGTCGCGACGTGCTCGGGGAGCGGGAGCCGCTCGAGTCCGCCGGTGAGCGCGCGGGCGGTCCCCACGCCGATCAGCACGAACATCATGGCGACGAAGCAGTAGGTCGGCACCACGAACATCCGTCCCGATTCGCGGACGCCGCGCAGGTTCGCCCAGGCGATGAACCAGATGAAGGAGACCGACAGCTCGACCCGGTACGGGAACATGGGGGGCACGGCCGAGGTCATCGCGGCGACCCCGGCGGCGATCGAGACCGCCACCGTCAGAACGTAGTCGGTGAGGAGGGCGACCCCGGCGAGCTGCGCCAGCAGGAGCCCGAAGTTGTCCTTCGTCACGATGTACGCGCCGCCCGCCGATGGGTAAGCCCTGATCGTCTGCCGGTAGGAGAAGAGCAGGATCGCTAGGACGAGGAGCATCGCCGCCGTGACCGGCAAGACCAGCCCGAACGCCGCGACGCCGACCGCGGGCACCGCGACCTTCAGGATCTCCTCGGTCGCGTAGGCGGACGAGCTCAGGTTGTCCGACGCGAAGACGGCCAGGGCCGTCGGCTTGCCGAGGCGCTGGTGCTCGAGCTGCGAGGTCGGCAACGCCGGACCCAGGACCATCCGCTTGAGCGCGTGCCCGAGGCCCGGCGGCTCGGGGGCGCGGCCGAGGGTTGGCGGCGCGCTCGGCGGCGAGATCTGGCGTGCTCCGGTCTCGATCGCCAATCCCGTCTCCCTGCTCCACCGGAAGGGTCGGCTGCATCGCGTAAAGGGGGCGTGAAAGGGCACCCGGCCGGCGTGAAGAAGCCGTAGGGAAGCCGTAGCGTTGGAGGGTGAGGTTGCGGTCGGCCGATGTCGGCTCGCGGGCCCGCGCCGTGGTCATGGGGATCCTCTCGGCGGTCGCCGCAACCACGCTCGCCCTCGTCGTGCATCCCGAGCCCGCGCTCGGAGCGGTCTCGATCCACCTGCTCGCGGTCGTCGCCGCGGCCGCACTGGGCGGGACGTGGGCGGGGCTCTCGAGCTCGGTCGTGGGGTTCCTCCTGCTGAACTACTTCTTCACGGCTCCCCGCCACACCTTCCGTGTCGCGAGCGCGGAAGACGTGATCGCCCTGGTCACCTTCCTGATCGTGGCGGTGATCGTGGGGTCACTCCTGGCGCGCGCCATCGGCGAGCGGGCGCGGGCGATCCGCAGCGAGCGCGAGGCCAGGGTGCTCAGCCTGTTCACCGCCGAGCTCCTCTCGGGCGAACGCCTCCAGGCCGTGCTCGCCGACCTGGCCGAGTCGCTGCTCGAGGCGCTCCGCCTCGTCCGGTGTCGGATCGTGGTCGACGGCGCCGACGGTGGGTTCGAGGTGGTGCGGGAGCGCCCCGGCTCCGACCCGGGCCCGCCGACGACGTTCCCGCTCGTGGTCGGCGAGGAGGAGCTGGGGATCCTCGCGGTTTCGCGCGCGGCGAGTGCCGGCCCCGTCGAGAGGGACGATCTGCGCCTGCTCGAGGCGGCGGCTCGGCAGATCGCCGTGGCGCTCGAGCGCGAGCGGCTGGACACGCAGGTCGCCGGTGCCCGCCTGGAGGTCGAGCGGAACCGTGCGCGTGCGGCGCTCTTCTCGTCGGTGACCCACGACCTCCGAACGCCCCTCGCCTCGATCAAGGCGGGGGTGTCCAGCCTTCTGCAGGAGGGCGTGGCGCTCGACGACGAGCGACGGCGCGAGCTCCTGCGGACCGTTCTCGAGGAGACGGACCGGCTGAACCGGCTCGTCGGCAACCTGCTGGACATCGCCAAGGTGCGTTCGGGGGCGCTCGTGCCGGCCAAGGAGCCGACGGGGCTGGACGAGGTCGTCGAGTCCGTGCTCCATCGGATGGGACCCCAGCTCGCGGGCGTTCGCGTACGCACGCTGCTCCGCGAGGTCCCCGATGTCCCGGTCGACCCGGTGCAGATCGATCAGGTCCTTACGAACCTCCTGGAGAACGCGATCCGGCACTCGCCGCCCGGCGGCGAGGTGCTGATCTCTGTGGCCCCGTGGCGGAACACCGTGCAGATCCGCGTCGCGGATCAGGGGCCCGGGATCCCCCGTGAGGACCGCGAGCGGGTGTTCGAGCCGTTCGTGCGCGGCGACGCCGGAGAGGGGTCGGGAAGCGGTCTGGGGCTCGCGATCGCCCGCGCCATCGTCCTCGCGCACGGAGGCAGGATCTGGCTCGAGGGGGCTCCCGGCGGGGGCACGGCGGCCGTCTTCGAGCTCCCCGTCGCCGACGCCGAGCCCGTCGCGCAGGAGCCGTCGTGAACCGTGTCTTGGTCGTCGACGACGAGCCGCAGATCCGGCGTGCGCTCCGCACGAGCCTGGAGGCGCACGGTTACGAGGTCGAGACGGCGGGGACCGGGGAGGAGGCGGTCGTGGCAGCGGCCGAGCGCAGGCCCGAGGTGATCTTCCTCGATCTGGGCCTCCCGGACCTGGACGGGACCGAGGTGATCGCCCGGATCCGGTCGTTCTCCGATGTCCCGATCCTCGTGCTGTCGGTACGTGACCAGCAGGGCGACAAGGTCGCCGCGCTCGACGCAGGTGCGGACGACTACGTGACCAAGCCGTTCGGCATGGAGGAGCTCCTGGCGCGCCTGCGGGCCGCCCTACGTCGACACGCCCCCGACGAGCCCGCCCCGGCGCAGGTCCGGTTCGGATCGATCGTGATCGACCTCGCCCGCCGGCTGGTAACGCTGGAGGGCGAACGCGTCCACCTCACGAAGACGGAGTACGGCGTGCTCGAGGCGCTCGTCACCAACCCCGGGAAGCTGCTGACCCATCGATGGTTGCTGCGCCGGGTCTGGGGGCCCGGGTACGGCGCCGAGAGCCACTACCTCCGGGTCTACGTGCGTTCGCTGCGGAAGAAGCTCGGAGACCACGCCGCCGCTCCGACCCTGATCCTCACCGAGCCGGGTGTCGGGTACCGCTGGATCGCCGAGCGGACCTAGGATACGCCGATGGCCACCGTGAACCGAGGCTCTGGACCATCGGCCGGGGACCTGCTGAAGCGGCTCGTCGTGGGTCGGGCGCTCGCGACCCACAAGCAGGAGCACCAGCTCCTGCCCAAGCTGCTCGCGTTACCGGTCTTCAGCTCGGACCCACTCTCCTCCGTGGCCTACGCCACCGAGGAGATGATGCTGGTGCTGGCCCTGGCGGGGGCTGCGGCCTTCTCCCACATGCTCCCGATCGGCTTCGCGATCGCGACGTTGCTCGTGATCGTCATCACCTCGTACCGGCAGACCGTGCGAGCCTACCCGCGGGGCGGCGGCTCCTATATCGTCTCCAAGGAGAACCTCGGGACTGCTCCGGGGCTCGTGGCAGCCGCCGCGATCCTCACGGACTACGTCCTCACCGTGGCGGTGAGCGTCACGGCGGGGACCATCGCCATCACCTCGGCGGCGCCGTCGCTGGCCGAGCACCGGGTCCTGATCGCGATCGGGTTCGTGGTCTTCGTCACGCTCGCGAACCTCCGCGGCGTGCGCGAGGCCGGGACGCTGTTCGCGATCCCGACCTACGGGTTCGTCGCGATGGTGTACCTGACCCTGGGCACGGGGCTGCTCCAGTGCCTGGCGGGGTGTCGGGTGGCCGAGTCCTCGAGCCTGGAGTTCACGGCGCAGCAGGGCGTGACGCTCTTCCTGATCCTGCGGGCGTTCTCCTCGGGCGCCACCGCCCTCACTGGCGTGGAGGCGATCGCCGACGGCGTCCAGGCGTTCCGACACCCCCAATCGCGCAACGCCGCGACCACGCTCGCGATCATGGGGTCGATCAGCATCAGCATGTTCCTCGGGATCACGTACCTCGCCCGCTCGCTCCAGATCCGGGTGAGCGAGGGCGAGCACGCCCAGTCGGTCCTGGCTCAGATCGGCGACACCGTCTTCTCGGGCGGTCTGGCGTTCTACCTGCTCCAAGGGTTCACCGCCGGGATCCTGATCCTGGCGGCGAACACCGCGTACCAGGACTTCCCGAGGCTCTCAGCCATCCTGGCGCGGGATCGGTTCATGCCCTCGCAGTTCCGGAACCGCGGGGACCGCCTGGTGTTCTCGAACGGGGTGATCGTCCTCGCCTTCCTCGCCTCGCTCCTGATCTACGCGTTCGACGCGCAGCTGACCCGCTTGATCCAGCTCTACGTGGTGGGGGTGTTCACGGCCTTCACCCTGTCGCAGGCCGGGATGGTCCGCCGGTGGTTCCGGGTGCGCGAGCCCGGCTGGCGACATCGGGCCGCGATCAACGCGGTCGGCGCCGCGACGACCGGTGTCGTGCTGGTGATCGTGACGCTGACCAAGTTCACGCGCGGCGCGTGGATCGTGATCGTCGCGATCCCGATCATCGTCGGCTTCTTCGTCGCGGTGCATCGCCACTACCAGCGTGTCGCCAGGGTCCTCCGCGTCCGCCGCCTGAGCGCGAGGGTGGAGCCGGGGAACACCTTCCTGGTCCTGGTCGCCGACCTGGGGCCGGCCCTCCTGGATGCGGTGCGGTACCTCAGAGCCCTCCGCCCCGAGGACGTCGTCCCTCTCTACGTCGGCCCTCCCGAGCGCTTCGGGGATGCGGCCGCTGCGTGGGGCGAGATCGCTCCCCGGCTCGGCCGGCTCGAGCTCCTCGAGGGCGCCGACGAGCGTCTCAGCCGCGCCGTCAAGACTCGGGTGCGCGAGGTTCCCCGGGAGCCCGGCGACTTCGTCACGGTCGTGATCCCCGAGACGCTTTCGGGCCGCTCCTGGTTCCAGTTCCTCCGCTCCCGCCGCGTGCTGCTGCTGAAGAGCGCCCTGTTGTTCGAGCCCGGGGCGGTGGTGATGGACATCCCCCTGCTCCCGGAGGAGCGCGCTCGCGCCGAGGCCTACGGCGGGAAGCCGACGGAGCTCACGCGGCACGTCGTGCTGGTGCCGGTAGCTCGGGTGCACGATGCCACCGTCCGCGCAACGGTCTTCGCCAAGTCCCTCCGGCCCGCCCGCATCGAAGGGCTGTTCTTCGTCTCCGACCCCGAGGAGGTGCCCGAGATCGTCGAGGCCTGGCACGAGCGCGAGATGGATGTGCCGCTGGTCCTGGTCGAGGCGCCGTTCCGCGATCTCGGGATCCCGCTGCTCGAGGAGATCCGGAAGTACACGCGCCGCGGCGACACCGTCGTCACCGTCGTGCTCCCCGAGCTGATCCCCGCGCACTGGTGGGAGAACCTGCTCCACAACCAGACCGCCTTCTACATCAAGCGGCTGCTGCTGTTCGAGCCGTCGGTGGTCGTCACGAGCGTCCCGTTCCACCTGCGGACCACGCCCATCGAGGTTCCCCTGGAGGTGTCGGCCTGATGGACCGCGAGACCGCCCACTCCCTCTGCCGCGAGAGGTGCCTGAAGGAGACCACCGTCCGGCACCTGATCTCGGTCGAAGGCGTCATGCGGGCGCTCGCCCGGCGGTTCGGCGAGGACCAGGAGCTGTGGGGCCTCACCGGCCTGTTCCACGACCTCGACCAGGACCACACGGGGGACGACGCGGAGAACCACGCCCGGCTGGCGGCGGGCTGGCTCCGGGAGGCCGGTGTGGACGAGCGCGTGATCAACGGGGTCCTGGCGCACGCGTGGCCCGAGCACCGGACCGACCGGATGTCGCGGGCGATCGTCCACGCCGACGCCGTCGCCGGGCTCCTGGTGGCCGCCGCGCTCGTCCGGCCCGGGCGCGCCACGGGGATGAAGGTCTCCAGCGTCCAGAAGAAGCTGAAGGAGAAGGCCTTCGCCCCGGGCGTGAACCGCGATGAGGTGCTCGGGGTCGAGGAGGGGATCGGGATGCCCCTGGACGAGTTCCTCGCGGTGTCGATCGAGGGCCTCCAGGAGGTGGCCCCGGAGATCGGGCTGTAGCCCTACCGCCGGCGGTCGAACGCCCGGAGCAGCCGGGTGATCGCGTCCACGGGGCGGCGCGCGTCGAGCGGGCGGAACGACTCCTCCGGGAGCGCCTCGACGCCGTACGTGCCGAGCAGCTCCTGCTGGATCGGTCCGACCTCGAGCCGCGTGCCGACCGCGGCCGGCCGCCCCGCGTGCTCCGCGCAGGCGGGTCGGAGCGCGCCGGCGTGCTCGAAGACCCGGTCGGGCACGGCGGGGAGCCGCCCGTACCACAGGCACCACGAACAGACGAGCCGCATCCGCGAGGGGTAGGCGAACTCGGCCCGATACCCGCGGGTGTGCTCGATCACCCGGCCCCACATCGCGACCCGGCCGACCACCGCGGTGGCTCGGCCGGAACGCGCCAGGCGCGACGGATCCTTCATCGCGTGGATCCCGCAGGTGCACCCGGGCATCGGGCTGCGGTGCTGGGCGGCGAGCTCGGGGTTGTAGACCAGGTACTCGCGGGTGTGGGCGCCGCTGCAGGTGGCGTGGACCGCCGCCCGCGGCTCCCACGCCGCCCGCGGTGTCGTGGGGACGATCCGGAGACCCCCCTCGGTCCGGTGGAGCCGCCAGGCGCGCCAGCCCAGGATCGGCTCGGTCTGGTGCTCGGGCTCCGGGAACCGGGCGGGGTTCAGCATCGCGTCCTCCTGATCCGAGGGTACGCCCGGGGAGCGCGAACGCGGCTCGGCTAGCATGGCCGCGACCCGCTGTCGAGGAGCGACCCGTGCCCTACGCGTACCGGACGATCATCGAGCCGTTCCGGATCCACTCCGTCGAGCCCCTGCGCTTCCTCACCGAGCCCGAGCGTCGTGCCCGCATCCGCGAGGCCGGCTACAACGTCTTCAACCTGCACGCCGACGACGTCCTGATCGACCTGCTGACCGACTCGGGCACCGGGGCGATGTCCCGTGACCAGTGGGCGGCGATCCAGCGCGGCGACGAGAGCTACGCGGGCTCGCCGTCCTGGTTCGTCTTCCTGGATGCGGTGCGGGAGCTGTTCCCGTTCCCCCACGTGATCCCGACCCACCAGGGGCGGGCGGCCGAGAAGATCCTGTTCGCCGCGCTCGGCGGTCCGGGGAAGGTCGTGCCGAACAACACGCACTTCGACACCACCCGCGCCAACGTCGAGCACACCGGCGCCGAGGCCGTCGACCTGCCGATCCCCGAGGGCCGCGAGCCCTCCGCGATCCACCCGTTCAAGGGCAACATGGACCTGCCGACGCTCGAGCACCTCCTCGCCGAGCGGGCCGCGGACGTGCCGGTCGTGTTCGTCACGATCACCAACAACTCGGGCGGTGGGCAGCCCGTCTCGCTCGAGAACCTGCGCGGCGTCCGGGCGATCTGCGACCGGTTCGAGGTGCCGCTGTTCCTGGACGCGTGCCGCTTCGCGGAGAACGCCTGGTTCGTCAAGACCCGCGAGCCCGGACAGGCGGACCGCTCGATCCCGGACATCGTGCGGGAGTTCGCGTCGCTCGCCGACGGGATGACGATGAGCGCCAAGAAGGACCCGATGGCCAACATCGGCGGGTGGCTCGCGATGCGCGACGACGCCCTGGCCGAGCGGTGCCGGAACCTGCTGATCCTGACCGAGGGGTTCCCGACGTACGGGGGCCTGGCGGGCCGGGACCTCGAGGCGATCGCCCAGGGGCTCGGCGAGTGCGTGGACGAGCACTACCTCCGGTACCGCACCCGCTCCACCGAGTACCTGGGCGAGGGGCTCCAGCGCGCCGGGATCCCGATCGTGCAGCCGACCGGGGGGCACGCGGTCTACATCGACGCCCGGGCGATGCTCCCGCACGTCCCGCCGCTCGAGTACCCGGGGCAGTCCTTGACGGTCGCGCTCTACGAGGCGGGCGGGATCCGCTCGGTGGAGATCGGGACCGTGATGTTCGGCCGTCGTCCCGACGGGTCGGAGCGGCCGGCGGCGATGGACCTGGTCCGGCTGGCGATCCCCCGTCGGACGTATACGCAGAGCCACGTGGACTACGTGATCGAGGTCGCGGCCGACGTCGCGGCTCGTGCGGCCGACCTCCGTGGCTACCGGATCGTCGAGGAGCCGCCGCAGCTACGTCACTTCACGGCCCGGTTCGAGCCGCTCTAGAGGCCGGCAGGCTCCCGGCGCTGCTCGCGGAGCAACGCCGACAGCTCGGCGGCTCCGAGGTACAGGACGGCGGCCAGCCGGAGGAACACCAGGACCCCGAACACCGCCCCGATCGTGCCGTAGAGCGCGCTCGCGCGGACCACGACGCGGGCGACGACCAGGCCCCCGATCAGCTTCAGGACGTTCCAGCCGACGGTCATCGCGATCGCTCCGGGGACGTGGTCCCGGACGGGCGGTCCCCCGTCGGGGGTGAGCAGCCGGTACGACAGGAGGAAGAACGCGAGCTCCAGCACCGCGACCCCCAGGAGCGACCCGATCCGTCCGAGCAGTCCGAGCGTCCCCGGGAGCTCGACGCCGGCGACGAAGCTGCTGAGGGCGAGGGCGGCCAGCAGCAGCCCCCCCAACGCGAGCATCGACACCAGGGCGCGGACGCGACGTCGGACCAGACCCGGCTCGGGGATCCGGAAGATGCGGGCCAGGGCCGCCGTCGTCCGGCCCGCGAGGCCCGTCGCCGTCCACACGACGCCGGCGAGCGCGATCAGGCCCAGCCCCTCGCGGGCGACCACGATCCCGTCCAGGTACCGCTCGAGGAGGGGACCGATGCCCGGGAGCGTCTCGAAGAGCTCGCGCAGGTCCTCTTCGGTGCGTCCAGCGAGGACGTATCCGGCGACGGACAGCGCCAGCAGCATCACCGGGAACAGGGACAGGTAGGCCGTGTAGGCCCAGGCGGAGGCCTGCGTCCCCAGGTCGTCGGCCCGGAAGCGCTCCCGAGCGGCGCGGAACAGGCGCAGGGTGCGCCGCTGCGTTAGGGTGCCCATCCGCACAGCATCCCAGTGGAGGCTCGAGACGTGAACACGAGACCGGCCGATCCCGGGGACGTGGAGTTCCTCAGGAAGATGCTCTACGAGGCGGCGGCCTGGAACCCCGACTGGCCGCGCGAGCGCATGATCCAGGCGCTCGCGGACCCGATGCTCGAGCGCTACCACCGCGACTGGGGTCGGCCGGGCGACGCGGGCGTGATCGCCGAGCTCGAGGGCGAGCCGGTCGGCGCGGCCTGGTACCGCCTGTTCACGGCCCAGGAGCCCGGGTACGGGTTCGTGGACGAGGAGACCCCCGAGCTCGGGATCGCGGTCGTGCCGCTCCACCGCCGGAAGGGGATCGGCGAGACGCTGCTGCGGGCGCTGATGGTGCAGGCGCGCGAGGAGGGGTTCGCCAAGCTCTCCCTGTCGGTGGCGGTGCACAACCGGTCGCGCCGGATGTACGAGCGGACCGGGTTCCGCAAGGTCCGCGAGGACGGCGAGTCCTGGGTGATGGTGGCCGAGCTCTGATCCGAACGCCACCTTGGCGTCCGCGGTGAACTGGGCTACGATGGGACTTGTAGTGGGACTTTCATGGTGAGGAGGCATCGGTGGCGCGCACGCACGTCGTCATGTCCGAAGAGGTGATCGGGGAGATCGACAGGCGGGTAGGAGCCCGCGGTCGAAGCCGGTTCCTCGAAGAGGCGGCGAGGGAGAAGCTCGCGCGGCTGGAGCTGGAAGAGGCCCTCCACGCAACCAAGGGCATCGCACGGGGGAGGGGATACGAGCACTGGCGTGACCGGGACATCACCGCCACCTGGGTTCGAGCGGGCCGGCGCGCCGACCGGGCGTCGTGACCCGATACCTCCTGGACACGACCGTTCTCGTCGCCCACCTCAGGGGAGACGAGGAGATCTCGGATCTCATCCTGGGCCTCGTCGCTGCCGGCCACGTCCTGTGCGTGAGCTGCGTCAACGTCGCCGAGGTCGAGCGAGGCATCCGACCGCGGGAGCGGAAGGCCGCGACCGCCCTCCTGGATCGGCTCACGTTCCTGGCCACGACGGCGGAAGCGGCGGTCAGAGCGGGGCGTTACCTGGCCGAGCTCGCGAAGCGGGGTCGAACGCTCCACCTCGCCGATGCGCTCGTCGCCGCCACGGCTCGCGTTCACGGGGCGGTTCTGATCACCGACAACGCCGCAGACTTCCCGATGCGGGACGTCCGGGTCCAGCGTCCGAGCGACATGTGAGCCTCGAACGTCAGTTCGTGTCGTAGGGGGGCTCTACGCTGGGCGGGATGAAGCGCGGCTCCCCCTGGTCGCTCGCCCTGTCCGTACCCGTGAACGGGCTGTCCGATCTCGGTCCGCGTGCTCATGGTTGCTCGCCCCGATCGGCGTGGGGGATGATTCGGCGCGCAAGTTGCCTCCCCAGGAACCAGGCGGTGGATCGATGAGCGCGTCGGGGTGGTCCTTCCGCGACTTGGTCGAGCGCTGTGCCGTACCAGGAACGCTCGCCGAGGAAGGCGAGCCACTGTGTGCGAGCGGCGGGCATCGTTAGGAAGGGGGTTTGGAGATGGACATCAGCGAGTTCCTCGAACGTCTCGAGCAGGCGCTGAGTCTTCGGAGCGACGACGCGGCCATCCGGATCCACGCCGAGTACCAGCCGCTGGCAGGTCCGACGGCGAAGGTGTTCCCTCCCACGTACCTGCCCTCCGACGGGAGCCGCTACCACTTCGAGGACCGTTGGGGCGAGGGCGATGAGCGGGTGAAGGTCGTGCTCCTCGATTCCTTCCAGTCCCAGGCGAACCGTGCGGAGGCGGCTCTGCGGTCGCTGGCCGAGGAGATCGGTCTCCCGCAACTCGTGATGGAGACCGAGATCGGAGACAGGACGGTCCGGGTCTCCAGCCTGGACGCTCCCCACCGGAGCCGGGATGCGTACTTCCTGGACAGTGAGTTGGACGGCACCTCGTTCGACGAGACCGAGATCGGGAAGGCGCTGAACGCGGTCACGGCAGAGGACGCGACCGCAGGGCTCCGGTACGCGCCCTACGACCTCATCTTCGGCGTCTGGGATTCCCACCGAGGCAAGCGGATCGCCACGAAGTTCCCTCGGTCGTACTCATCCGAGATGATCGGATGGGAAGCGATCCCCGGTCGGAGAGCGGCGACGAAGGGAGACCCTCTCAACCTCCCTGGGCAATCGACGGTCCCGATCGCTGAGTGGCGCCCGGGGACGGAGACCGGTCAACGGAAGAAGGGAGAACTGAGGCTCAGCGAGCTCGGTCACGGGATGATCCCGGGCGAGCCGGAAGAAGCGACCGGCGGGGTGTCGGTGAAGTCGATCACTCGCGACGCCGTGCTCTCGCTCACCGGGCTGGCGAGGTTCCGCTTCCCGGTGGACGACGGCGACGCCACCTCTGCGGGCCGGACGGCCCTTGCCGCCCTCGCCCTGCTCGGTGACCGCATGGCGTTCTCCGGTGCCGGCCTGCACTTGCGCTCGGGCTCCGACCTGGTCCTGCTCGCAGAACGGGTCGAATGGGTCCGGCGAGGCGGCGAGACCGAGGTGTTCGACATCTCGGCAGCTGATGCCCGGGAGACCCTCATCGCGGCGCGGGACCGCCTCGCAGATGCGGGCGTCGCGTGGTCAGGTGAACCGGTGATCCTCCGGCCCAGCCAGCGGCTCCGCGAGATCATCGAACAGACCTTCACCACGCCGACGCTCGAGGCTGAGGAGTGACCCGTGCTCACGATCCGGTGCACGCTGCTCCGGTCGACGTTCGAGGGTGGGTCGGCGGACAACCCCCGGGTTGCGGAGTGGCCACCCTCGTGGATGCGCCTCTTCTCGGCGTTGGTCTCAGTGGCGGATGAAGGCGTAGACGACGACCTCCTCCGGGTGCTGGAGCGATCGCAGCCGCCGGACATCCACGCGACGGAGGCGCTCAGACCCGCGTGGCGGGCGGCCTTCGTTCCGACGAACCGGACGGAGCCGACGACCCACACCACGCTGATCGCAAGGACGAACAGCGAGCGGGGATGGGCACGCGCGATCCCCCGGTCCCGCCAGGTGTGGTACCGGTTCCCTGCCCTGGATCTGGATCCCGAGGAGCGCGATCGGCTGACCGAGCTCTGCCACCGGGTTCCCTACTTCGGACGTTCGACCAGCCCCGCCCTGGTGGAGCTCGTAGACGAGGAGCCCCCCGTCGGCCATCGGCTGATCCCCGCCACCGCCGTCGCGGATCAGCACGCGTTCGCCTTCGCGGCCACGATCCGTTGCCCGTTCCCCGGGTCCCTGGACGCGCTCCGCGAGGCGTATCGCGCGAAGCACCTGGAGGGTGGCGCGGGGGATCCGTGGGAGATCGGTGTTGGCATCGACTATGGGACCGAACAGCCGGCGGTCGTGACGGAGGAGATCGTCGCAGGCCCGTATCCCACGACGGTCGTACTCAGCCTGGAGGCCCGGCGGCTCGATGGACGCCACGCCGCCCGCGTCACGTACGCGTTCCGGCAGGCCCTGCTCGCACGGGCCGAGCGTCAGATCCCGACCCTCCATGGTCACCACGATGGCGATGTCGTGCAGTGTGCCGTGCTGGCTCTGCCGTTCGTCGACGCCGAGCGGGCCGATGGCCATCTCTTGGGCGTCGCGGTCGCGATCCCGGACCTCCCTGCCGATGACCTGGGCGTCATCGATGGCGCGCTTCCGGGACCCGGGGAGGTGATGGAGGTGACGACGGGGCCGCTCGGCGTGCTCCGGTTCCACCGCATCTCGGCACTCGACGCGTCCCGAGCCGCGTGGGGGCTGCAAACCCAGCGGTGGGCCGGCCCAGCGCGCTCGTGGATCACCGCCCTTCCCATGGTGTTCGATCGGTTCCTCAAGCGAGGCAGCGACATCGAGGCCGAGGTGCGGCGGGCTGTCGTCAACTCCCGGCTGCCCGAACCCGAGGCTGTGTGGGTCTCGCGACACCCACTGCTTCGAGGGGCGCCGGATCTCGCCCCCGGCGACACGATCCGGCGCCCCACGGATCGGGCCGTCAAACCCTATCGGCACGTGGCGCTGCGGTTCCCGCGACCGCTCCGGGGGCCGGTCGTCGTGGGCTCGATGCGTCACTACGGATTGGGATTGTGCGCGCCGGTCACCGAGGAGTGAGACGTGCCTGAGCTCGGTCCCGATCGCTTCCCTGAGTTCTTCCAGGCGATCCGAGGGCGGGAGCCCTTCCCATGGCAGGCGGACCTCGCTGCGATGCTCGCGGACGGCCGCCTCCCGGACGTCATCGACGTGCCGACCGGTCTGGGAAAGACCTCGGTCATCGATTGCTGGGCGTATGCGCTCGCTGTCCACGCGGCGCGCGAGAAGCGCGACATCCCCCTTCGCCTGTTCTTCGTGGTCGATCGCCGACTGGTCGTCGACGGTGCCCACGAGGCTGCGAGCGCGCTCGCAAAGGCGCTGGCTGAGGTCGACGGGGGCATCGTTGGCGAGGTCGCGAGGGCCCTCCGGTCGCTCCACGGCGGCGACGAGGCGCTGCGCGTCGTTCGGATGCGAGGCGGTGTCACCTGGGAGAGCCGGTGGCTGGCGCGGCCCGACCAGGCCGCCCTGGTCGTGGGGACGGTTGACCAGTTCGGATCCCGACTGCTGTTCAGGGGGTACGGGGTCAGCGATTCGATGAGGCCGATCGATGCGGCGCTCACGGGAGTGGACAGCTGGCTCGTGGTCGATGAGGCGCACATCGCTGAGCCGCTGGTGCAGACGGTGGATCGGGTCAGGACGCACCAGCGGCTGAAAGGCGTGACCAGGGAGCGCCGCCTGCGGATGACGATCATGTCCGCCACGGTGACCGGCCTGGGAGAGGTGCTGAAGGCCGATCTCGATGAGCAGACGAGCTCGGCGCTCTTCCCCAGGGCGGCGGCGGCAGCAGCGAAGCGCTTGGATGCGCGGAAGCCCGTGGCGCTGCTCGACCTAGAGCATCTCGCGGGGGTCGGGGGGAAGGACTGGGCTGGCAAGGCCGCGCAGCTCGGTGCGGCCATGGCGTCGATAGCCCTCGCGGTCGACGAGACAGCGACGGTGATCGGTGTCGTGGCGAACACCATCGCGACCGCCCGCGCGGCCCATCGGCACCTCACGTCCAAGGGTGAGGACGCGATCCTGCTCATCGGCCGGGTCCGTGGCTTCGAACGCGACCGGATCCTGAAGGAATGGATCCCCGGGATCAAGGTCGGAGGAACGCGGGCGCTGGAGCGACGGCTCTTCGTCGTGGCCACCCAGACGATCGAAGTGGGCGCGGATCTCGATCTGGATGCGCTCGTCACCGAGTGCGCCCCGCTTCCTGCGCTCGTGCAGCGGTTCGGTCGGGTGAACCGGACGGGTGTCCGGCCGCCCCACCGCTCGGCGGTGATCCACGCCGTGTTCACGCACGACGAGGACCCGATCTACAGCGAAGCCACCGCGAGGACGTGGGAGCGGCTCCGGGCTCTCGGAGAGGTTGCCGTGGTCGACAAGAAGGGCACAGGAACGGTGTGGCCTTCGAGCACCATCGACTTCGGGTTGCGATCCGTGGTCGAGATCATGCGTGATGCACCTCCCGACGTGATCCCTCGAGCTCCGTTCACTCCGATCGCGCTCGGGGCGCACCTGGAGCGCTGGGCGTGCACGAACCCCGCGCCCTGGCCGGATCAGGTGGTCGCGCCGTTCCTCCACGGCGTCGACCGCAACGTTCCGGAGGTGTCCATCGCGTGGCGGGCGGCTCCTCCCGACGGGTCGGACAGCGTCGAGCGGTGGAAGGAGTGGTTGGATCTCGTCCCGCCCGTCGAATGGGAGTTCGTGTCCGTACCTGTATGGCACGCGAAGGCGCTCCTCGCGGGTGGCGAGCCCGGATCGGCGATGGGGGACGTGGAGGGCACGCTCGCGCCCGGCGAGGAGCCGCCTGATGTCCCGTCGGGGACGGAGCTGCTCGGGGTCGTGTACCGGGGTGGAAGTCGTACCGCCTCCGCCGTCCGTGGTCCCACCGATATCACGGCAGGTGACCGCGTCGTGCTGCGGAGTGACGTCGGCGGGCATGACTCGTGGGGGTGGACTGGTCTTCGCGCGGACCCCGACGATCCACCCGTGCCGGACGTCGGCGATCTCGCGCCCACGCGCCGCCGAGGTGTGATGCGCCTGTCTCGACCCGTCCTGGATACGTGGATGCCGCGAGGCGATCAGACGCTCACCGAGGCGTTCGCGGTGCTGGCTCCCGGAGACCTGGAGACCGTCGATCCCACCCTGGAGGCGCTCGCGCGGGTCGCTCTCCCGGGTCCGCTCGCCGATCTGGTAGGCACGGCCAGGGGGTGGAGGCCGTACCCGATGGATCTCGCCGGAAGCACATCCCCGGCGATGCTCCTGGCAGCGCCTCCGGCCGGCGTCCGGAGCGACGACACGGCCTCCGACGACGACGAGGCTTCCACGTCCCAGTTCGCCGCCCGCGTCCCGCTCCGACGTCACGGGGAGGAGGTGGGGGCCACTGCCGCGGACTTCGCCCGGCATCTCGGCCTACCGGGGGAGCTCGTTCGCGCCGTGGAGCTCGCGGGAACCTGGCATGACCTGGGCAAGGCGGACCCGCGGTTCCAGCTCATGCTCCACGATGGTGACCAGCTCGCCGCTCTGGCAGCGAAGGAGCCTCTGGCGAAGTCGGGCCGCGACTCGCGCGACCCGGTGGCGCGATCCGCGCGTCGTCTAGCCGGTCTCCCCCAGGGATTCCGGCACGAGGCGCTCTCCGCGCGGTTCTTCGACGAGCTGACGGCCGCCCAGCCGTCGTTGACCGCGGGGGTCGATATCGAGCTCGTCAGACACCTCATCGTGAGTCATCATGGGAAGGCACGCCCTCTGCTCCCGCCCCTCGTTGACGATGCCGCGCCGAAGACCCGCGTGGTGATCGATGGCATCGAAGCGACGGTGGATGGAGACCCCGATCAGGTCGATTGGGCGCAGCCAGCGCGGTTCGAGGCGCTCAACGAACGGTACGGGTGGTGGGGACTCGCGTTCCTCGAGTGCCTCGTTCGACTGGCTGACATGTGGTGTTCGGAGCGCGGCTCATGATCACGCTTCCCGGCCTGCGCGGGGACGATCCTCTCGGCTTCCTCGCAGCGATGGGTCTCCTGTCGCTTTCCGAGCAGGGTGAGCTTCCGGCACTCCGGCTGGCGTGGCGGGGTGGTGGATCCCCCGTTGCCACGGTGGATGGGTCCGTGCATTCGGTCCAGGAGCTGGGCCAGGAGCTCCAGACCGCGTTCACACGGCTGCGGAGGGATGCGGCCATGATCCCTGGGGTCCCACCCGATCTGCCCCGCAGGACCGCCGGCACGACCGATCCCATGCGTATGTCCCGCATCGACATGAGGGCGCTCTACACGGAGGCCGACCAGGCCTGGACGCAGAGAGGGAACGCGTGGTTGGCGAGATGGCTGATCGCCTTGACCACCCAGACCGCTACGAAGAACACTCAGCGCGCAGACGTCGAGTTGACGCCCTTCTACGCGCCCACAGGTCGGATGACGATGCGCACGTCGATCTTCGAGAAGACCATGGCTGGGGTCGAGACGGTGGGTGGCCCGAGGGACGCGTTGACCCGATGGCGTCGCGTTCCCTATGACGGTGCGAACTTCGACGAGCGGGCGAAGCGGGACGCGGGGGTCACGACGTCTGGTGAGGCCGACAACCTGGGCGCCCCATCGCCGACGTGGCTGGCCGCCATGGGGATGCGGTTCTTCCCGATGACCGACGATGGGAAGGATGTCGCCACGGTGGGGTGGCAGCGCGCCCGCCTCTATCCGAGGCCGTACACTACGCGGTCGCTGATCTGGCCGATCTGGGAACCGGTGCTCGATCCCGCCGCGGTGCGCGTGCTGCTGGCCCATCCGGCTGTGCGGCTGGAAGGATCCGAGGAAGCCCTGGCACCAGCTCGGCCCCGGGATCTGGCAGCGCTGGGAGTTACTCACCTGTTCGGAGCAAGTCGACGGACGCTGACACAGGGAGACGGCCCACTGGGACCTGCCTACCTCATATGGTCGGCATCGGTCGCGCAGGTCGACTGAACGATGGTCAGCTCGGACGAGATCGTTCCCCAGCTCGTTCCCGCAAGGATGCTCAACGAGTTCACGTACTGCCCCCGCCTGTTCTTCCTCGAGTGGGTGCAGGCTCGGTTCGTGGACAGCGACGACACCGTTCAAGGGCGGTACCACCATCGTGCCGCGGAAGACGAGCGCGGCCGCGCACCGCTCCCGGAGGATGGGGAGCTGAGCCAGGCCCGGTCCGTCCTGCTCTCTTCGGACGAGCTCGGCTTGATCGCGCGCGTGGACATCCTGGAGGGCGACGGTGGGGTCGTCCGCCCCATCGACATCAAGAAGGGAACGCCCCCCGACTCACCCGAGCGCTCCTGGGAGCCCGAGCGCGTCCAGCTCTGCGCTCAAGGGCTGTTGCTGCGTGAAGCCGGCTACCGGTGCGACGAGGGCGTCCTCTACTTCGCGGACGCACGCAGGCGTGTGACCGTCGGGTTCGACGAGGAGCTCATCTCCAGGACCCTCGCGCTCCTTGCCGAGCTGCGAACGGTCGCGGCTCAGGACCTGCCACCGCCACCCCTGATCGCCAGCCGGAAGTGTCCCAGGTGCTCGCTGGTGGGGATCTGCCTCCCGGACGAGACGAACGCGCTCGCCGCCCGGAGCGAGCTTCCGGTGCGGCGTCTGCTGCCGAGGGACACGGCGGCACGCCCCCTGTACGTCACCGAGCAGGGCGCGAGGGTCGGCTTCCGCGAGAACAGGATCGAGATCAAGCGCGGCGACGAGGTGCTCGAGTCCCTCAGGCCGATCGACGTGTCGCAGCTCTGCCTGTTCGGGAACGTGCAGGTCACGACGCAGGCCCTCCGCCAGCTCTTCGCCCGCGAGATCCCGGTCTGCTGGTTCAGCTACGGCGGCTGGTTCCAGGGGATCGCCGAAGGGCTACCGTCCAAGCACGTCGATCTGCGCAGGCGCCAGGTGGCGCTCAGCGGTCAGGGGGGTCTCGCGATCGCCCGGCGGATGGTCGAGGGAAAGATCCGCAACTCTCGGACCTTCCTGCGCAGGAACCTCCGTCACGACCACGACCGCGTCCTTCGGTCGCTGAAGGAGCTCGCCGATGCCGCGCGCAACGCGACCTCGGTGGCTGCCTTGCTCGGGATCGAAGGAACAGCCGGACGCCTCTACTTCGAGGCCTTCGCGGCGATGCTGAAGGAGGATCTCGCCCTCCCGGGTGGACCGTTCAACTTCGAGGGCCGGAACCGGCGTCCGCCGCGCGATCCGGTGAACTGCCTGCTGTCGTACGCTTACTCGTTGCTCACGAAAGACCTCACAGCGGCCGCCTTCGGTGTCGGGTTCGACCCCTATCTGGGCTTCTACCACCGCCCGCGATTCGGCCGGCCGGCCCTCGCCCTCGACCTGGCCGAGGAGTTCCGCCCCTTGGTGGCGGACTCCGTCGTGGTCGGGGCGATCAACAACGGGGAGATCCGGCCATCCCATCTCTTCGTGCGTGCGGGTGGCGTGTCTCTGACGCAGGAGGGGAGGCGCGCGATGCTGCGCGCGTATGAGCGACGTATCGACACCGAGGTCCGCCATCCGACTTTCGGATACACGATCACGTACCGACGCGTGCTCGAGGTGCAGGCTCGGCTGCTCGCCGCGTACGTGCTCGGCGAGGTCCCCGAGTACGTTCCTTTCATGACGAGGTGATGGGATGGCGAGGCGGCGCTACCTGGTCGCGTACGACATCAGGGAACCGCGTCGCCTGCGCAGGGTCCATCATGCGATGAAGGGGTTCGGGTACCCGCTTCAGTACTCGGTGTTCATCTGCGATCTGGATGGTTCAGAGAAGGTCGAGATGCGAGTGCGGATCGGCGAGCTCATCCGCCACAACGAGGACAGCGTGGCGCTCGTCGACCTTGGCGAGAGCACGAGCCCGAGCGCGCGACGGTTCGAGTTCATGGGTGCCACGAGGGGACTTCCCGAAGGCGGTGCTCATGTCGTATAGAGGGCGAGCGGTCCGGTGAAAGCCCGGCTGAGCGTAGCTGTTCGTTGAGCCGCCGACCAGGGCTTCTGCACCTTGATAACTGAAGATCGTCAGATGCGCCGCCCTGTTCCTTCGATAGCGCTCGCCTCCGCCCCCATCTTCGCTGCTCATAGGGGGTAGGAGTGCGGAGCCGTCTCCGCGGTCGTGCGACCGCGGCTCCATTGCGGCACGATCACCGGGCGGGACCCCGTCGAGGGGTTCCGGTCTCCGCGGTCGTGCGACCGCGGCTCCATTGCGGCCACGTTCCAGCGGACCCGCAACAGGTCGGGGCGATCCGGTCTCCGCGGTCGTGCGACCGCGGCTCCATTGCGGCCTCGG
>Ga0073934_10003500_pt1 | contig 28750 bp, 30 predicted proteins | sample LarsenN4metaG_FD_76834 | JGI IMG/M metagenome (GOLD analysis project Ga0073934, IMG submission 76834) | Hot spring sediment bacterial and archeal communities from British Columbia, Canada, to study Microbial Dark Matter (Phase II) - Larsen... ... | reverse complement strand
GGCCCGCCGCGCAGGCGCGGAGGCCCGGTCGTGAGCGCGCCACGCGCAAGGCGCGAGGTGTTCCGATGAGTGCCGTGCCGGCCCCGGTGCCCGCGACGCTCGGCGCGCAGGACGGCGAGCTCGCGCTGCGTCCGTTGAACGTGACGCACCTCGAGGCCGTGCTCGAGATCGAGCGGGCGGCCTACCCGTTCCCGTGGACGCGCGGCAACTTCGTCGACTCGCTGGCCGCCGGCTACCTCGCGCGGCGGCTGCTGGGCGTGCACGACGGCAGCCTGCGCGGCTACTTCGTCGCGATGGGCGGCGTCGACGAGATGCACCTGCTGAACCTGACCGTCGCGCCGGCCTGGCAGCGCCAGGGCCATGCGCGCCTGATGCTCGACGTGCTGGTGGCCGAGTGCCGGCTGCGCCGCGCGCAGCAGCTGTGGCTCGAGGTGCGGCCGAGCAACGAACGTGCGCGCGCCGTGTACGAGCGCTACGGCTTTCGCACGGCCGGGCTGCGCAAGGGCTACTACCCGGCCGCGCTCGGCCGGCGCGAGGACGCGCTGGTGATGAGCCTCGCGATCGACGACGGAGCCGGCGGCCGTGTGGACTGAGCGTCAGCGCGCGATGCTCGAGGCGATGGGCCTGCGCGTGTGGCCCGCGCCGGCGGCGGCGCCCGACGAGGCATCGCCGGCGCGTCGGCCGGTCGCGCGAGACGAGGCCGTCGTCGCCGGCGTCGCGGCCGAACCGGGGTCGGCGTACGAGCAAGGAACCGAGTCCGCACCGGCACCCGCACCCGCACCCGGACCGGCACCCGCTGCAGCGCCCGCGCGCAGGCCGGTCATGACCGGCGAGCGTCCGCCGGGTGTCGAGTCGATGGACTGGCCGGCGCTGCGCGAGGCGGTCGCGTCGTGCACGGCGTGCAAGCTGTGCGAGTCGCGCCGGCAGACCGTCTTCGGCGTGGGCCACCCTCGGGCGCACTGGATGATCGTCGGCGAGGCGCCCGGCGAGCAGGAGGACCTGCAAGGCGAGCCCTTCGTCGGCAAGGCCGGCCAGCTGCTCGACCACATGCTGCGTGCGATCGGCCTCACGCGCGCCGAGGCGGCGCCCGAGCGGCAGGTCTACATCGCCAACACCCTGAAGTGCCGGCCGCCGGGCAACCGCAACCCGCAGCCCGACGAGCTGGCGAAGTGCGAGCCCTTCCTGCTGCGGCAGGTGGCGCTGGTGCGGCCGCGCATCATCCTCGCGATGGGGCGCTTCGCGGTGCAGTCGTTGCTGCGCACCGACGAGGCGATCGGCCGGCTGCGCGGCCGCGTGCATCGCTACCAGGGCGTGCCGCTGGTGGTGACCTACCATCCGGCCTACCTGCTGCGCAATCCGCTGGACAAGGCGCGCTCGTGGGAGGACCTGTGCCTCGCGCGCCGCGTGCTCGAGTCGGCGTCGGATCCGCCACCGTGAACGCCGTGACGCAAGCCCAGGACGAACCGTCCGACACGCCGCCGCCCGGGCTGCAGACGCCGCCCGACCTGCTGCGCCTGGTGGCCGACAACGTGCCGGCGCTGATCGCCTACTACGAGCTGAACGACTTCCGCTGCGTGTTCGCCAACCGCGCGTACGCGCAGGCCTTCGGCTTCACCGAGCAGTCGATCGTCGGCCGCAGCCTGGCCGAGGTGATCGGCGAGGCGGCGCGCGAGCGCATCCAGCCGCTGGTCGACCGCGTGATCGCCGAGCGCGTGCCGGTGAGCTACGAGCGCAAGATTCCCGGCGCGGACGGCGCGCCGCGCTGGATCGAGGCGCATCTCATGCCGCATCTCGACGGCGAGGGCCGCGTGCGCGGCGGCTTCGTGCTGCTGTCGGACATCACCAAGTACCGCCTCGCCGAGAAGCTGGTGCGCGAGTCGGAGGAGCGGCTGGCCAAGTTCATGCAGGCCAGCTGCGAAGGCATCGTGTTCCACAAGGACGGCTTCATCACCGACGCCAACCCGCCGGCGCTGCAGCTGATCGGCTACTCGCTGGAGGAGATCCTCGGGCGGCGCACGCTGGACTTCATCGCGCCCGACCACGTGGCCAAGGTCGCCTCGGTCATCGCCTCGGGCCAGGAGACCGCGTACGAGAGCGTGATCGTGCACAAGGACGGCACGCGCATCGACGTGGAGTTCATCGTGCGCACGATGATGCGCAACGGCGAGCGGCTGCGCATGACCATCGTGCGCGACATCCGCGACCGCCACGCGGCCGAGAAGCGCATCCACCACCTCGCGCACCACGACGCGCTCACCGGCCTGCCCAACCGCGCGAGCTTCAACGACCAGCTCGAGCGGCTCATGCAGCTGGCGCGCGGCGAGGGCTCGCGGCTGGCGCTGCTGTTCATCGACCTCGACCACTTCAAGCGCGTCAACGACTCGCTCGGCCACCTCGTCGGCGACTCGCTGCTCACCACCGTGACCGCGCGGCTCACCGACTGCCTGCGCTCGACCGACCTGGTCGCGCGCTTCGGCGGCGACGAGTTCATGGTGCTGCTGCCCGGCGTGGCGGCGCGGCGCGAGATCGAGCAGGTGGCGGCCAAGCTGCTGGCCGCGATCGAAGTGCCGATCGACGCCGAGGGGCGCACGATCTCGGTCACGCCGTCGATCGGCATCGCGGTGTTCCCGCACGACGGCACCACCGCCGACGAGCTGATCAAGCACGCCGACACGGCGATGTATCTCGCCAAGGCATGCGGTCGCGCGAACTTCCAGTTCTTCGACCCGGCGGTGGCCAGCGCCGCGTACGCAGCCCTGGTGACCGAGAGCGAGCTGGCGCAGGCGCTGGCGCGCGACGAGTTCGTGCTGCACTTCCAGCCGCAGGTGCGCGCGCGCGACGGCGCGATCGTCGGCGCCGAGGCGCTGATCCGCTGGCAGCACCCCGAGCGCGGACTGCTGCAGCCCGACGCGTTCATCCCGGTGGCCGAGGCGCAGCGGCTGATGCTGCCGATCGGGCAGTGGGTGCTGCGCGAGGCGGTGCGCAGCGTGCGCCGCTGGCACGCCGGCTACGGCGGCGCGCCGGTGCCGGTGGCGGTGAATCTGTCGACGGTGCAGTTCCGCGCCGCGGGTTTCGTCGAGTCGGTCGAGCGCGTGCTGGCCGAGGAGGGCGTGCCCGGCTCGTGGCTCGAGCTGGAGTTGACCGAGCGCATGCTGATGGACGACGTGGCCGAAGTGCGGCGCACCATCGCGCGGCTGCACGCGGTGGGCATCCGCATCTCGCTCGACGACTTCGGCACCGGCTACTCGTCGCTCGCGCAGCTCAAGGAGCTGCCGATCGACAAGCTCAAGATCGACCGCAGCTTCGTGCACGACCTGCCCGGCAGCCGCGGCTCGGCGGCGATCGCGCGCGCGATCATCACGATGGCGCGCAGCATGGGCGTGACGGTGATCGCCGAAGGCGTCGAGACCGCCGCGCAGCGCGAGTTCCTCGCCGCCCACGGCTGCGACGAGCTGCAGGGCGACGCGGTCGGCGAGGCGCTGTCGGCCGGGCAGCTGATCGAGCGCATCGCGCGCGTCGACCTGCGCGACGCGGTCCTCAGTCCTTCTTCTGCTTCTGCGGGCGCTTCCAGCTTGCGATCGTGACCTGCTTCGCGCGCGCCACGGTCAGCTGGCCGGCCGGTGCGTCCTTGCTGATCGTCGAGCCGCCGCCGATGGTCGCGCCGTCGCCGATCGACACCGGCGCGACCAGCACGCAGTTGGAGCCCACGTGCACGTCGGCGCCGATCACGGTGCGGTGCTTGTTCGCGCCGTCGTAGTTGGCGGTGATGCTGCCGGCGCCGTAGTTGACGCGCTCGCCGACCGTGGCGTCGCCGAGGTAGGCGAGGTGGTTGGCCTTGGCGCCGCGCGCCAGGGTCGAGTTCTTCACCTCGACGAAGTTGCCGACGTGCACCTCCTCGCCGAGGTCCGCGCCCGGCCGCAGCCGCGCGTACGGGCCGACCAGCGCGCCGGCACCGACGTGCGCGCCCTCGACGTGCGTGAACGGATGGATCGTCGCGCCCGCGTCGATGCGCGCGTCGCGGATCACGCAGTGCGCGCCGATGCGCACGCCGTCGCCCAGGCGCACCTCGCCCTCGAACACGCAGCCCACGTCGATCTCGACGTCGCGGCCGCAGTGCAGCCGGCCGCGCAGGTCGAAGCGCGACGGGTCGGCCAGCCGCACGCCGGCTTCCATCAGCGACTCGGCCTGCGCGCGCTGCAGGCGGCGCTCCAGGTCGGCGAGCTGCGACGGGCTGTTGACGCCCAGCACCTCGGTCTCGCCGGTCGCGGCCACGGGCACCACCGGCACGCCGTCGGCCACCGCCAGCGCGACCACGTCGGTCAGGTAGTACTCGCGCTGCGCGTTGTCGTTGCGCAGCCGGCCGAGCCAGCCCTTCAGTGCCGCGGCCGGGGCGGCCATCATGCCGGTGTAGACCTCGCGGATCGCGCGCTGCGCGTCGCTCGCGTCCTTCTGCTCGACGATCGCGCGCACCTGGGCGCCGTCGCGCACGATGCGGCCGTAGCCGGTGGGCTCGGCGAGCTCGACGGTCACCAGCGCGAGCTTCGTGCCGCCGCTGGCCTGCACCAGCGCGCGCGCGGTCTCGGCGCGCACCAGCGGCGTGTCGCCGTTGAGGATCAGCACCGTGCCCGCATCGGGCAGCGCCGGCGCGGCCTGCTGCACCGCGTGGCCGGTGCCGAGCTGCGGCTCCTGCTTCACGAACTGCAGGCCCGGCGCCGGTGCGATCGCGGCCTGCACGGCGTCGGCGCCATGCCCGACCACGACGACGGTGCGCTGCGCCCCCAGCGCCGCGCAGGCCTCGAGGACGTGCTGCAATAGGGGCTTGCCCGCCAGCCGGTGCAGCACCTTCGGCCGTTCCGACTTCATGCGGGTTCCCTTGCCGGCGGCCATGACCACGATGCTGAGCGTCATCCTTCGCGTCCCGTTGCTGCGTCTCGCGCGGATTATCGGCGCCGGCCTGCTGGCCGCCGCGGTGCTGGGCGGCTGCAGCGTGCTGCGCCTCACGTACGGGCAGGCGCCCGAGCTCGCCTACTGGTGGCTCGACGGCTACGTCGACATCCAGGACTCGCAGGCGGCGCGCGTGCGCGAGTCCGTCGCGGCCTGGTTCCGCTGGCACCGGGCGACGCAGCTGCCGGAGTACGCCGCGCAGCTCGCGCGCCTGCGCCGCGAGCTGGCCGAGCCGGTCACGCCGGCGCAGGCCTGCCGCTGGTGGGGCGAGGTGCGCGGGCACATGGACACGGCCTTCGAGCGCGCCGTGCCGTCGATGGCCGAGTTCGTGGTGAGCATGTCGCCGCAGCAGCTGAAGCACCTGGAGCAGCGCTACGCCAAGGCCATCACCGAGGCGCGGCGCGACTTCCTGCAGGCCGACCGCGAGGAGCGTCGCCGCGCGTCGGTCAAGCGCGTCGTCGAGCGCGCCGAGAGCCTGTACGGCCGGCTCGACGACGAGCAGCGCCTGCGCGTCGCCGACCTCGCCGCGCAATCGCCGTTCGACCCCGAGCGCTGGATCGCCGAGCGCGCGCAGATCCACCAGGAGATCGTGGCCGCGCTGTCGCGCGTGATCGCCGGGCGCGGCACGCCCGACGAGGCGCAGGCGGTGCTGCGCAGCCTCGCCGCGCGCGTGAAGCAGTCGCCGCGGCCCGCGCACCGCGAGTACCAGCAGCGCCTGGTCGAGCACAACTGCGCGTTCGCCGCGCGCATCCACAACCTCACCACGCCGGAGCAGCGGCTGCACGCGCAGAACAAGCTGGCCGGCTGGGAAGCCGACCTGCGGGTGATCGCGGGCAACGGCGGCGCGGCGAGCCCGGCGCCGGGGAGTCTGTAGCCGGCTCACGCCGCGCGCGCGGCGCGACCGGCAGGCGACGTCGTGGCGGAACGACTCCGCCCGCCGCTACTTCGACAACTGCACCGACACGCGCCGCGGGTTCACCGCGGGCTGCGGAAAGTCCTTCAGCGCGGCCTCGAACATCGCGGCCAGGGTGGCCGTGTCGGCCGACGCTCCCGATTCGTTGGCGGCGCGCGACTCGTACAGCGGCGTGCCCGACTTGCGGTCGCGGATCAGCACCGCGACCTCGCGGTCGTAGCGCGGCGCGACGTCGTAGCGCAGGCCCCAGCCCCAGTACGGTCCGCGCGGGCCCCACCAGCCGAACGCGCCGTAGGGGCGCCAGAACGGGTCGTCCCAGGGCGAGCGGTCGTAGCGCGTGACGCGGGCGCCGAGCTGCACGGTGTATTCGGGCGTGCCGCCGCCGGCGACCTCGGTGAAGCCGGCGCCTTCGAGCGCGCGGCGTGCGGCGTCCTCGAGTCGCGCCTGCGCCTCGGGCTGCGACTGCTGCGACGGCAGCCGCTCGAACGCGTAGGTGCCGGGCTTGCGGTCGGCCGGCCACTGGCTGTAGCTGGTGACGTCGCTGGCGAGCGTGTTCAGGCTGGCGCAGCCGGCCAGCACGGTGCTCGCGACGACGGCGGCGAGGATCTTCCACATGCGTGTTTCCCTCTCGGCGGGCGGCCCCGTCGCGACGGACGGGCCGCTCAGGTCTCCAGGCGGATGGTGGCGGCCGGCGGGCTCGCGCAGTCGTCGTCCTCGTCGAAGGCGCGATCGCCGCCCGGGTCGGCCACGCCGGTCGGTTGGAGCGACGTGAACGGATACAGGTTCCGGTCCAGCAGGTGCGACGGCACGATGCGGCCCATCGCGTTGAACATGTTGTCGATGCGGCCCGGGTGGCGCTTGTCCCACTCGTGCAGCATCGCCTTGATCTGCGCGCGCTGCAGGTCGTCCTGGCTGCCGCACAGGGTGCACGGGATGATCGGGAACTGCCGGTGCGCCGCCCAGCGCTCGAGGTCGCTCTCGGCCACGTAGGCCAGCGGCCGGATCACCACGTGCCGGCCGTCGTCGCTCACCAGCTTCGGCGGCATGCCCTTCATGCGCCCGCCGAAGAACATGTTCATCAGCAAGGTGGTGACGATGTCGTCGCGGTGGTGCCCCAGCGCGATCTTGGTCGCGCCCAGCTCGCCGGCCACGCGGTACAGGATGCCGCGGCGCAGGCGCGAGCACAGGCTGCACATCGTCTGCCCCTCGGGCACGAGGCGCTTGACGATCGAGTACGTGTCCTGCTCCTCGATGCGGAACGGCACGCCGCGCGAGCGCAGGTACTGCGGCAGCACGTGTTCCGGGAAGCCGGGCTGCTTCTGGTCGAGGTTGACCGCGACGATGTCGAAGGGCACCGGCGCACGCTCGCGCAAGGACAGCAGGATGTCCAGCAGCGAGTAGCTGTCCTTGCCGCCGGACACGCACACCATCACCTTGTCGCCCGGCTCGATCATGTTGAATTCGGCGATCGCCTTGCCGACCAGGCGGTGCAGCCGCTTCGACAGCTTGTGGGTCTCGTGCGCGGCCTTCTTCCGCGCGGCGGCGTCGAGCACGGCGTTCATGCGCTGGCTCCCTTCGACGGATCCTTGAGGTGGAAGACCTCGACGCCGACCGCGTCGCAGTCGGGGTAGACGTCCGGCTTCTCGGTCGACACGCGCACGGCCTTGACCAGCGGGTGCGCCAGCATGCGCCGCGCCACGTCGTCGGCCAGGGTCTCCTGCAGGTGGATGTGGCCCTGCTTCACGCGTTCGGCGATGGCGCGCCGGATGAAGTCGTAGTCGACCACCTCGTCCAGGCGGTCGGCGCGCGGCGTGGTGTCGGCCAGCGGCACGAACAGGTCGACGTTGATCAGCACGCGCTGCTCGCCGGTCTTCTCGAAGTCGTGCACGCCGATGTTGATCCACACCTCGTAGTCGCGCAGGAACAGGCGCCGGCAGTCGGCGAGGCTGGGGTTGGCGAGCAGGGTGTGCATGTCGGGACTCAGGCTTGCGGCGCCACGCGCGCGAGGAACATCACGTCGCGCGGCTGGCCGCTCAGGTGCTGGCCGCCGTCGACCAGCAAGGTGGTGCCGGTGACGGCGGGCGACTCGATCGCGAAGCGCACCGCGCGCGCGACGTCGTCCGGCGTGGACGAGCGCTGCAGCGGCGTCATCGTGCGCGCGCGCTCGAGCTCGGCCTGGCTCATCGCGCCGGACAGCAGGGTCACGCCCGGCGCCACGCCCACCACGCGCAGCGCCGGCGCCAGCGCCAGCGCGAGCGGCGCGAGCGCCGCCTCGAGCGCCGCCTTGCTGAGCGTGTAGCTGAGGTAGTCGGGGTTCGGGTTCCACAGCTTCTGGTCGAGCAGCAGCACCACGCAGCCGTCCTCGCTGCAGGTGTGCCGCGGCGACGGCGCGAGCTGCCGGTGCAGCGCGCGCGCGAGCTGGATCGCCGGGGCCGTGTTGGCCTTCCAGTGACGCTCCATCGCGGCGTGCGAGAAGCCGGACACGTCGTCGTACTCGAACAGCGACGCGTTGTGCACCACCGCGTCGAGCCGGCCGAAGCGCGCCACCGCCTGCGGCACCAGCGCGTCGCACTGCGCCTCGTCGGCCAGGTCGGCGGCCAGCGGCTCGGCGCGCACGCCGAAGGCGGCCGCCTCGGCGCAGGTGGCGAGGGCCTCGTCGCGCGAGCGACGGTAGTGCACGCCGACGTCGCAACCGGCGCGCGCGAGTTCCAGCACGATGGCGCGGCCGATGCGGCGCGCGCCGCCGGTGACGAGCACCGCGCGGCGGGTCGCGGCGGCAGGGCTCGCGTGCGGGGTCGAGGCAGAGGAGGGGGAGGCCACGGTTCCTACAATCGCCCGATGAGCGACGACGGGCCCGACAGTGTATCGACGCGCCTCGCGCGTCACATCGCCCGGGACATCGCCGAAGCCGGCGGCTGGATCGGCTTCGAGCGCTTCATGTCGCTCGCGCTGTACGCGCCGGGCCTCGGCTACTACGCGCGCGACGACCGCCAGTTCGGCGCCTCGCCCGCCTCGGGCAGCGACTTCGTCACCGCGCCGGAGATGTCGCCGCTGTTCGGCCGCGCGCTGGCGCGGCAGGTGGCGCAGGTGCTCGACGCGAGCGGCGCGCGCGACGTGTGGGAGTTCGGCGCGGGCTCCGGCGCGCTGGCCGCGCAGCTGATCGAGGCGCTCGACGCGCTCGGCCGGCCGCTGCGGCGCTACACGATCGTCGAGCTGTCGGCGGTGCTGGCGGCGCGCCAGCGCGAGACGCTCGCGCGCTTCGGCGACCGCGTGCGCTGGGCCAGCGGACTGCCCGACACGATCGACGGCTGCATCGTCGGCAACGAGGTGCTCGACGCCATGCCGGTCGCGCTGCTCGCGTTCGACGGCGAACGCTGGCTCGAGCGCGGCGTGGCGGTGGCGGCCGACGGCGCTGCGCCCGCCTTCGTCTGGCAGGACCGTCCGGGCGATCTGCGCCCGCCCGTCGACGCCGGCTTCGTGCCGGGCACCGTGACCGAGCTGCCGCGCCAGGCGCGCGCCTTCGTCGCCACCGTCGCCGCGCGGCTGCGGCGCGGCGTGGCGCTGTTCGTCGACTACGGCTTCCCCGAGGCCGAGTACTACCACCCGCAGCGCACCGGCGGCACCCTGATGTGCCACCGCGGCCATCGCGCCGATCCCGATCCGCTGTCGGACGTGGGCCTCAAGGACATCACCGCGCACGTCGACTTCACCGCGATGGCGCTGGCCGCGCAGGACGCGGGCTGCGACGTGGTCGGCTACACCAGCCAGGCGCACTTCCTCCTCAACTGCGGCCTGCTCGACGACCTGCGCGGAGCCGACGTGCGCGTCACCTCGGCCGCGCACCGCCTGATCGCCGAGCACGAGATGGGCGAGCTGTTCAAGGTGCTCGCGTTCGCGCGCGGATGTCCCGGCCTCGAGCCGATCGGCTTCGCGCGCGGCGACCGCACGCACCGGCTCTGATCGCGCGATGATGTCGCCATGCGCTGGCTGATCGTCTTCCTGCTCGCGTTCCTCGTCTTCAACGGCCTCGCGCGCTGGCTGCAGAAGATCGGGCTCGGCCAGCTGCCCGGCGACTTCCGCCTCAAGGTGGGCGGGCGCGAGTGGTTCGTGCCGCTGGCCAGCAGCCTGGTGCTGAGCCTGATCGCCGCGGGCGTGAGCCTGCTGGTCTAGTGAGCATTCCAACGATGACGACACCTCGATCACCGTTCGGGCTGAGCCCGAACGGCCGGTGTAGCTCAGCCCGGACGGATGGTGCTGCCGCTGGTCGCGCACCATGCAACGCTCGATAGGGGCGCGCGCGATGCCGGCCACCACCACCTTGCTCGCCGGGCCGGTCACGGTGGTCGAGTTCCGCTGCGACGCCGGCCCGCACGCCGCGCCGTACCCCGAGGTGCACTCGTCGTGCTCGGTGTCGTACGTGCGGCGCGGCAGCTTCGGCTACCGCTATCGCGGCCGCGAGGCGCAGCTCGTCGCGGGCTCGATGCTCGCGGGCTGCCCCGGCCACGAGTACGTCTGCACGCACGACCATCATCACGGCGGCGACGAGTGCCTCGCCTTCTTCCTGCGGCCCGAGCTGGCCGATCGCCTGGGCGGCGCGCGTGCCGCGCACTGGCAGGTCGGCGGCGTGCCGCCGCTGGCCGAGTTGGTGGTGCTGGGCGAGCTGGCGCAGGCCACCGCGCGCGGCGACACCGACCTCGGCCTCGATGAAGTGGGGCTGATGCTCGCGTCGCGCTTCGCGCGCGTGGTGGGCGGCGCGACGCCGCGCGCGGCCGCCGCACCGAAAGGCCCGAGCGCGGCCGACCGCCGGCGCGCCGTCGAGTCGGCGCTCTGGATCGCCGCGCACGCCGACGACGACCTGTCGCTCGACACCCTGGCCGCGCGCTGCGGCCTCAGCCCCTTCCACTACCTGCGCGTGTTCTCGCAGTCGCTCGGCGTCACGCCGCACCAGTTCCTCGTGCGTGCGCGCCTGCAGCGCGCCGCGCGGCTGCTGGCCGAAGACGGGCGCGCGGTGACCGACGTGGCCTACGAGGCCGGCTTCGCCGACCTGTCGAACTTCGTGCGCAGCTTCCGTCGCGCGGCCGGCGTCACGCCGGGCGCCTTCCGCCGCGCCGCGCGCGGCGACCGCAAGATTCTCCAAGCCCGGCTCGCGCTGCCCGCCTAGCATCCCCCGCACGGGCCTGCACCAGGGACGGGCCGCGAAGGAGCGATGCATGTACGACCATGTCGGATTGAAGGTGCGCGACCTCGCGAAGAGCGTCGCGTTCTACCGCGCCGCGCTCGGCGCGCTCGGCCACAGCGTGGGCTCGCAGGGCGAGGGCTACGCAGGCCTCGGACCGAAGGGGGCACCGGCGCTGTGGCTGTACGAGTCGGCCGCGACGTCGGCATCGGCGTCGAGCGCGGGCGCGCACGTCGCGTTCCGTGCGCCCGACCGCGCATCGGTGCAGCGCTTCCACGCGCAGGGGCTGGCCGCGGGCGGCCGCGACAACGGCGCGCCGGGGCTGCGGCCGGACTACTCGGCCGACTACTACGCGGCCTTCCTGATCGACCCCGACGGCCACAACGTCGAGGCGGTCTGCTTCGCAAGCTGAGGCGGCGCTATTCGCTGATCGACCAGTGTCGCTCGCACTTGCGGCAGCACACCTCGACGCGGCCGTGGGCGCGGTCTTCCGCGACCAGCGTGAAGCGCGCGTAGGTGCCGCACTGCGGGCAGTCGGCCTGGTTGGCGGTCGCCTCGGCGTGCGTCAGCAGGTAGAGGTAGCGCCGCAGCGCCCAGACGCCGACGCCGCCGCACAGCAGCACGGCGCCGAAGTCCCACAGCTGGTCGAGCAGCGGGCCGCGGCGGTCGAACGCCTCGAACGTGGCGAACACGCCGACCGCGCAGAGGAAGGTGAGCACGAGGTGGGCGTGGCTCTGCAGCAGCTCGCGTTCGTACCACTTGCGAAAGCCGTGCTTGCGGATGCCTTCGGCGAGACCCATGGCTCCCTCCTATCGAGCATTCGACATCTGACGACACCCCGAACGGACGGTGCTGCTGTCGCGCATGATGGAAAGCTCAACGACGAGACGGCATCGTGGCACAGCGCGCCGCGCCCGCCATGCCGGCCGGTGGTCACCGACCGCCGCGCTCGGGGATCGTGGGCGGTGCGGCGCCGTCGTCCGCCTCGCCGTTCGCGTCGCCGGTGACGTCGCCTGAGTCGGCGCCAGGACCTTCCTCGCCGGAGCCGCCGACCACGGCCGCGATCGCCCGCTCGCGCGCGCGGCGCACCGCGTCGCCCACCGCCGGGCCAACCAGGCCGCGCGATGCCGCCTCGGCCGCCACCGCCGCGGTGTCGACCGCGAGCGCCGCGTCGAGCACGGTCTGCAGCCGCGCGCGCGGCTCGTAGGGCGCGTCCTCGAAGCCGAGCCGGCCGCGCGCGTCGCACTCGCAGGCGAGCAGCACGTCGGCGAAGCGCGCGGGGCGCCGCAGCGCGTTGCAGCGCTGCAGCAGCCGCAGCAGCGCGGCCGCGCCGAACGCCGCGCTGCGATGCACGTGGCCGTGCTCGCGCGCCACCACCTCGGCCAGCTCGCGGCAGTCGGCCGGCACGCGCCAGCGCTCGCTCACCGCGCGCAGCAGCGCGACGCTGCGCGCCTCGTGGCCGAGGTGGCGCGGCCACTGCTGCGGCGGCGTGCTGCCCTTGCCGAGGTCATGGCACAGGCAGGCGTAGCGCACCTCGAGCGACGCGTCCAGGCGCGCGGCCATGTCGAGCACCATCATCAGATGCACGCCGGTGTCGACCTCGGGGTGCGCGTCGGCGCGCTGCGGCACGCCCCACAGGCGGTCGACCTCGGGCAGCAGCACGGCCAGCGCGCCGCAGTCGCGCAGCACCTCGAACAGGCGCGACGGACGCGCCTCCATCAGCCCGCGCGCGAGCTCCTGCCACACGCGCTCGGGGACCAGCGCATCGACCTCGCCGGCGCGCACCATCGAACGCATCAGCTCGCGCGTCTCGTCGGCCACGGTGAAGTCGGGCCAGCGCGCGGCGAAGCGCGCGACGCGCAGGATGCGCACCGGGTCCTCGACGAACGCCGCCGACACGTGGCGCAGCACGCGCTCGCGCAGGTCGCGCCGGCCGCCGAACGGATCGACCAGCGCGCCGTGCTCGTCCTGCGCGATGGCGTTGATGGTCAGGTCGCGCCGCGCCAGGTCCTGCTCCAGGGTGACGTCGGGCGCGGCGTGGAAGTGAAAGCCGTGATAGCCCGGCCCGGTCTTGCGCTCGGTGCGCGCGAGCGCCACCTCCTCGCGCGTGAGCGGGTGCAGGAAGACCGGGAAGTCGCGCCCCACCGGCACGAAGCCGGCGGCCAGCAGCTCGTCGGGCGTGGCGCCGACCGCGACCCAGTCGCGATCGCCCGCCGGCCGGCCGAGCAGGCCGTCGCGCACCGCGCCGCCGACGAGGTAGAGCTTCATCGCGGCCGATCTTATCGACCGGCCGCGCGGCGCGGGCTCAGGCCCAGTCGGGCCGGGTGCGGTACGGTTCCTCGAACTGCAGGAAGTCGCGCTCGGCCAGCGCGTCGGCCTCCCAGGCGGCGACGGCGGGCGACGCGAACACGCGCCCGACGTAGCCCGCCGCGTCGGCCGGCAGCGGCAGCGCGTAGGTGCGCAGCCGTCCGCACACCGGCGCGTAGAAGGCGTCGGCGATCGAGAACTCGCCGAACAGGAACGGGCCGCCGTGCGCGTCGAGCAGGCCGTGCCACATCGAGACGATGCGGTCGAGGTCGGCACGCACCGTCGGCTCGGCGGCCAGCACGCGCGCGCCCACCTCGGGCAGCCGCGCCTCGATGTGCTGCGGGAAGTGGCTGCGCAGCGCGCCGAAGCCCGAGTGCATCTCGGCGACCACGCTGCGCGCGCGGGCGCGTGCCCTGGGGTCGCGCGGCCACAGCGCGAGCTGCGGATGGCGCTCGGCCAGCGTCTCGGCGATGGCCAGGGTGTCCCAGATCGCGAGGCCGTCGTCGTCGACCAGCACCGGCACGCGGCCGACCGGCGACACCTCGGCGATCCGGCGCTTGAACCCGGAGCCGGGATCGAACGAGTCGAAACGGATCCGCACCTCCTCGAAGGGAATGCCGAAGTGCCGCATCAGTACCCACGGCCGCATCGACCACGACGAGTAGTTCTTGTTGCCGATGTAGAGCTTGGTCATGCGCCGATGCTAGCCGGCCGCGGCCGGGCGCGGCGCTGCCGATCGCGCATGAAGCCCATGCGCTCCGCTCATGCGGCCGTGGCGTTCAGCGCCGCGCGACCGCGCGCCACGCGTTCAGCCTGCCGCGTCCGCGCTGCTCGGCCAGATACGCCGGCGCCACGGCCTCCAGCGCCGCCGGCGTGATGCCGAGCGCGTCGAGCCCCGGCAGGCTGCCGCTGGCGACGTTGGGCACCTTCAGCGAGTCGAGGTTGTCGCGCGAGATCAGCGGCTCGCCGGGCAGCAGCTCGAACGCGGCGGCCTGGATGCGGCCGATCGCGTCGGGCAGCGCGATCACGGGGCGCTCGTGGCCCGACCAGCGGCCGGCCAGCCGCACCAGCTCGCGCAGCGTGTAGCGGCGCGGACCGGCGCACTCGTAGGTGCGCCCGATGGTCGCGCGGTCGTCGAGCGCACGCGCGATCGCGCTGGCGACGTCGCGCACCCACACCGGCTGCATCGGCGCGTCGGCGCCGGCCAGCATCATCAGCGGCATCAGCGCCTGCAGCGACGCGAACAGGTTGAGGAAGCGGTCCTCGGCGCCGAAGATGACCGACGGACGCAGCACCGTCACGTCCAGGCCCGACTCCTTCAGCACCGCCTCGCCGGCGGCCTTGCTGCGCAGGTAGCGCGACGGCGCGTCGGGCGCGACGCCGAGCGCGCTGACGTGCACCACGCGGCGCACGCCGTGGCGCGCGCAGGCCGCCGCCAGCCGGCGCGGCAGCTCGACGTGCACGCGCTGGAAGTCGGCCTCGCTGCCGTGCAGGATGGCCACGAGGTTGACCACCGCGCGCACGCCGGACATCACGCGGTTGAGCGCCGCGTCGTCGTGCACGTTCGCCTGCACCAGCTCGACGCCGGGCAGCCACTGGATGGCGCGGCCGTGCGCGAGCCGGCGCGTCGGCACGCGCGCATCGGCGACGCCGTCGCGGTCGGCCAGCACGTCGAGCAGGCTGCGGCCGACGAAGCCGGTGCCGCCGAGGACGAGGACGGGACCTTGGTTCATGCGGTCGGGTTTGCGCAAGGCTCAGGGCAGTTCGTTGTCGGGCGGCGGCGCCGCGGCGTCGCGCGGGCCGATCAGCCGGCCCAGCCGCGCCTTCAGCGACGGCGCGGGCTGGCCCAGGATGGCGGCGTAGTACGTGGCGTTGGACAGCACCTTCTTCACGTAGTCGCGCGTCTCGCTGAACGGGATGTTCTCGGCCCATGCGGCCGGATCGAGCCGCGGGCCCTCGCGCCAGCGGCGCGGCCGGCTCGGGCCGGCGTTGTACGCCGCCGCGGCCATGGCCTGCGAGCCGTCGAAGTCGTCGAGCACGAGGCGCAGGTAGCTGGTGCCGAGTTTCAGGTTGATGTCGCGGTCGGTGATCAGGTCGGGCGTGAACGGCAGGCCGATCTTGCGTGCGGTCCAGCGCGCGGTGGCCGGCATGATCTGCATCAGCCCCGACGCTCCGACGTGCGAGCGCGCGTCCATGATGAAGCGCGACTCCTGGCGGATCAGGCCGTACACGTAGGCCGGGTCGAGGCCGGCCTCGCGCGCTTTCGCGGTGAGCTCGGCGCGGAAGGGCAGCGGGAAGCGCTGCGCCACGTCGACCTCGCGGCGCGTGCGGTCGCTGGTGTTGATGCAGCGGTCCCACACCTCGCGCTCGCAGGCGAGCTGCGCGGCCGCCAGCAGCTCGCGGTCGCCCATGCCGCGCAGCGAGAAGTTCCACTCGCGCACGCCCTCGTTGCGCAGGCCGAGCGCGATGAGCAGCAGCGCCCGGTCGAGCCCGGGGTGCTTGACGGCCGCCACGCGCTCGGCCGGCGTGAGCGGCGCGGGCGGCTCGGGCAGCACGATGGGCTCGCCCAGGTCTTCGGCGGCGAGCTTGCCGTAGAAGTGCATCTGGCCCGACAGCGACACGAGCAGCGCGTGCCCCGCGGCGCGCTGCGGTGCGCCGTCGACGCCGTCGGCGGCGCTGCGCATCAGCGCGCGCGCCTTCCAGTACACCCACGCCGGGTCGCGCTGCTCGGCTTCGCTCATGGCGTCGATCGACGCGAGCACCTGCGCCCAGTCACCGGCGCCGTCGTTGGCGCGCAGCGCGGCGCGCACGCCCCACGCGCGCGTCTCGTCGCTCCAGTCGGCGGCACTCTTGCCGGCGACCTCGGCGGCGCGGCGGTACCAGCCGTTGGCCTCGGGCGCGAGCTTCTGCGCGGCCTGGCGCGCCACCTGCGACCACGCCCAGCCGGCCAGGTCGGCGGGCAGCGCGCGCTCGAAGCGGCGCTCGAGCTGCGCGGCGGCGGCCTCCGGCTCGTGGGCGGCCATGCGCGCGAGCGCGAGCGCCGTCAGCTCGGCGTTCGTGCGACCGGCCGTCGAGGCCTTGCGCGTGACGTAGCGCCCGGCGTTGTCGGCGATCTCGCCCACGGCGGCGGCGGCGCCGTTGCCGAGCAGGCCCGCGGCCTTCTGCGCGGCGCGCAGGCGCCCGGCCTCCACCGACGACTGCGCCTTGCGCCACACGTCGGCCGCGTCGAAACGCTTCGCCTCGAACAGCGTCTGCGCCATCAGCGCGCAGCCCTCGTCGCTGTCGCGCTGGGCGAGCCAGGCGGCGCGCGCGCGCTCGGTCACGTCGCGCCCGGCCGCGTGCTCGGCCAGCAGCGCGTAGCAGGTGACCTCGCGGTCGTCGTTCATGCGAAAGCGCGGGAAGTCGCGCGCGAAGTTCGCCCAGTCGCGCCGCTTGCCGAGCTCGAGCAGCCAGTCGTTGCGCAGCCGGTCCTCGACGTAGCTGCCGCGCCAGCGGGCGTAGAAGGCCTCGACCTCGTCGACGCTCGCGTCGGCCAGCCGGTTGGTCAGCTCCCAGTACTCGACCCACATCGCCAGCGGATGGCGCTCGGACTCGGGCGCGGCCATCACCGCGGCGCGGGTGGCGGCGAGGCGCTGGCGGTCCTTCTTGCGGAAGGCCTCGCGCGCCTCGACCACGGTGTCCTGGCCGGTCTGGGCGTGCGCGACAGGCAGCGCGAGCGGCAGCGCGGCGGTCGACAACGCGGCCGCGGCCAGCCAGCGCGAGAGCAGGTACCGTCGGGTCATGGGGTTCCGATCCAATCGTAGCGCACGCGTTTCATCCCTTGATTCCGGTCGTTCGTCGCAATCCGCTTCATGCCGGGTTCCGAATGCGGAACCCTTGCGGTCCAGGCTCGCTCCCAACAGCCTCATCGGTTGATCGATAGGCCGCTTCGAACACGACAGCTCCTGTTCTGCGGCTACTTCCACGGGCGTCACGTTCGCGTGACGCCCGCTTTCTTTCGTGGGCCGGGCGGTCGCCCGTTCAACCCGCGTCGCCGATCGCCGCGCGCGTGAGTGCGGCCTGCTCGCGCACCCAGCGGGTGAACTCGCTCAGCTCCGGCCGCAGGCGCGCCTCCGGCAGCAGGATCTGCCAGTAGGTGAAGGGGCTGGTCATGCGTCCGGCGGCGCCGAAGGGCTCGACCAGCTCGCCGCGCTCGATCGACTCGTGCACCAGCGCCAGCCGGGCGAGCGCCACGCCCTGGCCGGCCAGCGCGCCCTGGATCTGCTGGTAGGTGAAGTTCAGCCGCACCCAGCGGCGCGGCTCGAGCTGCGGCAGGCCGTGTTCGCGCAGCCAGCGACGCCAGTTCAGCCACTCGGTGCTGGCCAGCGGGCTGTCCTCGTCGAGCAGCGCGTGGCCGGCCAGGTCGGCCGGCTCGCGCAGCGGCGGGGCGCGACCGCTGGCGGCCTGCTCCGCCAGCTGGGCGCTCACGACCGGCGTGAGGATCTCGCCGAACAGCCGCTCGGCGCCCGGCGGCGCGGCGTCGGGGTGGCAGTAGCGCAGCGCCACGTCGAGGTCGGGGTCGTCGAGGCCGACGAAGACGTCGCCGGCCGAGACGCGGATGTCGATGTCGGGATGCGCCGTCTGGAACGTATGCAGCCGCGGGATCAGCCACAGCGACGCGAACGAGGCGAAGGTGGTCAGGCCGACGTGGCGCCGGCCGCGCGCCACGCGGATCTGCCGCACCGTCGCGTCGAGCCGGTCCAGCAACGGCGCCACGGCGCGCATCAGCGTGTGGCCGGCATCGGTCAGCTCGACCTTGCGGGTGCCGCGCAGGAACAGCGGCGCGCCGAGCTCGTCTTCGAGCGTGCGGATCTGCCGGCTCACGGCCGACTGCGTCAGGTGCAGTTCGGTCGCCGCGGCGCTGAAGCTCAGGCGCCGCGCGACGGCTTCGAACGCGCGGATCGGGCCGACCGCCAGCGGCCGCATGCGGGGAGGTCTATTCATTCGCTTCTCGCATGATTGAGGGTGCCGGAACTCATTGGCCCGGCAGCTCGTGATGGCGAAGAATACCTCTGCGAACTACCCGAGGAAGCCATCATGACGCGCATCGCCAGCATGACCAGCACGCAACAATCCGCCGCCCTGCCCGACGGCCGTCCGAGCGGCCTGCAGCCGGGTTGGCTGCTCGAGCGCGGACAGGCGCTGACCCTGCTGCCGCAGGCCATGCCGCGCTGGGTGCGCGTGGTCGAAGGGGAGGTGTGGTTGACGCTCACCGCGCGCGACGGCCGCGGCAGCGACGACTGGTGGCTGCTGCGCGGCGACCGCTGGATGCTGCCGTCGGGCGCGGCGGCGGTGCTCGAGGCCCGCGGCCGCGCGCGCTTCGAGCTGCTGGAGCTGCCCGAGCCGGTCAGCGCGAGCCGGGCTTCCGACGCGTCGCCCGGGTGGCGGCGCCTGCCGGCGCTGCTGCGCCGCTGGGTGCAGCGCGCGTCGTTCGAGCCGCAGCCGACCTGCCCGGTGGCCTGAGCGCCGCGGCCGAGCGGGCGCGCAGCGCGGCCTCGATGGCGCGCCGCGCCCACGGCGCCATCAGCGCCGCCGACTCGATCGCCTCGGGCGGCACGGTCCAGTAGCTCATCGTGATCGGCCGGCCCTTGCCGTCGTAGACGAAGGGCCGGCAGCCGGCGGCCTCGAAGGCCGGCTGGGTGCCGGCGTCGACCTTCAGGTAGAGCTGCTCGAAGGCGACGATCGCGACGAACAGGTCGTCGAGGTACAGGCCGTGGCCGCCGAACATGCGCTTCGCGCGCGCCGCGCCCAGTGGCGCCAGCAGCTCCAGGCAATGATCGACGAAGGCGTCCCGCACGCAGGCAGTGTAGGCACAATGCGCCGCACGATGAGCACCGACCCGCTGCAGCCGACGCGCGACAAGAAGCTGCTGCGACGTCAGCTGCAGTTCGAGCGCCTGCAGATGCCCGACCGGCCGCAGCGCGCCGCGGCGCTGCAGGAGGTGCTGCGGGTGTGGCTGGTGGGCCGGCGTGAGTCGACGATCGGCGCGTACTGGCCGATCAAGGGCGAGTTCGATCCGCTGCCGGCGCTGTTCCGCTGGAGCGAGGTCGACCCGCGGCGCCGCATCGGGCTGCCGGTGATCGACCGCCACACGAAGCAGCTGCGCTTTCACGTCTGGTACCCCGGCTGCCCGATGGAGGAGGACGCCTACGGCATCCCCAAGCCCAAGGACACCGAGGAGTTCCAGCCGCAGCTGCTGCTGGTGCCCTGCGTGGGCTACGGCCCGAAGGGCGTGCGGCTCGGCTACGGCGGCGGCTTCTACGACCGCACCCTGGCCGCGCTGCAGCCGCGCCCGTACACCGTGGGCGTCGGCTTCGCGCACGACTTCGTGCCGTGGCTCGAGGCGGAGCCGCACGACGTGCCGCTCGACGCCGTGCTCAACGAGGACGGCACGGTCTGGCAGCGCGACGCCTGATCAGCCGCGCGGCAGGCCGAGCCGGCGGCAGATCTCCGCGGTCGCGGCCGACTGGTTCATCGTGTAGAAGTGCAGCCCCGGCACGCCGGCCGTGCGCAGCTGGTCGCACAGGTCGGTGATGACGTCCAGGCCGAACGCGCGGATCGATTCCACGTCGTCGCCGAAGGCCTCGAGCCGCAGGCGCATCCAGCGCGGCACCTCGGCGCCGCAGTTGTCGGCGAAGCGCAGCAGCCCGCTCGAGTTGGTGATCGGCATGATGCCCGGCACCACCGGGATGTCGGCGCCCAGCGCGTGCGCCTCGTCGACGAAGCGGAAGTACGCGTCGCTGTTGAAGAACATCTGCGTGATCGCCGCGTCGGCGCCGGCCTTCACCTTGGCGGCGTAGGCCTGCAGGTCGGCGCGCGGGTTCTTCGCCTGCGGGTGCGTCTCGGGGTAGGCCGCGACCTCGATGCGGAAGCGCCGGCCGGTCTCGGCGCGGATGAAGGCCACCAGGTCGCTCGCGTAGCGGAACTCGCCGAACGAGCCGTAGCCGCTGGGCAGGTCGCCGCGCAGCGCGACGATGCGCCGGATGCCGGCGGCGTCGAACTCGGCGAGCTTGGCGCGGATGGACTCGCGGCTCGCGCCGATGCACGAGAAGTGCGGCGCCGCGTCGCAGCCTTCGGCGAGGATGGCGCGCACCGCGTCCATCGTGCCTTGCTGCGTCGAGCCGCCGGCGCCGTAGGTGACCGAGCAGAACTCGGGCTTCAGCGCGTACAGCTCGCGCCGCACCTGCACCAGCCTGGCCACGCCCTCGGGCGTCTTGGGCGGAAAGAACTCGAGGCTGATCGGGAAGTCGCTCACGGCGAAGGCTCCAGGTCGGGTTGCCCGCGCGTCGCGCGGACGAAGAATTCGCGGTTGCCGTCGCCGCCTTCGACGGCGCTGGCGAACCAGTCGAGCACGGCCAGGCCGGCCTCGGCGCAGGCCGCGCGCAGCTTCGCCTCGACCTGCGGGTACAGCGCCGGATCCTTCACCACGCCGCCCTTGCCGAGCTGCCCGGGCTGCAGCTCGAACTGCGGCTTCACGAGCATCAGCAGCGTGCCGCCGGGCCGCAGCAGCGGCGCGAGCGCCGGCAGCACGAGCGCGAGCGAGATGAACGACAGGTCGCCGGTCAGCAGGTCGAAGCCTGCGGCGGGCATCGCGTCGCCGAGATCGGCGGCGCGCAGGTGGCGCGCGTTGAGGCCTTCGAACGCGCGCACGCGCGGGTCGTCGCGCAGCCGCGGCGCGAGCTGGCCGTGGCCGACGTCGACGCCGACCACGCGCGCCGCGCCGCGCGCCAGCAGCACGTCGGTGAAGCCGCCGCTGCCCTGACCGACGTCGAGGCAGACGAGGCCGCGCGGCTGCAGGCCGACGTGCGCGAGCGCGCCGTCGAGCTTCAGCCCGCCGCGCGAGGCCCAGCGCAGCTCGGCGTCGTCGGTCACCTCGAGCGCGCAGCCGTCGGGCAGCTCGTCGCCGGCCTTGCGCGGGACGGTCCAGCCGCGCGGGCCGCGCCAGCGCACCGCGCCGCGCTCGATCAGGCGCTGCGCGGCCGAGCGCGACGGCGCCAGGCCGCGGGCGACGAGCAACTGGTCGGCGCGCATGACGGCCGCCTGCGCCCGCGTTCAGTACCGGTACGTGTCGGGCTTGTACGGACCTTCCTTCGGCACCCCGATGTACGCGGCCTGCTCGTCGGACAGCTCGGTCAGCATCGCGCCGAGCTTCTTCAGCTGCAGGCGCGCCACCTTCTCGTCGAGGTGCTTGGGCAGGGTGTAGACCTTGCCGGCCTCGTAGTAGTCGCTGTGCGTGAACAGCTCGATCTGCGCGATGGTCTGGTTGGCGAACGAGCTCGACATCACGTAGCTCGGGTGGCCGGTGCCGCAGCCCAGGTTCACCAGCCGGCCCTTGGCGAGCAGGATGATGCGCTTGCCGTCGGGGAAGATCACGTGGTCGACCTGCGGCTTGATCTCCTCCCAGCGGCACCGGGCCGCGAGCGCCTCGACCTCGATCTCGTTGTCGAAGTGGCCGATGTTGCAGACGATCGCCTGGTCCTTCATGCGGGCCATGTGGTCGTGCGTGATGACGCCCTTGTTGCCGGTGGCGGTGACGAAGATGTCGGCCTTGTCGGCGGCGTAGTCCATCGTCACCACGCGGTAGCCTTCCATCGCGGCCTGCAGCGCGCAGATGGGATCGATCTCGGTGATCCACACCTGCGCCGACAGCGCGCGCAGCGCCTGGGCCGAGCCCTTGCCCACGTCGCCGTAGCCGCACACCACGGCGATCTTGCCGGCCACCATCACGTCGGTGGCGCGCTTGATGCCGTCGACCAGGCTCTCGCGGCAGCCGTACAGGTTGTCGAACTTGCTCTTGGTGACCGAGTCGTTGACGTTGATCGCGCGGAACATCAGCGTGCCGGCGGCCGACATCTCCTTCAGGCGGTGCACGCCGGTCGTGGTCTCTTCGGTCACGCCGATGATCTTCGCGCTCTTGCGCGAGTACCAGGTCGGGTCCTCGGCGAGCTTGGCCTTGATGGCCGCGAAGAGCTCGCGCTCCTCCTCGCTCTTGGGGTTGGCGATGACCGAGGCGTCCTTCTCGGCGCGCTTGCCCAGGTGCATGAGCAAGGTGGCGTCGCCGCCGTCGTCGAGGATCATGTTCGGACCTTCGTTGTCGCTGCCCTTGGGCCCGAACTCGAAGATGCGGTGCGTGAAGTCCCAGTAGTCCTTCAGCGACTCGCCCTTGTAGGCGAACACCGGCGTGCCGTTGGCCACCAGCGCGGCGGCGGCGTGGTCCTGCGTGCTGAAGATGTTGCATGAGGCCCAGCGCACCTGTGCGCCCAGCGCCTCGAGCGTCTCGACCAGCACCGCGGTCTGGATGGTCATGTGCAGGCTGCCGGTGATGCGCGCGCCCTTCAGCGGCTGGCGCGCGGCGTACTCGTCGCGGATCGCCATCAGGCCGGGCATCTCGGTCTCGGCGATGCGGATTTCCTTGCGGCCCCAGTCGGCGAGCGACAGGTCGGCCACGACGTGGTCCTGCGAGGGCTTGAGAACAGCGTTCATGCGTGAGATCTCCGATGTCTGGAAACCCGCGCCGACCGCCCTGGTGCGAACTCACCCGGACCGATCCCGCGGGTGAGCGCCGTTGCCTGGAAGGATTCCGAGCCTGGGGCCCTGGGGCGGGCCTTGCAACGCTCCTCGGAACTGCGGCGGATTCTAGCGGCGCCGCGGCGCGCGTGCCGTGGCCCGGGCGGCCGAGCGGTCACCCGGCCCGGGGGGCGCGAGCGCCGCTCAGCCGTTGCCGGCGGCCGCGAGCTGGTCGTCGCCGCGACTGGGCACCAGGGACGGCCGGCCGACGATCAGCGGGTCGGCCGCGCCGATGGAGTCGACGTCCTTGCGCACGTACGGCAGGCGATGCAGCAGGTAGCGCATCGCGTTCAGCCGCGCGCGCTTCTTGCAGTCCGACTTGATCACGGTCCACGGCGCGTCGGAGGTGTCGCAGTGCAGGAACATCGCCTCCTTGGCGCGCGTGTACTCGTCCCACTTGTCGAGCGAGGCCATGTCGATCGGCGACAGCTTCCACTGCTTGAGCGGGTGCGCCTGCCGTTCCTTGAAGCGCCGCCGCTGCTCGGCGCGGCTGACCGAGAACCAGAACTTGAACAGGTGCACGCCCGAGCGCACGAGGTGGCGCTCGAACTCCGGCGCCTGGCGCATGAACTCGTCGTACTCGACGTCGGAGCAAAAGCCCATCACGCGCTCGACGCCGGCGCGGTTGTACCAGCTGCGATCGAACAGCACGATCTCGCCGCGCGTCGGCAGGTGCTGGATGTAGCGCTGGAAGTACCACTGCCCGCGCTCGCTCTCCGACGGCTTCTCCAGCGCCACCACGCGCGCGCCGCGCGGGTTCAGGTGCTCCATGAAGCGCTTGATCGTGCCGCCTTTGCCGGCGGCATCGCGCCCCTCGAACAGGATCACCACGCGCTGGCCCGTCTCCTTGACCCACGCCTGCAGCTTCAGCAGCTCGACCTGCAGGCGGTACTTCTGCTTCTCGTAGCTCTTGCGCGACAGCGGGTGGCGGTACGGATAGCGCCCCTCGCGCCAGCCGGGCGCGAGCTCGGTGTCGGGGTCGGCGTCCTCGTCGGCGGCCGCGGGCGCGCGCTCCAGCAGCGCGCGGCGCAGTTCGCGCACCTCGTCGGGCGACGCGCCGGCCACGAGCGCCTGCAGCTGCTCGACGAGCGGGCGGCCGGCCTCGCCCTGCGCGCGGCGGGCGAGCACGTCGCGCAGCACCATCGTCTGCACGGTGCTCGCCTCGGAGCTGGCGCGCTCGACACGCTCGCGCTCCAGGCTGCGGCGGTCGAACGACGGCGCGATGTCGCCGGCTTCGACCGGGCGCGGCGCGTCGGCGCGTCGCGCCCGAGGCTTGCGGTGCGCTGCCGGCAGCGGCGCGGCCGCCGTGGTGTCGTCGCGTGCCATGTGCGGGTCCTCCTCGCGTGACCTCCTGTTGACCGATTCATCATGGTTCCGGTCCGGCGTGGCTCTGTTGACCGACGTCAAGTGCGCTGCAGCATCGGCCGTGCCCGTGACAAACTCGAAACCATGCCCAGCGCCGCAGTACCGTTCGCCCAGCTGAGCCCCGCGCACCTGCGCGACGTGGCCGGCGTGCTCACCGACATCGACGACACCCTCACGCGCGACGGCGCGATCGATCCGCCGGCGCTCGCCGCGCTGCGGGCCCTGCACGAAGCCCGCGTGCCGGTGTTCGCGGTCACCGGCCGGCCCATGGGCTGGAGCGAGCCGTTCGCGCTGAGCTGGCCCGTCGCCGCCATCGTCGCCGAGAACGGCGCGGTGGCGCTGTGGCGCGACGGCGCGACGCTGCAGCGCGAGTACGCGCAGGACGCCGCCACGCGCGAGCGCAACGCGCACCGCCTCGCCGCCGCGGCCGGGCGCGTGCTGCGCGAGGTGCCCGGCGCGCGCCTGGCGCGCGACAGCGCCGGCCGCGTGACCGACATCGCGATCGACCACGCCGAGTTCGAGCGGCTCGACGATCGCGCGATCGCGCGCGTGGTCGAGCTGATGCGCGACGAAGGCATGAACGCGACTGTGAGCTCGATCCACGTCAACGGCTGGTTCGGCGAGCACGACAAGCTCTCCGGCGCGCGCTGGATCGTGCGGCGCCGCCTCGGCCGCGACCTCGACGCCGAGCGGGCGCGCTGGGTGTACGTGGGCGACTCGACGAACGACCAGCGCATGTTCGGCCACTTCCCGCTGAGCGTGGGCGTGGCCAACCTGCGGCACTTCGCGGCGCAGCTCCAGACGTGGCCGGCGTACATCACCGAAGGCGAGCGCGGCGAGGGCTTCGCCGAAGTGGCGCACGCCATCGTCGCGGCGCGCGCCGGCGAGCGTCGGGCGTGAAAGGGCCCGCCATGCACGACGGTGCGACGGGCCCGGCGCGCTCGCCGTGGGCCGCCGCGTTCGCGCTCGCGCTCGCGTCGGCCGTCTCGCTCGGCCTCGCGCGCTTCGCCTACGCGATGCTGCTGCCGCCGATGCGCGCCGACCTCGGCTGGAGCTACTTCCTCGCCGGCGCGATGAACACCGCCAACGCGGCGGGCTACCTCGCCGGCGCGCTGCTGGTGCCGCGCGCGATGGCGCGGCTCGACGCGCGCGCCCTGATGCTCGCCGGCGGCTTCGGCGCCGCCGCGCTGCTGGCCCTGCACGCCGCGACCGCGAACGACGCGGCGCTGCTCGTGCTGCGCTTCGGCACCGGCATGGCGAGCGCGGCGTCGTTCGTCTGCGGCGGCGTGCTCGCCGCGCGGCTCGGCAGCGCGAGCGCGCATCCGGGGCGCGTGCTCGGCCTGTACTACGGCGGCACCGGCTTCGGCATCGTGGCCTCGGCGCTGGCGGTGCCCCCGCTGGTCGTGCTGCAGGTCGCCCACGCCTGGCGCTGGGCCTGGGTGGCGCTGGCCGTGCTGGCGCTGGCGGCGACCGCGATCACGGCGCTGGGCACGCGCGGCCGCGGCGCGCCGCCCGCGGCGGCCGGCGCGCGCGGCCGCTTCGACTGGCGGCCCTTCGGCTTCGGCCTCGCCGGCTACCTGATGTTCGGCCTCGGCTACATCGGCTACATGACGTTCGTGATCACCCTGCTGCGCGAGCAGGGCCTGCGCGACGGGCTCGTGATCGCGTTCTACGTGCTGCTCGGCTGCGGCGTGGTGGCGTCGTCGTGGCTGTGGGCCGGCGTGCTGCAGCGCTGGCACGGCGGACAGGCGCTCGCGTTGCTCAACGCGCTGCTCGCGGTCGCCACCGCGCTGCCGGCGCTGAGCGCGCATCCGGCCGCGGTGTTCGCGTCGGGGCTGCTGTTCGGCAGCGTGTTCCTGTCGGTGGTGGCCTCCACCACCGCGCTGGTGCGCCACAACCTGCCGGCCGCGGCGTGGCCCGCGGGCATCGCGGCGTTCACGATCGTGTTCGCCTTCGGGCAGATCGTGGGCCCGAGCCTCATCGGCTGGGTGGCCGACGGCGAAGGCGGACTGGTGCGCGGCTTCGCGTGGTCGGCCGGCGTGCTGGCGCTCGGGGCGGTGCTGGCGATGCGTCAGCGGGCGCTGGTGGCGGCCGGCGCCTGAGGGGCTCGACGCCCGCGCAGGAACTCGCGCAGCCGCTCGACCTCGGCCTCGAACGCGCGGCGGAACGATGCGTCGCACGGCCTGGCGCCGACGAAGCCCGCCTGCACGTCGAGCGATTCGCCGCGCTGCGCGACGTTGGCCCAGCCGATGACGTGCTCGCGCCACAGCATCGGCAGCGCGTAGTAGCCGAGCTTGCGCTGCGGCGCCGGCGTGTAGGCCTCGAAGCGGTAGGCCCAGCCCCACAGCAGCTCGAAGCGGCGGCGGTCCCACACGACGGGGTCGAACGGGGCGAGCAGGCGCAGCGCGTCGTCGGGCGCATGGCGCTTCGAGGCCGGGTCCTCGTCGACGGGCCACCACCACTCGACACCGTCGACCGTCGCGCCCGGCAGCCGCGCGCGGGCGCGTTCGAGCGCGGCCTCGCGGTCGTGCTCCCACTGCGGCACGCCGGCGCGCAGGAAGCGCAGCAGCTCGACCAGGCTGCGCCGCGGCAGCGGCGCGTACTTGCGCACGATCACGTCGACCAGCGTGTCCATCGCCGCGCGCGGGTCGGCCGCCGGCGGGTGCGCCTCGCGCGCCGCATACAGCCGGATGCCCGACTCGCGCCGCGCGATGCGCAGCAGCCCGCGGTAGTGCATCGCGTCGAGCAGCTGCGTGCTCGCGTTGCTCGAGCCGCCGAACCAGTTGCGCACCTTGCCGTGCGCGAAGTGCGCGTCGACCTCGCGCGGGTGCACGACCCCGCGCTCGCGCACGAACGCCAGCACCGCGTCGGCCTTCGCCTGCTGCGCGCGCGTCCACGCGCCGCGCGGCGTGCGCGGGTGCATCAGCGCGTGCGTGTCGCGCGGCAGGAAGCCGTAGTTGACGAAGAAGTCCTCCTCGAGCGCCAGCCGCGGGTAGCGGCGCTCGAGGTCGCCGGCGCGGTAGTCGCGCACGCGGTGGCGCAGGGTGAGGTCCTGCGCGCGCGCCGGCGCGCGGATCGGGTCGGCCTGCACGAAGCCGAGCCGCTCGATCGCGCGCGGCAAGGTGGTCGGCGCGAACAGCGTGCGCGCCACTGCGTGGCGGCGCAGCTGGTCGAGCGTCGGGTGGCGGCGAAGCGCAAGAGCCATCGGGCTGCGATGATGCCGCGAGCCGCGCCGATGCGCCGGGTGGCCGTCTTCGCGCATCGAGCATTCCGAAAGTGACGGTGCTGCGGTCGCGCATCATGGAAAGCTCGATGGCATCGGCAGGGGGCGCCGGTCGCGCCCCGCAGGCCACAGGAGGACGACCATGCAAGGCTGCGCATTCGTCGACGGCGAGTTCGTCGCGCCCGAACACGCCAGGATCTCGATCTTCGACTGGGGCTTCCTGCACTCGGACGCCACCTACGACGTGGCGCACGTCTGGCGGGGCCGGTTCTTCCGCCTCGACGATCACCTCGACCGCTTCGAGGCGAGTTGCCGCGCGCTGCGGCTCGACCCCGGCGTGCACCGCGAGCGCATGCGCGAGGTCATGCACGAGTGCGTGCGGCGCGCCGGCCTGCGCGATGCGTACGTCGAAGTGCTGTGCACGCGCGGACGGCCGGCACCGGGCTCGCGCGACCCGCGCACCTGCCGCAACGTGTTCATGGCCTTCGCGATCCCGTTCGTCTGGATCGCCGATCCCGACAGGCAGCGCCGCGGCATCGACCTCGTGGTCGGTACGCCGCAGCGCATTCCGCCGGCCAGCGTGGACCCGCGGATCAAGAACTACCACTGGCTCGACTTCGTGATGGGCCTGTTCGAGGCCTACGAGCGCGGCGGCGAGACCGTGGTGCTCACCGACGGGGCCGGCCACGTGACCGAAGGCCCGGGCTTCAACGTCTTCGCGGTGCACGGCGGCGCGCCGGCGACGATCGTCACGCCGGCCGCGGGGGTGCTCGAAGGCATCTCGCGCCGTACCGTGATCGAGCTCGCGCAGCGCGCGGGGCTGCGCGTCGAGCTGCGCGCGCTGCCGGTCGAGGAACTGCGCCGCGCCGACGAGGTGTTCCTCAGCAGCACCGGCGGCGGCGTGATCCCGATCGGCTCGATCGAGGGTGTGCCGGTGGGCGGTCGCGCGCCGGGCGACTTCGGCCCAGTGACGCGGCGTCTGCAGGACGCGTACTGGGCCCTGCACGACGATCCGCGTTTCGTCGAGCCGGTGCGAGGCGTGTGAGGGTGCCCGCGCGCGAGGGTGCCCGGCCAGGTCCCGCAGGACGGCTTGTGGCTGCGGCACGGCGCTGCGCCCCTTGACTTCGCTGACGCGAAGTCAGCCTGCGCCGCAAGGTGGCCCGAGCGCTGCGCGCTCGCTGTCCGGGCCTACAGCCCGGCCAGGTCCCGCAGGACG
>Ga0073934_10003498_pt1 | contig 28754 bp, 31 predicted proteins | sample LarsenN4metaG_FD_76834 | JGI IMG/M metagenome (GOLD analysis project Ga0073934, IMG submission 76834) | Hot spring sediment bacterial and archeal communities from British Columbia, Canada, to study Microbial Dark Matter (Phase II) - Larsen... ... | reverse complement strand
TTGCCAAGCATGGCACCTCCAACAGAGAAACCCCCAGTGACGATGCCGACTGGAGTGAAGACAATAACTGTTAGCGAATGGCAACCTTGGTTCCAACCTTCAGCATTGCAGGTTGCTCCGGGAACACCGATAGTGTGGGATGCTGCTGAAACCGCATCGATACACACGATCACATTCGTAACCAGAGTAACTGACTTGCAGCTGAGCATGGATCCAGCATTCACTGTAAAGACTCACACATTGCTATCACCAGGTGACGTATCAGCACCATTCACACCAGAGGCTGGTGTGTATGTGTATGTATGCGCAATACATCCATACATGACCGGTGTGATATCAGCAGGAGTTCCATACAACGCCATAACTGGCGAAATGGGAACTGGTGAAGGCGATCCAACAGTAGCAAAGTTTGCACCATGGTATCCTAGCGTAGCACCATGGCAAGACAATAGACCATTCAGGGATGCACCAAAAATATCAGGTGTTGGCGAAGTCTGGGTAGATACCCAGTTTGAAGTTGCCACGGATCCAAATTCGATAGGAGGTAAGTTCGGTAAATCGTGGCCAGGAACAGTTTCCATTGTGGATGCAAAGACTTGGCAGGTTACAGACAAGGTGAAGAGCGGATTAAACGGTCCGCACAACCTAGAGCATTCGCCTGATAGCAAGTATGTGATACAGACAAACTGGCATGACGACTATATGACATTGATTGATGCCACAACTAAAGAAATTGTAAAGAATTACATACAGACAGGTCCTGATCCAGCACATGTGGCATGGACAGATACTAACCAGATTGTGATTTCCGTGAATGCCGGTAGCGAGTTACAGGTCTTCGATGCAGCACAGGTGACCGATCCAGATGTACCATCTTCGGAGATAAAGCCTATGGGAAGCATAAAGGCATCAGTTCCTTTAGCAGGCCCGCATGGGTTCTGGTATAGAGACGGTCTGATGTCAGTGCCTTACCACTTGGCGAACCAGATGGCAATGATAGACCTCGCAGAGATGAAGGAACTATCTATTATAAACACAAGTGAATTGCCTGATGAAGTGACAGAGGATCCAGATGATACGATTGGGCCGGGTATAAACCTTGCATCATATATGGGTCCCGAGATCAATGGACACAGATTCTGGGTAACAACTGAAGTATTGCTATCACATGCAAAGTTGCTGCAGGGCAGAATGATACTGCATGACATTGGAAGCGCAGTTGGTGGGCCTTCAAGTCCACAGTTAGTAAAGGTACTTGAATTAGGTTCTACACCAATACAATCTCCAGTAAGTCCTGATGGCAAGTATGTTGTAACTGCCAATGCTGGAGGTATAGGAGTCAAAGCATCAATATCAATAACACAACTTGACTACAACAACCCAATGAATTCAAGAGTAGTAACTACATTACCGGGATATCCAGGAGCACATGGTGTTTCATATGGATACAAGGAAGGTGGCGGAGTGTACGCATATGTAACAACCAAGTTTGCACCAGTACTGCAAGTGGTTGATCTAACAACAAGTCCACCATCACTGGCAGGCGAAGTTGATCTAGGTAATGGTTGGGGCGGAATGGGAGTAACAGCAATACCTACGGCAACATTCTATCCTACATTGGATGAAAATCCGCTTGGGAAGCTGTACAAGTAACCAATCCCTTCTTTTTTGTTTTTGTATCTACCTTAAAGTTAATTAACGAATGTTTGGTGTAGAACCGATATGCAATTTAGAGTAGATAGAGATTCTTTGGGTGAGATCAAAATACCTGTTGATGCTTATTATGGACCTTTTACTGCAAGGGCATTAAAGAATTATAATATTACTGGTAGATCCTCGCATCAGAATTTGATCATAGCATATGCTATGATCAAGAGATCTGCTGCACTTGCAAATATGCAGTTGAAGAAACTTGATTCAAAGAAGGGTAATGCGATAGTTAAGGCATGTGATGAGGTTCTGCATGGTTCCTTGATAAAGCAGTTTGTTGTTGATGCCATTAACTCTGGGGCGGGAACTGCATTTAACATGAATGTTAACGAGGTGATCGCAAACAGAGCATTGGAGATATTGCATAGAAAGAAGGGCAATTACAAATACATCAGTCCAAACGATGATGTTAATATGGCTCAGTCAAGCAACGATACATTTCCTACAGCATTACATGTTGCAATTCTTTTAGATGCTAAAGAACTCTTACCTAGAATAGATAAACTTGTTGCATCACTAAGAAAGAAGGCCAAGCAGTTTAGCGATTCAGCGAAGATAGGAAGAACCCATCTGATGGATGCGTTGCCAGTTACACTAGGTATGGAGTTTGAGGCATATGCAGTTGCAATAGAAAATGCAAAGGACGCGATAGAGATTGCAATGAAGGAACTTGAGTATGTTGCATTGGGAGGTACTGCTGTTGGAACTGGTGCAAATGCACCTAAAGGTTACAGAACACTCGCAATAAAGAATCTTGTAAAAATATCTGCTCTTAACCTAAAACCTGTGAAGGATATGCGTTATGGATTGCAGAGCAGATTTGCAGCTGCAAACTTTTCTTCTGCATTAAGAAACTTGGCATTGGAACTCATAAGGATAGCAAATGACATTCGCCTGATGGCATCGGGACCAACAGCTGGACTTGCCGAAGTTACAATACCAGCAATACATGCGGGTTCATCAATAATGCCTGGAAAAGTAAATCCATCATTGGCCGAGTCATTGAATATGGTATGCTTTAATGTAATCGGCAATGATCTATCTGTTGCATTAGCATCTCAGGCAGGACAGTTTGAGCTCAACGTGATGTTACCAGTAATGGCAAAATGTGTTCTGGAGTCAGTTGATATGCTAAAGAATATTCTGCCAATGTTTTCAGAAAACATGATTGATGGTTTACAGGCCAACAGGGGAAGATTGGAATCATATATAGAGAAGAGTCCCGTATTGGTTGCATTGCTTGCTCCGTATATAGGCTACATGAAGGCTGCTGAGTTGTATAAGGAGGCGTTGAAGAAAAATACCAGTGTTAGGGAACTGATTTTAAAGAAAGGTTTGATGCGCAAGGAGACTGTTGACAAAATCCTAAATAAGAAAAATATTCTCAAGAGCGAGTGATGTTCATGGCCAAGGTATGGATTGAAGCGTATGGATGCTCCGCAAGTGTAGCAGATTCTGAGATGATTGCAGGGTTGCTCAAGAACAGTGGTCATGAACTGGTCAGTAATGTAAACAGAGCCGATGTAAATCTGATAGTTACATGCTCTGTTAAGGATGCTACTGCAAATAGAATGATTTACAGGATAAAACGCCTCTCTCGAACGGGAAAGCCATTGGTTGTAGCAGGATGCTTGGCAAAAACAGAAACCCGTACCATACAGAGGTTGAATTCAAACGCAAACATGCTTGGCCCAGATGCGATAGATAGAGTGGTAGAAATGGTGAATTCCGCCCTTGCAGGCAATACGTTAATCGCATTGCAAAAGTCTACCAGCCCGAAGGTAAACCTCCCAAGAGTAAGGTTCAACCCTGTAATAAGCATAGTAGAGGTTGCCAGTGGATGCCTTAGCGAATGCTCCTTCTGCCAAACCAAACTAGCAAAGGGAAGGATTCAGAGTTACAGGATAGGAGATGTTGTAAGACATATTAGGAATGATGTAATGCAAGGCTGCAAGGAGATATGGCTGACCTCCACAGATAATGGCGCATATGGGAGAGATATAGGGTGCAACTTGGCTGCTCTGATAAATCAGATGTGTGAGATAGAGGGTGATTTTATGGTCAGGGTAGGCATGATGAATCCAATGTATATTCCATTCATGATGGAGGAATTGATTGAGGCGTATAGAAACCCCAAGGTCTTCAAGTTCCTGCATATACCAGTGCAGAGTGGAAGCGATCAAGTCCTAAAGTTAATGAAAAGGGGGCACAGGGTCTCAGTATTTACAAATATAGCGAAGAGATTCAGGCAGGAGTTCAGGCATTTCTCCATAGCAACAGATATCATCGTTGGTTTTCCAATGGAAAGTGAGGATGATTTCCAACAAACCATTGACCTCATGAATGAAGTTGAACCTGATATCATAAACATATCAAAGTTCAGTGCTAGACCAGGAACAGAGGCAAGTGAGATTGATGCAAAAGTTGATGTGAAAACTGTAAAGGAGAGAACCAAGAAGCTTCATGAGATTGCAAACGCAATAGGTTACAGAAGAAATCTCTCATGGATTGGATGGAGTGGAGAGATCTTGATTGATGAAATGAAGAATAATGGAACGCTGGGAAGAAATTTTGCATACAAGCCAGTCTTTTTACATGAAAAGAATATAGCATTAGGCTCCAAAGTTAATGTGAAAATAAATTCAGCTTTCAACCATTCATTGGTTGGGAAACTTCAAAATTGATCTGTCAGATCAACATTGTTAGATCTAAGATGTACTCTCAGTAAATCACTAATGTTTTTTAACATACTCTTACTAGGATAGCAGGGGATAGTTTGGGTGTAGAAATTAGGACACCTATAGTGATTATTGGAGTTGGCGGTGCAGGAACAAAAATTGCTGAAAAAGCAAGAGCGAAATTAAATACAAATTGTCTTCTCATTAGCAATGACAGGAATGATTTGAGGAAGGAAGGTTGCGAAGGTATATTCGTTGATGTTAAACATTTGCTGAACCCTTCTTCGAACAGCATACGTGGTACCGTTCTACAGACTAGTGATTATATAATCAACAAGATTAGAGAGAGTTCTACCGTCATAATTATAGGCAATCTGGCCGGACGCGGGGGAACTGGTATAGCACCCCTTGTTGCCAGGATGGCCAAGAAAGAGGGAAAGAGCGTTATTTCGTTCGTTATAATGCCATTCAAGTTTGAAACGAATAAGTTATTCAATGCGGGGGTTTCGTTAAGGAGGATGAGAGAGTCCTCTAATTGTTTGGTTATAATAGATAATGATGCCTTGCTATATAATAATCCAGACCTGACAGTAGAGGATTGCTACAGGATAACCAATGATGCATTATTAGAGGTAATAGGCTCCCTCGCATCAGGCATTTCTATAGGGGAAGAGACAAACCTGCTGTGCACAAGTAAGGACTCGGTAAAGGATGCAGAATCAGCATTGAAGGACTCCTTCAAGATGCTCTATAGCGATATCAACGATCCGGATAATGTAAGGAGGGCGATGCTTTACGTGATTGGAGGAGACAGAGTCCCAGTCGGAGTTCTTGATTCTCTTGTTAGCAGTGTTCAGAACATATTTGGAAAGAATGGCACGGAGGTTGGTTTATCACTCTCCCCATCAGGTTCTGGTGGTGTAAGAGTACTGTTGATGGCATCGGTTCTTGAAAATACCATATTCGATAGTTACGATCCACTGAACATTCTTCCACGCGATTCTGTCATGGACTGGGATGAAATAGAGTGCGACCCTAGGATAGAAACAGCTCTGTCAAGTTTGCCGCAGATCGACTAACAGTAGAACACAATGATTTTTTAATTAGTATTATCAAATTGTAGCATGGAATACATAACCTATGAAGATTTTGCAAAACTGGATCTTCGCGTTGGTAAAGTTGTAAAGACTGAAAGAATCAAGGGATTGACAAAGGTGATGAAGGCAGTTGTTGATCTTGGCAGTGAAAAAAGAGAGCTTATTGTTGGAGGTGCAGAATATTATGAGCCCGAATACTTTACCGATAGAACAGTAATAGTGGTTGCAAATCTTGCACCAAAAAAAGTTGCTGGTATAATGTCAAATGGTATGTTGCTTGCAGCAGATGTTAACGGGAAACCTATCTGGTTAACAGTTGCAGATGATGTTCCTGCAGGCAGCAAGATAGCATGATCATGCAACACCAGGCGTACATCCAGTTCGTTCTTTTTGCGTCTCATCTTCGCTAACATCTTTTTCAATCTCCAATTCTTTTGTGTTGATCTCTGCATTGATCATTCTTGCAATTACCTTCACAACACTTTTTGCAGCTGCATGCTGGGGAATGTTTGGATTATCAATTTCAGCAAACAATCCCATACTATCAATATTTCTTCCAACAGCTATACCAAGAATCAATCCATTGAACCAAGTTATTGAATTGATCTCATTCCCTAGTCTTGCAACATTAAATTTGTCCAGCTCTTTCAGCAAATTCACATTGTTAGCAGTGCCATGCACTTTGGGTTCTCCAACGATTTGTTCCCTCAAGTAACCTCCAGATGTGTACAGGCGCTTTACATTTCCATATCCTTGAACAGTATCCAACAATAAATCACATAAAGCGTAAAGTTCACGCGTATCCTGTGGCTGTGTATCGCCAGTAAATACAACTATAGAATTTTTCTTATCAGCATAGATCCTGTATGTATCTATATGCATATTCACTATTCCGTTTTCATATCTTACCCATGGTTTTTCGATTGATTCTATCTCTGCAACAAGTTTTGTGTCTAATTGTTTAGCAAGAAAATCAGATACCAACCCTCCAACCCTTCCCATGTCCGGCAGCGAGGCTATGAGTATTATATCGTTCATCTTGACCTCTTCCATATGTTTAATTTTCATCATTTCAATCTGCTTGCTTTCTCGATAAATGCAAGTATGCCAGTATAATCTAGATCTGCAAATCCATTGCTTGTAGCATCTTTATACAGTTTATTCGCCAATGATGCCATTGGAAGTGATAGGTTAAACGCTTTTGCAGCCTCATTTATTGTATCCAGATCCTTTGTCATCATCTTCAATGTGAAGGTAGCTTCAAAGTTATTCTTTATCATCTTCGGACCTTTGTTCTCACTCATCCCAGTCTTGAAGTATGTGGAGTTAAGTATCTGCAGAAACAATTCTGGATCAAGTCCTGCGCCTCTAGCCAATGTTATTCCTTCTGATAATGCCAATGCAAGCATGGCTATCTGCAGGTTCAATGCTAGTTTCATTGCATGTGCAGCACCATTATTTCCTAGATAAAATGTCTTATTCCCTATCACATCGAAGATCTCCTTATGCTTCTCATAAACCTCTTTCTTCCCTCCCACCATGACAACCAGCTGTCCCTGCTCTGCAAGTTTCGGTCCTCCCATGACAGGCGTATCAAGCATAATTATTCCATTTTCCATTAATCTCCGTGCTATTGATCTGGATGCAACAGGATTTATGGTGCTCATATCCACTACAGTCAGATTCTCATGCTTGCCATAGATTATACCATTACTGCCAAAGGCTACATCTTCAACAGCCTCCGCATCTTTAACAACCATGATCACCAGATCGCAAGTTTCTGCAACTGTCTTTGGGCTATCTGCTATTGTCGCGCCTAGATTTTTCAACGATTCTGCCTTCTCCCTTGTCCTATTGTACACAGTTAACTTGTGCCCTGTGGTTAGGAGTCTAGTTGCTACGGCCCTTCCCATCAAACCAGTTCCAATAATTCCTATCATGCTATACACTCTTACCACTTGTGATAAGTAGTTTTCCAACAGTATGTGAAATAAAATACAATCATTCTACATGCTTTTCATAAACTGGTTATCTGTTGTTATGCTAACCGTTTAAATAACTCGTTTATGAAGGAAGAATCATGAGTCAAAAGTATGAAAGAGCCAGAGAGATTGCCAGAAACGTGCTCAACAGCAAGGCCTTCAGTACAGAGGAGCGAGAAGCGATGAAGGATCTAGCGAAGTTGAATGAGGATGAAATAGTTTATGCAGTAGCTTGGCTTAAGGGTGCAGTGTTGGCATCAGGCATAGTTGCAAACTTTCAGCATAACTTGAGATAAGTTTTCGATCTGTCTAGTTTGTAACAACGTTAGTGTTTAAATTATCTCCTTTAAATTAGCAAGCGTGTGGCCTCCGTAGTATAGTGGTTAGTATAGAGGGCTGTGGACCCTTTGGCCGGGGTTCGATTCCCCGCGGAGGCCCTCCAACTGTTGGTTGATTATTTTCAAAACAATCTTGCCATTTGACAGTATGCTAACTTCGACAACATGCCTAACGAATTTACATTTTTTGAATCAATTGTTATGATACGCTACATACCGATGCGTTTATTTTGATGAGCATATATGTTTCGATTATGCCCAGACCTTCTTGGGATGAATACTTTATGCAACTTGTGAATTCAGTTGCTTCACGCTCTACCTGCGACAGAGGGAGAAGCGGCTGTGTGATAGTGAAGGATAAACGCATTCTTTGTACAGGCTATGTTGGATCTCCACCAGGAATGGCTCACTGCGATGAAGTTGGCCATCAGCTTAGAAAAGTAATAGATGAAGATGGTAACATAAGGCAGCATTGCGTCAGAACAGTCCATGCAGAACAGAATGCACTCGTTCAAGCTGCCAGATTTGGAATATCACTTGAGGGAGCAACGTTGTACTGCACAATGGAGCCGTGCAGGAGTTGCGCAATGAGCATAGTAGGGGCTGGAATAAAGAGGGTTGTCTGTGATAAGAGATATCATGCTGCGGAGGATACAAAAAAGATTTTTGGAAGTTGCGGTGTTGAACTTGTGGTTTTAAAAGATGAACTGGAACAGTATGAGAACATTTAAGTCAAGTACACCAAAATTTAAATGATCTTCCAGAGTGTTATTAGTGAAGAATGGAACACAACTAAAATGACTTTGTTCTCTTCATCTTACTAGTTTAAATAACTATTCAATAAGTGAAGAATCATGTAAGAACGTCATTTAATTGCAGTATACTGCAGGTATAGGGATGATGATAAAATAAGAAATATCGATGATTATACACAGATGTTTCCTGAACATGTTATCAACAGAATAAAGAAGGCAAGCGAGGTTTTCAAACATATAGATTATCTCATGCGGATAGCGAATACACAAAGATAACATTCTTTGGAGAAAAATCAATCGAACCATTAAAGCAGTATGCAACAAGTATTGGTTTACCTGAAGATAAGATCGAACTTGATAATTGCAAGGATATTGCAATGATGGTTAGGAAGATCTGGAATGATGTTAAGCATCGCGATACTTCTCCTAGGGTTTACTTGATAGCATCAAACTGGCAGTGGATATTCTTGGATCAACTGATCAGTGTGAAGGATGAAAGGTACAGATTCTATTTTGAAGGTGCTGTTGACGAAAGACATCCTGACGAGATAGAGAAGGATAAGAAGAGAGAGAAGGTTGCAAAGATAGAACTTAAGGAAAGCAAGTTGACTAGTATACTGGATAAAGTTGGTGGCAGCGTGAGCGAAAACCTGAAGGGATGATTTTTATAAAAGACTAATCGGTGTTCATTAACAATGCTTGATCTATACAAAATATTGGGCATGGTTGAGGATGAAATTGCAGAGATGAAGAAGCGCCAGCAGGCAGTTCTTGCTGTGTACCAGCAGCAGACCAGAGAAGATATAGTGAAAAAGTTTGTTGAAGCGGATCATACATGGCTGGAAGTCACGGAGAAAAAAATCAGGGAGATCAATGAATTGAAGCCTGATATACCTTATCTTGTATCAAGTGCAAGGAAGGTATCCTATGTTTCAGTGATGAGGATAAAGGATGAGAGTCAGGTTAATGTTGAGATAGAGCCAATTATCTATCCAACACCGTTCAACCTTAAATTTGTGTTGCACGAGCCCAGTGTTGGATTGTACAGTCCATCAAGCGACAAGGGAACTTTCTCAGTAAATCCTGCTACACATATACGTGCTACAGATGCGATACAGTCTATAGAAGTCTCTGACCTTGAAAATTATATTGATCTATGGATCACCCATAAAGCAGATGATAGTTTTGTAACAAAGTTGAAAGCGATGCAGAAGAAAGTTGCTGGAGCAGAAAATTCAGTGGAGATATTGCTTGAATCAATGCTTGCAATGAGCCTCCCCACCCCTCCAAGGCAGTTGATCTATTTCTGCGAGGATCATGATAAAGATCCAACGCATAAACATGAGAGACTTGTGCCTCCAAGTTCTGTCAAGGGACTGCTCAAGCATCATCTGAAACTGAATTAGGATACAACCTCAAAATCGATATCATTCTTCTTCAGATCCCTCATCAATCTTTTTGTATGTTCTTCATCCTCTGTTTCCAAACTTAATGTAACTTTTGCCTTTCCTACAGCAACATCTTGGCTCAGGCGATCATGCAAGACTTCAACTATGTTAACCCTGTTTGCTACTATACTATCAACTACATTTTTTAATTCACCGGGTCTATCAACAAGCTGGATTGATATTTTCAGCATCCTTCCGGTCTCAAGCAACCCTTTAGACACTATCTGTCCAAGTAAATACATGTCAACATTCCCTCCAGTCAATACTGTAACAACCTTCTTGTCCCTGAATGGATTTCCGTTTGACATTAAATATGCTAAACCGGTAGCACCAGCAGGCTCCACGACAAGTTTTGCTCTTTCCATGAGCAGAAACATTGTCTTTACTATCTCATTATCACTAACTGTAACAACATCGTCTATGTATTTGCTAAGAATCTTGAATGTTAGTTCACCAGGATGTTTTACTGATATACCATCTGCTATAGTTGAACCATTGCTACTTTCAACGATCCTTCCCTTCTCTATGGATATCTTCATGGCTGGGAATGCTTTTGATTGAACCCCTATCACTTTCACATCGGGTTTCTTGCTCTTTATCGCGATTGCAACACCTGCAGCCAAACCTCCACCACCAATGGGAAGGTAAACGGCATCAAGATCTGGTAAATCATCCAGAATTTCTAACCCTATCGTTCCATTGCCTGCTATAACAAAAGGATCATCAAACGCATGTATCAGCGTTCTTCCCCGCTCCTTTGCAATCTCCTGCGCCTTCTCCCATGATTGATCATATACTATACCATGCAGAACAACTTCTGCCCCATAACCTCTTATTGCAGAAACTTTTGCTGGAGATGCATTTACAGGCATCACAATTGTACATGGAATCTTTTGCATGTTTGATGCATATGCAACACCTTGGCCATGGTTTCCTGCAGATGCTGCTATCACACCCTGCTTCCTCTGCTCTGCTGATAGAGAATTAATCTTAACATATGCACCACGAACCTTGAAGGCACCAGTCTTTTGCAATGATTCTTGTTTCAGATATAACTTGCAACCTGTAAGCCTGCTGAAAGTGTTAGAATACTCTAAAGGAGTTTTACGTATAACGTTCTGAAGTAACTTTCTTGCATCTACTATATCCTGTAACGAAGGTTGCATCGCTCTTATGCCTAGACACACTCAAATATAGTTAACTTTGTACACGAGAACAGTTTTGAAATATAGCAATTCTTGTTCTCGGGGCTTTTGCACATATTGATTTTACATGATAGATTAAAGAAATCAAAACACACTTTGATTTGGAGAAAGGATATAATCTAATACCTGTCAAATATCAACCATTGTCACTAAGATGCAATACCATGTTAATAGAAAAATGTGTTCATGGAACACATGTAGAAAAACCTGATACATTTTTAATGAAACTCTATTGACTTCCTTTTTAGAGAACTGGAGTATATCAATGAATTTCATTGAATAAGGATGAAGAGTAGCAATTATTGTATCTACATAACTCTATATACGGGACCTATACTCTTTCGCATGCAGGGGAAGCTTTGCATAGCATGCAGAGTGACAATACATCTATTGATATCTATCAAAGAATAATGTGCCAAAGCTTGTTTTCAGCAGGAACCACATAACATTTGGCAGTTGAGAAGGATAGTTTCTATGCAATTGGAGTAAAAGCAACCTACCAGATTAGTCTTAGATCCAAGTTTTTGGTTTTCTTTGGTAGCATTCCATCATGATACAGCACTCTACAAACCATGAAGTTCTTAAAGGGAATACGCAAATTTAGTTCATGTCAAATTGGAGCGATGCAAGTTGGGGTGAATTTGTTAGAAGTAAGGAATTCACTCTTGATAGAGCAGTATTTTTGATAGCAAAATCATTGCAATATCCATCCCTTGATATAGATGAACAGTTACGAATCTTGGATTCAATGGGAGAAGAACTCAAGAGATCTATAGGAAGTAAGAAGCCAACGGAGATCATCGCATCGATAAATGAATACCTGTTTGAGAAGCATGGTTTCAGAGGAAATGAGCAGGATTATTATGATCCACGAAACAGCTATCTCAATGATGTGATTGCTCGCAGGACTGGTATACCAATAACTCTATCAGTGTTATACATGGAACTTGCGAGAAGGATCGGATTTGAATTGCACGGTGTAGGCTTTCCAGGTCATTTCTTGGTAAAACATCTCTACCATGATTTCGCAATAGTTATAGATCCATTCAACAAAGGTAAAATACTTTCACAGGAAGATTTTCAACATTTGTTGGACAAACTTTATAGCGGTCAAGTCAGGTTTGAGCAAAGATTTCTTGATTCTGTTACAAAAAAGCAGATACTGATCAGGATGTTAAGAAACTTGAAGGATACATACATGCATTCATATGATTATAATAAAGCTCTTACCGCTATAGATATGACAGTAAGCATAGATCCAAACCTTGCAGAAGAGTTCAGGGATAGAGGACTGGTTCTTTACCAAAAGAAATTTTATGGTGATGCATTATCCAATCTCACAAAATATCTTGAGATGCAGCCTGATGCTGTAGATGCAGATAACATCTATCAGATGATAATGGATATACAATCCTTCTTCAGACATGATATGTATGGATAAACATGTCCTACTGGCTAAATTCGCATAAAGCAAACTTTCCTGCATTGAAAAATGATATCCGTGCAGATGTGGCTGTCATAGGCGCAGGGATAGCCGGTGCATCTGTATCTTACTGGATAGGCAATGATTGCAAGGTTGTACTGCTTGAAGAAGAAAGAATAGCAAGCAAGGCCTCAGGCAGAAACGCTGGCTTTCTCTTAACAGGAACATCCGATTATTATAGCATCGCAGTTGAACGCTATGGCCATGCAAAGGCAAAGACCGTTTGGAAGTTAACACAGCAAAATCATGATCTTCTGGAAAAACACATTTTAAACAATGGTATAGAATGCGAGCATAAGCGTTCTGGCAGTTACTTGTTAGGGATGAAAGAGAATGAGATGTGTATCATTCGCAAGAGTGTAGCGATGCTGAGACGTGCTGGATTCAATTATAAAATAATGCATGGAAAAGAGATAAATGAGTTACTTTCTGTGGATGGATTTCACGGTGCTGCCTACAATTCTAAAGATGGAGAAATAAACCCAGTTAAACTTGTTAGAGGTTTGGTAAAAGTGGCAAAGGAGAATGGTACTGTTGTTTTCGAAAATACTTCGATAAAGAAGATTGTTAAAAGAGGCAATATATTCGAACTAAGAACTAGGCATGCTACGGTTAGGGCTGATTATGTCGTTCTTGCTACAAACGCATATACTCCATTACTTCATCCAACTTTTAGGAACATCATAAGACCTGTTAGGGGACAGATACTTGTTACAAAACCTTGCAGAAGGTTATTCAGAGGAGTATTTTATGCGAATTACGGATATGAATATTGGAGACAGTTGCCAGATGGTAGCGTACTTGCTGGAGGCTTCAGGGAAACTGATCCTGCTAGGGAAGTTGGTTACAGGATGGTCACAACTAGAAAAATACAGAACAAACTTGAAGGGTTGCTCAAGAAATTGCATGTTAAATCACCCATTGAATATAGATGGTCCGGCATAATGGGATTTTCTAAGGATCATCTTCCATTGGTAGGTCCTTTCCCAAACATGAAAAATCTTCTAATTTGTGCAGGGTACTCTGGTCATGGTCTAGGATCAAGTTTCATAGCAGGGAAGATGATCTCCGAAATGATCCTTAATGGAAGGTCTTATGACATTTTTTCGCCTACACGATTCTGACCGAATATCCACAATTTCTAATATTTATTATAATTATTACATTATTATACAAGATATATCACAAATATCTTCTATTTGTTGAATGTCCAATTAATTTACCAATTAATTTAAAATAAGAATGCCCAAATTTTATATCGCTTCCAAGTACACCCGCTCTCATGAGCCAGAAAAGTTTCAGCAAAGGTCAGACGTGGGGAGCCCTGAAAAAGGCATGGAAAGCGTACAAGATCGCGAAAGTACAAAATGATAAACCGAAGATGAAAGAGTATGCAACGCGAATAAGAACATTGCAGAACGATCTAGGCGTAAAACAGGCAGAATTCCCAGAATTGGGCCTTAGGTAATCAAGCAATAACGGTAATTTTTCGTAATTCTCTACTTTTGATCATAGATTGTTATTTAATTGAAATAAGCGCCGGGGGTGGGATTTGAACCCACGAGGCCCATAAGGGCCACAGACTTTCTACATAGAATTTAGCAGGCCTGCTCCCTACCATGCTAGGAGAATCCGTTTCGGTATTTTATACATAATACCTAAACCCCGGCTCCTCGTCTGTGTGCCCATCGGCGCAGGGTAAGCAACAATTAACAAGAATTTTAACTTTCACACATTGAGTGGGAGAAACAACTACTCTTCCTTCGCCATTTCGTATCTTTTGACCAGGTCTGACATAGGAATCCTTTCTCCATTAACAACTTTAAGGTCTACGCTTATCTTACCTTTACCAACTGTTATTATATTATACGTGTTTTCGAACAAACCTCGCATTCTTTCAGAAGACGCAGTTCCAGCATACGCAATAGTTAATGGACCGAGATTCCACATCCACGGTCTATGTTTGTGACCACATAATACTAGGTTAACCTTCGCAGTAAGAGCAGTTTGAAGCACGTCCCCAGCATCCAACACAATGATCTTATCACTGCCAGTATCTGGTATGGAGATTAGGTGATGATGCATAGCCATGATCCTTGTTTTGTTTGTATATTTGGAAAGCGTGCGCAAAAGCCATAGGTTCTGCCTATATCCCACCTCACCTTCATCTCTATCCGGTCTGGCAGTGCCAAGTGTTACGATTACTGCATCATCGAACTCATGTATTGTTTTGGAAGGAAAGAACTTTTTGAACAGCAGATATCCAGTATTCCTATAATCATGATTCCCACTCAAGACTATGAGATTCTTATTTTTAATTTGCTTCAGATACTCCTTAACCCTTTCAAACTCATTAAGCATCCCATTTTCTGTTAGATCCCCTGTAACTATAACGGCATCTGGTTCCATTTTATTAATTTCTTGTACCGTCATTTCGAATACATCTTTTTTAAATTGCGGCCCTACATGGATATCTGATATCTGAACAAGCATCATACCTTTCCCCACAGAAAACCCGTATATATAATAAATTATTGAGCAAGGCTTAAAACAACAGTCACATCTATAGCCATGTGTGGTAAAGCATAGGACAAAGAAGCCAGAAGAGAAGAAGAAGATCACAAAATGGAAGCTAATATTTCCAGCGATTCTTGGTGCTGCTGGAACAGGAATAGCATTTGGTATAAACTACTTTGCCTCCGGCCCTCCACCGCTTACTCAATGCATGCCTAGTGAGAATATGTCATTTAATCAGGACGCATTTCTACTTGTTACCCTTGATGGCCAACCATTAAGCGTTCCACCAGATGTTGGTCGAACTACGGATTGTGTGAAAGCAGTGCATACGCATGAAGATGATATTGTAGAGGAAGATGGAATAAAATGGGTTAGAATCCATACAACATATGTAAAACCAACTAGATTCACACTTAATGATTTTGTAACTCTCTGGGGTCTCGATCTAAGCAATTATGATGCGAAGGTGTCTGCAAAGACGCCTGATGATGCTGACTTTAGGGAAGAGTTTGATATACGAACTCTTGTTCTAACCAATAAAATAAAGATAAAGATGGAGCTGACCAGCAAGTAAAATTACTTATGTATGCGTAGATCTGCTACGACCTGATAGAATCTAGGACCAACTTCTCTCACAACCCTGCTAGTAATCAATTCATACTTCGCATTCATCAAAACAGCCAATTCCTCAGCACATACTCCCAACGATTCCTTCTTTGAATCGGCGTGAACGTGTGAGAAGTAATGGATTATGCCGTTATGTCTTGCTGCCATTACAGCATATGGCAGGTATTCCTTCGCCCTCTCAGGCAGAGGCATTAATACCCTGTCAGACATATCCCTTAATTCATGTTCTATTATCTCCTTGGCATCTCCAAGCATCGGTATCACACGATCATCAACCTTGTTTATCTTTGTATTCTCAACGCATAAAGCATAAGCATCGGGATTTAAATCAATGCTGTATACCTTACACTGGTGTTTTTTCGCTATTACAATTGAAAATGTGCATACACCAGCAAACATGTTGAGTATGACTTCGCCATCATTAACAAGCTTCGCAATTCTTGCTCTTTCCGTAGATAATCTGGGCGAAAAGTATACCTTCGCAAGATCAACCTTGAATTTGCAACTATGTTCTTTGTAGATCGTAACAGTTTTGTTTTCTCCTCCAATATGTTCAACATCTCTGACTCTAAAATCGCCCTGCACGGGTGAGGATTGCATCATGATCGTTTTTACAGGTTTTACCTTGGAGAGGATCGCATCGGCAATTATCTTCTTCCTATCATTCATCTTTTCAGGTATTTTGATTACAGCGATATCACCAATTACGTCAAATGCTGAATACACCTCCTTCAACTCATCCTCCGAAAGCACTTCCTTTAGTGCTTCCTTCAACATTCTTGTCATTTTATTTCGTTATGTAATAATTACCAGATTCTTTCTGCTCTCTGTCAAGCCTGCTGTCTATCTTGTTCACACGTGGTCTGTTGCTCTCAGGATCTCTTCTATACGTCAGTTCAACTCCCATGAGGAAAGCATTCATACCATTTGCTTTAGATAGTGGTTCTGTTGCACGTCCTTCTACACTTGGCTTGCCTGTGAACACAATCAATGTGTCAGAAACAAGGTCAATTAACTGCAGATCGTGATCTATTACAACCGCAGATTTGCCTTGTGCCCTAACGAACCTCTGCAAAAATTTAGCAAGAGCAATCCTATCCTCGACATCAAGAAATGCTGAAGGTTCATCTAACGCATAGATATCAGCTTCTCTCAGAAGGCATGCTACAACCGCTACCTTCTGAAGTTCTCCCCCACTCAGGTTCTTGACCATTCTATCATACAACTTCTTTACTCCTATGTGAAGAATTACCTGTTCCTCTATGCTTGTACCTTCAACTGGTTTACCGCATGCAGCATCCAACAATGATCTCACATCACCTTCATACTCTTGGCTTAGGTACTGCGGTTTGTAGGATATCTTGGCCTTAACATCCACCCTACCATTGTCAGGTTTTTCAACACCAGCCAACATCTTCATCATAGTTGTCTTGCCTAATGCATTGGCCCCCACAACTCCGACAAGTTCCCCTTTCCTTACCTTACCAGCAGTAACGTTGAGTTTGAAGTTTGGATAACTCTTTTCCAGATCAGAGTATTCGGCAAAGACTTCTTCCTGTATGAACTCTTCAGTGCCAGCGGTGGTCTCGAACCTGAATGCTTTATCCCTGAAGCGAATGTTTTCGTTTGGAAGGTATCCATCAAGGAAGACGTTTATGCCCACTTTTGTGCTTAACACGCCAGAAACTATACCATACGCACTTGGTTCTCCATACAATACGTAAATGTAATCACTTAGATAATCGAGCAGGGCTACATCATGTTCAACAACCATAATACTCTTACCGATTCTCGCCAATCCATGGATTACCCTTGCAACTGATAATCTCTGATAAACGTCATTGAATGATGACGGCTCGTCAAAAAAGTAAAAATCTGCTTCCTTATTCGCTGCTATCGCTACTGCTAGGCGTTGTAACTCTCCTCCGCTCAATTCGTCAACGTTCTTTTCAAGTGAATCCTTCAGTTCCAAACTCTTTACCAACTCCTTGGCAGAATTCCTCTCATCATGCTTCTCAATCAACTCTTTCGCCGTGCCACTGAAAGCCTTTGGTATCAGGTAAACTTTCTGAGGTTTTATTGACGCTTTGATTTCATTGTTAGCAATCTTCTCAAAATGTGCCTTCAGTTCTGTACCATGAAAGAAATTCAATATCTCTTCCCAGGCAGGTTCTTTTTCATGCAAACCTAAGTTTGGTTTTAGCGAACCTGAAAGAATGTTAACTATTGTTGTTTTGCCAATTCCATTTCTGCCTAATAGGCCTACAACAGATTCTTTCTTTGGTGCAGGTAATTTGTAAACGCGGAAAGAATTGATCCCATACTGATGCACCTTAAGTTCTCCCAATTCCTGTGCCAGATTGACTATTGTTATTGCATCAAATGGACATTTTTTAACACATATGCCGCAACCATTGCATAGATTTTCATCGATAACAGCAATCTGATTCATATCTTTCTCACCCAGAACAATGCACTTTGCGCCCGATTTGTTAACAGGGCAGAAGTTTATGCATTCTAGATTGCATTTTTTTGGTTTGCAGAGTTCCTCGTCTATTACCGCTACCCTATGACTCATTATAATAACGTGAACATCTTTCTGCTTATATCATATATCTCTATCCAACTCTCTAGGCAAAAAGATTAATTTAGCTTGTTTTACAAGTTTACCTAGCCGGCCATAGCGGCAGGGTCCGACCTGGTCCCATCCGAACCCAGAAGTCAAACCTGTCGTCGCTATCGTGCTACTGAGTTGCATCAGCACTCGGGAAGCGATGGTGCCGGCGCCCATTTCCATCCTAGTGATTCACATCTTTTCATCTAATTGTTTCAAATATTTTATAACAAATTTCCAAAATAAAGAATTTCAATAAAGCAAATATACATCTTCAACGATAATTTTTTAGCATGAACAAGACGATCTTCGGAATAATAGTGACTGGGATACCTCTTGCAATTGCGATAGGAGCTGTGATAGGCTGGTATGGGTCTACTGGTGGTGTACTCTCTCCGGAATCAAGGCCAGATCGTGCGTTACCTCCATCGCCAACGATTCCAGTGACAATAGAAACACAAAATGGAATGGATGTACTGGTTAACCCTGGTGGTAGAGCAAATCCTGATTTTGTTGCCTCGCCGTATGCAACACTTGTGTTGGAAATTACAAACAACAGTCAGAAGACATACACTATACAAGTGCCAGAAATTGGAGCATCATCAGGTCCGATAGCGCCGGGTGAAACAAAGTCTCTCGAGATCTACTACGAATTAAAAGGCGATCTGACTTACCAGAGTGCTGAAGCGCCTGATCAAATAAATGGAAGGATACTATTCCGCACAGTAACTTAATCTACACACATTTTTTATTTTTTTATCTGTATATTCTTACCATTCTTAATCAGCATAGATACCCTCCTTACAAAATCAACTGGACTATTGCATGACAATTCTTCGTAAGAACATGCTAAATTGATATTACCTTCATAATGTTTCGACGATGGTTTAAGTACACCCTTAATGATTTCAACAGTCAATGGGATCAGACCACTCCTACCACCATAAATTTTCTTTCCCTTGATCAGCCAGAACATTGTCGTTGGATCAAAACCTTCAGGAAATATCTTGCTCTTTACAGAAATACCCTCTTCACTGTAATGTCCCACAATGTTTATTGTGCCACGGGACAGCCTTCCTGCTGTTTGAGCAAACTTTCCGCATAGATAGCATCTGTCATCATATATCAGAAGAGTCATTACATGATAGAATTAACATTCTGAACATTTAAGTCTTGACAACTCCTCATTCTTTCATGATTTTCACAAAATGGGACAATACCTTTTTATTTTGCCTAGAGGCACGTTCTCTTACTAGTGATACAGGTGGCCTTTAATTCCAAGGAGAGATTAAAGGAGATACTGAAGGGAATTTCAGGCAAAAGGGTTTTGGTTATAGGAGATCTGATGGTAGATCACTATGTAGAAACTGCAGCCCGAAAGCTCTCTAGGGAAGCTCCTATTCCTGTTAGTGATGTTATTGCAGAAAATTCCTTCCCTGGAGGCGGCGCAAACCTTGCCGCTAACATTACTTCACTGGGAGGGAAGGCTATGGTTGTGGGTATAGTAGGCAATGATTACGAAGGCGAGCAATTGAAGAAAATGTTGAAAGAGCAAGGTATAGACACAAGTGGTATTATCACCACCACTAGACCAACCTCGCTTAAAACAAGATACTTCCTTGATAATAGGCAACACTTTAGAATAGATAGAGAAGTAAGGAATGATGTTGATAAAAGCATCATAGATGAATTAATTATTGCTTTTCAATCATATCAGGCCAAAGTTGATTGCATTGCTATTTCCGACTACGATAAAGGCACTATAACGCCCAAACTTATAAATCGTGCAGTAAGTTTTGCAAAAAGTCAGAATATTCCCATAGTGGGACAGCCAAAGATCAAACACTATTTGGATTTCATAGGTTTCACATGTGTAAAATCCAATATTGGCGAAGCGAGCAAAGCCACCGGAATATCAATAATTAATGAATCCAGCCTGCATAACATAGGCATACATCTTTTGACAAAGATAGAATGCAAATCACTCATTTTAACAAGGGGATCAAAAGGACTCATGCTCTTCGAGGGCAATAATATGGTCCAGATACCTGCTCTGACACCATCGAAGGAGTTCAGGAGGGCTATAGGTATTAGGGATGCCATGACAGCTGTACTTGCCTTATCAATAACGGCAGGCGCAAACGTTCTTGAGGCATCAGTTCTCAGCAATATAGCAGCTGCTGTGAGTAGGGTTGGGGCACAAACACTTGCTCTCTCAACCAAAGATTTTGATGATTATCTGTATGATAAAGATCTAGAGCAGAAGGTAACACAAGTGCCATTGCACAGGTGATTGCACTGGAAAGCCAGGAACTTGTTAGACTTGCAGAAATATCGAAGAATACCAGAAAGTTGATACTGGAAACTGTTGCAGAGGCTGGCTCTGGCCATCCGGGAGGCTCATTATCAGCGGTCGAGATTCTTGTAATATTATACTTTTACAAGATGAAGCATGACCCAAAGAATCCTCAATGGGAGGATAGGGATAGATTCATACTTTCAAAGGGACATGCTTCCCCGCTCATATTTTCTATACTTGCACAGGCAGGATACTTTCCAGTTGAAGAACTGAAGACATTCAGGAAGATTAACAGCAGGTTGCAGGGGCATCCAGATTTCAAGACTCCCGGTATTGAATATCCCGGCGGTTCGCTTGGCATAGGGCTATCTGTTTCAGTTGGAATGGCACTTGCTGCAAAGCTCGATAACAAGGGTTACAGAATATACACACTTCTTGGAGATGGTGAGCTTCAGGAAGGACAGGTTTGGGAGGCAGCAATGACTGCAACAAAGTATAGGCTTGATAATCTTACAGCAATAGTTGATAGAAACGGTATACAGCAAGATGGTCTAACTGAACAGATAATGCCATTAGAACCATTGGCTGCCAAGTGGAAGGCCTTTAACTGGAACGTTATACAGATCGATGGTTACAACTTCGAACAGATAATCAACGCGTTGGAAAAAGCAGAAAACACAATCAACAGGCCAACCGTAATTATAGCGCATACAACCAAGGGCAAAGGTGTATCGTTTATGGAATGGGCACCTGAATGGCATGGCAAGGCACCAAAGAAGGAATCCCTCGAGAAGATAATAAAGGAAGAATTGGGTCTATGAGCATAAAGATAGCACCATCAATACTTGCAGGTGATATGGGCAATCTTCGCAATGAGGTTGAGAGGGTAGAAAGGGCTGGTGCAGATGTTATTCATATGGATGTTATGGATGGACATTTCGCCCCAAACATAACCTTTGGTCCTGGGACGATCAAAGCATTGCGCAAGTATAGCAAATTACCTTTTGATGCTCACCTGATGATATCAGATCCTTTGCGTTATCTGGACAGGTTCATTGAGGCCGGATGCGACATAATCTCTGTTCATGTTGAAGTATGTACTGAAAAAACATTCAATGAAATCATTAGAAAGTTAAATGAGAATAATGTAAAGGCTGGAGTAGCAATTAATCCAGATACGGAGGTTCCTGATTGGGTCGTTCGCAATTTTGATGCACTTTACCTCGTAAATGTAATGTCTGTATATCCAGGATTTTCTGGACAGAAATTCATGCCTGAAATACTTCCTAAGATGAGCAAGGTAAGTGAAATGATTCATGACAAAGGTGCTGAAACTGTAATAGAAGCCGATGGTGGTGTTGATATTTCAAATGTTTATGATCTTGTTAGAGCAGGGGCAAGAATACTGGTTGCTGGCAATGCTGTGTGTGGGCAGCCAGATGCGAAAAAAAGTATAACAGAACTTAGGGAGAAGGCATTGCCCGCAATAAAGGAGGTATGACGATTGTCAAAACCCATGGGTGAAATGAGGACAGGATATGGAGAAGCATTGGTTCAGCTGGGTGCCATAAACAAAGATGTGGTTGTTGTTGGAGGAGACACCACACAATCGTTGAAGACAAGTTTGTTCGGCGATAAGTATCCTGAAAGGTTCTTCAATGTTGGTATAGCCGAAACTAATGTGGTCTCCATAGCAGTGGGATTGGCGCTTTCTGGGAAGATCCCGTTTGCCAGCACATATGCTGCATTCATACCGGGCAAATGTGTTGATCAGATAAGGAATGCAATAGCATATGGCAAGGTAAATGTGAAACTTGTTGTTTCGCATGGAGGTTTAAGTGTTGGTCCTGACGGTGCCTCCCATCAGCAGATAGAGGATTTTGCCATAACAAGAGCAATTCCAAACATGTATGTAATAGCTCCCGCAGATGAAATTGCAACTAGAAAGTTGGTGTTTTTGATTGCAGAGATGCACGGCCCTGTGTATATGAGACTTGCAAGACCCAAAACTCCACTCGTGTATGAAAAAAATGGAGTGGATCTGAAATTGGGAAAGAGTAATACAGTAAGAGATGGGAGTGATGTAACGGTAATAGCCTGCGGTCTAATGACTCCGGCGGCAGTTGAAGCCTCTGATATCTTGAAACATGAGGGAATCTCTTGCAGGGTTATTGATATGTTCACTCTAAAACCCATTGATAAGGATGCGATAGTGAAAGCAGCGAAGGATACCGGTGCAATAGTTACTGCAGAGGAGCATAATATCTATGGAGGACTGGGCTCTGCAATTGCTGAGGTTATTGGTGAGAACCATCCTACAGCAATGAGAATAATGGGAGTAAGAGATACATTTGGAGAGTCAGGAGAGCATGATGAGTTGTTAGCAAAATATGGCCTGACAGCAAATGATATAGCACGGACAGTTAAAGAGTTACTGAAGGCGAAGAAGCGATGAAGATATTCCTTGATACCGCTAATCTGGAGTCAATAAGAAAGTACAACGATATGGGCGTACTTGACGGTGTAACTACAAATCCAACTTTACTTTCCAAAGAAAATGGCGACCCTACAGAAATCATGTCCGAAATAGTCAGGATAGTGAAGGGTCCCGTTAGTCTGGAAGTGGTGAGCACAAATATAGAGGGAATGCTTGAAGAAGCACATCGCTTGAAGAAATTCGGTTCAAATGTTGTTGTAAAGATACCAATGATACCTGAAGGATTGAAGGCAATCAAGATTCTTAGGAGTGAAGGTATTAACACAAACTGTACACTAATTTTCTCTGCCAATCAGGCAGTGCTGGCGGCAAAAGCAGGTGCTTCATATATCAGTCCATTCATTGGCAGGCTTGACGATGCTGGCCAAGTTGGTATGGATGTGGTAAGGGAAACAGTGCAGATCTTCAGGAATTACAGTTTCAAGACTGAGGTTCTGGTTGCAAGTGTAAGGCATCCATTACATGTGATAGAGGCAGGTAAGATAGGAGCTGATGTAGTTACAATGCCTCCAGATGTTTTGGAGAAGATGATTAAGCATCCGTTAACGGAAAAGGGTTTACGTTCATTTCTTGATGATTGGGAGAAGGTAAAGAAAGCTAATCCTAAACTTACCATATAATTGCATCCCATTAAAATAAAACCACCTGTTATTGATGGTTAGATTTGAGACTCCGATGCAAACACTGTGAGTTTGAATGGTCTTACACTGGTCGTATGACTGTAACAGTAAGATGTCCAAGTTGTAACAAGTTGATTGATATCAAAAGATCAAAAGTCTTTAGAAGATTATAGGAAATCGGATGGTAAAACTATACCAGACATCTCGGATGCAAATGCTATATTGTTGAGCGTAACTTGGAATTTCAAGCCTCGATGGCGTACAATAACCTCTATATCATCTAGAGCATCAGATACTTCCTGACTTTCAAATCTCTTGATCAAAACATGTATGGATTCATGAGAAACTAATGCCTCAATAAATGGCCCAATGTTAACGAATCCGCTCTTTCTTTGCTTCTCATCTTCTTCCGAGTTTATGATCAGCATAGTCTCCTCTTCATAAGTAACGTACGGTGGAGATCCATCTATAGCACACGCAAATACAAAATCATTAATGCACATTTGCGATACTATAAAGAAAGAGTTAGAAAAATATTTGGAAACTTAACTCTTCCATTTTATTGAGCAACCTATAGAAGGATCAAATGGCTTCTCTATCTTCTCTCCTTTAAGGAGATTTCTTATATTGATCTCCATTACCGGCACTGTTGGTTTCATTTCTGGATCCATGGCATCGTTTATCCTTCCATGGAATACTAACTTCCTATCGGCATCGAAGAGGAATGGGTCTGGTGTACATGCAGCTCCATATGCTCTAGCAACATTTTGCGTTTCATCAAAGAGATACGGAAAGTTCATCTTCCTTTCTTTAGAAAATTTTATCATATTGTCGAAACCCTCTCCTTCATACTTTGGATCGTTGCTGTTTATACCCACAACTTGTAAATCACTCTTGAACTTTTCCTGCAGCGCAACTATATCGTCAAGCCTAGCGTGAACGAATGGACAGTGGTTGCAGATGAATACAACCAGCAATGCTTTGGCATCAAAGTCCTTCAAAGAATACACTTTACCATCAATTCCTTTCAAGCTAAAGTCGGGCGCTTTCTGTCCTGTTTGTAGTGTCTGACTCGATAACGTTCTTGCCATGTAACATCTTCCGAAAACACGCTATTAAAATTTTGGTATTTTGCACCGAATTGGAGAATAAGGGTTCTATGTGAAATAATTCGAGTTAAGCTAGCTATGTAACTTATTTCCTTTCGCAAATTACCGCAGGAGATTGCATAAAGAAGCAAAGATTCACTCAGGTTTCATAGAGAAAGGCTGCTCATTATAATCCAATTCAATACTTATCAATTGTTTTGCTGCATGCAGTATAGCATCATAATTTCTTGTTTGAAGACCAGACCACATTACTGATAGCAACGCATTGGTAACTTTCTTGTACTCTTCATCGCAGTACTGCTGAGCATCTTTCACATCCTGCTCTATACTATCTAGTGCATCTCCTATTTGCTCAACAGAGAAGGCAGATCCGGGGGAGCCAAACAGCCAATGAGTTGGCGCAGAATAAACAAGTTCACGCAATTCTTTCGATACACTCCTAATATCCTCCATCAGCTGTTTTACTGTTTCAGCACTGTCGCTCATTAGTATAATATTAAAAAGCATAATGATAAAAGTTAAGCTTCCGAATCGTGCTTAACCTTATCAATGTTTTGAGTTGATTTTCTCGCGGTGGCCATAGCCAGACCTATCCATGCCAAGACACCCAGCAATCCCCCAACCGCAACAAGCATTGTTAGTTGCAAAACAATCTCCTTCCATGGTGAAAGGAGGAGAAACCACGCATATATTATGAAGCCTGTTATACACGCAATGAAAATTGCAATACCAGCAGATCTGTTCTGTCTTGCCATGCCGTATCGCAACTCCTACCATTATATTATTTATCAGTTTATACGATTCTCCGCTCATAGATTGATTTAACTTTATCAAGCGTATCTATATCATCAACGCTCTTATCATCGCGTATATGTTTTATCCTAGGAAATCTTAATGCATATCCGCTATCATGCCTATCGCTTTTCTGTATGCTATCGAATGCGATCTCAAGCACGATCTCAGGCTTCACGACTATCCTATAACCCTCATCTCCAGTCATTATTGATTTTAGTTTTCGAGTCATCTGATCAATTTCTTCATCAGTTAAACCAGAATAAGCTTTTCCAATTATTTTGAGTTCATCGTTATCACGCACAGCAAATGTGTAGTCAGAAAGCACACCGGCTCTTTTTCCATGCCCATATTCTGCTATAACTATAACGGCATCTATTGTGTCAAGTTCCTGTTTGAGTTTCACCCAGTATCTTCCACGCTTTCCAGGCTGGTATGTTGAATCTGGATCCTTCAACACCAATCCCTCATGTCCCAAACTTCTGCTTTCTGCAAACATCTTTGCTATCTTCTCCTCAGAATCAAGCGTTAAGAATGGCGCATTTGCTATTGTTTCCTTCAACATCAAACTTTCAAGCAATTCCTTTCTTTTAGTAAGAGTATGTTTTAATGTGCTAGAGCCATTCAGGTACAGAATATCATATGCTACATATGTTACAGGTATTTCGTTCATTATCGATTGATCAACATTCTTTCTCCTCAACCTTCGCTGCAGTTCATTGAAAGGTAATGGCTTACTATCTCTGAATGGCACTATCTCTCCATCCAAAATAAAATCATCCCTCTGATTTACTGCAGCACTGGTGATTTCTGGAAATGGTAATGTTATATCCTCCAGCCTTCTCGAAAATATCTTTACCTTGTTACCTATCCTATGCAACTGCGCTCTTATACCATCATACTTGTACTCTGAAATTAGCATCTTCGAATAATATTCAGCAATTTCCTTAGAAGTGAACATAACATCAGCAAGCATGAAATTGATTGGAGTGAATGGTTGTATTACCGCAGATGATAATTTATCATCTTTGGCTAATGTGGCAATATAACCGATATCGCCGCCAACCAAAAACGCCTCTCTAACATCATTGATGCTTCGATTGAATGCCTGTGCTATAGCAAGTTCAACTAAACCGCCAACGAGACCTATCCTTAATTCATTCACAAGTATTTTCACGAGATATTTCGCTTCCATAGGCGAGCAGTTAACCAACAACCCCGTCACAATCTTTCTTTTCTCCTCAGACGAGCCTTGACCCATAACATTGGCTATTTTGTTGAACTGCCGGTAGACGTAGGGAATAGTTAGTTCTGTTCTTAGCAATGGCTCAACCTGGCGTTTTGCAATTGCTTCTTCTGCAAGTTTTCCCAGATCTCCATATTTGATGTATATCTTCCTTAGATCATCAGGCTTCAAACTTGATATTTCAATCAGGATATCCCATATGGTGCTGTATCCAACATTCAAATCAAGGCCAGAGCCTTTTGGAAATATGTGACCAGATAGAAACATGCATGCAATTTTTAGTGATTCATGATCAAGTTTCCTCAGGTATTCAGCAAGCAAACTAATCTTTTCGTTCTTACTGCTGGTAGATCCTATTCTATCGCATAGTTCAGCAAACTCTCTAAATGTCAACGTTCTAAAATATCAGTAGCCTAAATTTAACTTTGAAACTTCAATCGCCATAAGATAGGCATCCTCGCCATCTCTATAATACCCTCTGATCTTCGTCTTTATCTCAAAGCCAAGAAACTCATACAGTTTTACCGCATGTTCATTGCTAACCCTAACTTCAAGGTAGATCTCATCGACCTTCCTTGTCCTCATACCCGCCATACCTTCCTCCATCAAGGCTTTGCCAATACCCTTGCCTCTATGCTCTTCCAAGACAGCAACAGAAACCACATGTCCCTTCTTTACAAAGCCTAGTTTGCGAAAGTTAGAGAACCCAAACTCGATCTTGCACATTATATAACCAACTACCTTGCGATCCAGTTCAGCAACGACAAACGCTTCAGGAAGCTCCTTAAGTATAGATTCGAAGAAGTAATCGGAATAGTGCTCTGGCAATGTATTCATATTGATCTCTATTACAGAAGGAAGGTCTTCACGCTCGCACCTTCTTATCACGTAATTGCCAACATTTCTCAGCGCAGTTTGCAATGCAGATGCTAGCACCAATTCGATATTTAACTTTAATCAAACATAAGACATTAATGTGCATCTCGCCTTACATACTTAGTTGGTATCTATAGAGAATGGTGCTCCGATAGATCATGAGGCTATCGCATCCATAGTATCAAAACATATGCATGTTATTACTTACTATGTTAGGGAGGATAATTCTTTAGAATTTTCTATAGAACCTTCTAACACCATCAAGGAAGATTTTCAGAAACTTCTTGCCAGTTTGAGGCCATACGCCATAGTCGCTAGTTTGAGAAAAAGTGGTGAAGGTTTGACTGTGTTAGCGGGAAATATACCTGTGCATAAAACAAATCTGAAAGGATGGATGCCCATAGCACTCTTTGTTGCTACTATAGGGGTGGTGCTTTACGATGGTTTTCTGCGGGCACAAACTGCAAGTGGTCAAGCATATATCAGGGATCCCTGGGAGATGGCAATCATCTATACACTATCGCTAATGGGCATTCTTGGTATTCATGAGTTGGGACACATGATTGCTTCCAGAAAGCATAAGGTGAAAGCCACATGGCCATTTTTCATACCGGGCATTCCTGGTTTCTCTATAAGCCCACCAACTTTTGGAGCGATCATATTCTCCAGAGCGCATATGCCAAATCGTGACATCTTGTTTGACATTGGTTTTGCTGGTCCCGTGGCGGGTTTGATAGTTACTGTAATAGTTTCTATGTATGGTGCGATGCTGTCTCCGTTGATACCTATAGAACAGGCAAATGAATTGATGGGTCAATCGCAGTTGATCAGGATCTATCCTAGTTTGCTTATGCTGGGCAG
>Ga0073934_10003497_pt1 | contig 28758 bp, 30 predicted proteins | sample LarsenN4metaG_FD_76834 | JGI IMG/M metagenome (GOLD analysis project Ga0073934, IMG submission 76834) | Hot spring sediment bacterial and archeal communities from British Columbia, Canada, to study Microbial Dark Matter (Phase II) - Larsen... ... | reverse complement strand
GGCGGCGACTGCGGCATCGCGCTCGCCGGCGCGCCGGGCGTGGCGGAGCGGGTGGTCGCGGCGTGGCGCGAGGCGGGCGTCGTGCCGCTCGCGCTCGCGGTCGCGGAGGACGGCGTGCGGGTGGCGACGGAGCGAACGGCCTTCGGCGAGGCGGCCGGTGGGCGCTGAGTCGATCAGCGACCGCAAGCGCTCGCACCTCGAGCTCTGCGAAGGGGCCGAGGTGGAGTACGTCGGGAAGACCACGCTGTTCGAGGAGGTCGACCTCGTCCACGACGCCCTCCCCGAGCTGGCGGTCGACGAGGTCCGGTTGGAGACGCGCCTCCTCGGCAAGACGCTCCGCGCGCCGCTCCTCATCACCGGCATGACGGGGGGCACCGAGGAGGCGGCGGCGATCAACCGCGACCTCGCGCGGGTCGCCGAGGAGCACGGCATCGCGTTCGGCCTCGGCTCGCAGCGCGCGATGCAGCGCAAGCCCGCGCTCGCCGACACGTTCCGCGTCCGCGAGCACGCGCCGAACACGCTCGTGCTCGCGAACCTCGGGCTCGTCCAGGCCACCGCGCTCGGCACGGCCGAGGTCGAGCAGCTCGTCCGCGCGATCGGCGCCGACGCGCTCTGCCTGCACCTGAACCCCGCGCAGGAGCTGATCCAGCCGGGCGGCGACCGGGACTTCCGCGGCGGCGTCGGGACGATCGCGCGGCTCGTTCGCGAGCTGCCCGTGCCCGTCGTCGTGAAGGAGACGGGCTGCGGCATCTCGCGCGCCGTCGCCGAGAAGCTCGCCGCGGTGAGCGTCCGGACGGTCGACGTGTCGGGTGCGGGCGGGACGTCGTGGGTGCGGGTGGAGGCGCTGCGGGCGGATGCGCCCGAGCGGCGGCTCGGCGAGGAGTTCGCGAACTGGGGGATTCCGACCGCGGCGGCGCTCCTCGCGTGCCGCGGGCTCGGGATGGACCTGATCGCGAGCGGCGGGGTCCGCAGCGGGCTCGACGTGGCGAAGGCGGTGGCGCTGGGGGCGCGGGCGGCCGGGGTGGCGCTCCCGGTCTTCCGGGCCTACCGGGAAGGCGGAGTGGCGGGTGCCGGGGCGTTCATCGCCCGGCTCACGGCGGGCCTCCGGACGGCGATGGTCCTGACCGGCTCGCGCGACCTCGGCGCGTTGGGGCGGGCACCGGTGGTCTTGGGGAGACGCCTCCAGGCGTGGTCTAAAGGAAAGGACGAGCATGAGTAGCTCACGGATTCCGGCGTTCTACCAGCTGACGATCGAGGAGCGGCGGCGGAAGCTCGCCGACGCGCTCGGTCTGTCCGAGGCGGAGGTGCACGAGCTGTCGGCGGCCGACGCGCTGCCGGCCGAGGTGGCGGACATCATGGTGGAGAACGCCGTCGGGACGTTCGCGCTGCCGTTCGGGGTGGCGCTGAACTTCCAGGTGAACGGCCGCGACCACGTGATCCCGATGGTGGTCGAGGAGCCCTCCGTGATCGCCGCCGCGTCCTACGCCGCGCTCGTCGTGCGGGCGGGCGGTGGGTTCGCCGCCGAGGCGGAGCCGGGGGCGATGATCGGGCAGATCCAGCTCGTCAACGTGCCCGACCCGGGCGCGGCGGTCGAACGCATCGGCGCCGCCCGCGCGCGGCTCCTCGCGGCCGCCGAGGAGCTGACGCCCGGGCTCTGCCGCCGCGGCGCCGGGCCGCGCGACGTCGAGGTGCGGCTCGTCCGCACCGCGCGGGGCGAGACCATGGTGGTCGTCCACGTGCTGCTCGACACCGGCGACGCGATGGGCGCCAACGCGGTCAACTCCGTCGTCGAGGCGCTGGCGCCCATGGTCGAGGAGATCGCCGGCGGCACCGTCTGTCTCCGCATCCTCTCGAACCTCGCCGACCGGCGCCTCGCGCGCGCCGTCTGCCGCATCCCGATGAAGGCGCTCGCCCGCGACGGGCTGACCGGCGAGGAGGTCGCGGAGCGGATCATGTGGGCGTACGAGTTCGCGGCCGCGGATCCGTACCGGGCGGCCACCCACAACAAGGGCATCATGAACGGCATCGACGCGGTCGCGGTCGCCACCGGGAACGACTGGCGGGCGATCGAGGCCGGCGCGCACGCCTACGCGTGCAAGGACGCGCAGTACCGCTCGCTCTCGACCTGGGAGATCGACGACGGCCACCTGGTCGGCGCGCTCGAGCTGCCGATGGCCGTCTCGACCGTCGGCCCGATGGTCGAGTCGCATCCGCGCGTCCGGCTCGCGCTCCGCGTGCTCGGCGTGTCCGGGGCGCGCGAGCTGGCCGCCATCATGACCGCGGTCGGCCTCGCGTCGAATCTCGCCGCGATGCGGGCGCTCGCCATGGAAGGCATCCAGAAGGGCCACATGGCCCTCCACGCGCGCGCCGTCACGCACGCGGCCGGGGCGCGCGGCGAGGAGGCCGAGAAGCTCCGGCGTCGGCTCGTGGCCGCGGGCGAGATCAAGATCGACCGCGCCCGCGAGCTGCTCCGGACCCTGGAGTCCGGATCGTGAAGCTGCCCGCCCGCGGGCGCGCCGGGGGGAAGGTCATCCTCCTCGGCGAGCACGCGGTGGTGTACGGCCGGCCGGCGCTCGCCGCCGGGCTAAGGCTCGGACTCACCGTGGAGCTGGTCGCCGCATCGGGGCCCGCTCGCCTCGAGAGCGACGCGACGCCCGCCGGCGACGCGCGGCCGCTCGAGGTGCTGCGGCGGACGGCTGCGGCGGTCGGGCTGCCGGCCGACGGCTTCGTCGCGCGCGTGCGCTCGGAGCTGCCGGCCGGTGCGGGGCTCGGCAGCTCCGCCGCGCTGGCGGTCGCCCTGCTCCGTGCGCTCGCCACCGCCGCCGGGCGGCCGCTCGGGCGCGGCGACGAGCTGCGTCTCGGGCGGGAGCTGGAGGCGGTCTTCCACGGGACGCCGTCCGGCATCGATCCCGCCGCGGCGGCGCTCGGCCGCTGCTTCACGTTCGTCCGCGGCGAGCCGCCGGTGGTGACGCCGCTCCGGCCGGCCGCCCCGCTGCCGCTCGTGATCGGGCTCTCGGGCCGCCCCCGCAGCACGGGGACGGCGGTGCTCGCGCTCCGCGCTCGCTGGGAGGCCGACCGCGCCCGCCACGAGGCGCTCTTCGACCGGATCGGGACGGTCGTGGAGGCCGGCGCCCGCGCGCTCGCCGCCGGCGATCTCGCCGCGCTCGGCCGCGCGATGGACGAGAACCAGGCGCTGCTCGCGGAGGCCGGCGTATCGGCGCCCGAGGTCGAGCGCCTGGTCGCCGCGGCGCGGCGCGCGGGCGCCGCGGGCGCGAAGCTCACCGGCGGCGGGGCGGGCGGCGCGGTGATCGCGCTCGGGCCGGATCCGGCGCGGATCGCCGCCGCGCTCGAGGCCGCGGGTGCCCGCGCGCTCCGTGCCGAGATCGGCGGAATGGTGGAGGAGGCAGCGTGACGATGGGAGAAGGACGGCTGGTGGTGATCGAGGGCGGGGCGGGCGGCGAGGGGCTCGCCGCGCGGGCCGCCGCGGCGGCGGAGCGCGCGACGACCTGGCTCCTCGACCGGCAGCATCCGCAGGGCTACTGGCACGCGCCGCTCGAGGCGAACGCCACGATGGAGGCGGAGTACGTCTTCATGAACCGGCTCCTCGGGCGGCGGAAGGGGGACGTCGAGCGGCGCCTCGTCGACCGCCTGCACGCGATCCAGGGAGCGGACGGCGGATGGCCGCTCTACGCCGGCGGGCCCGCGAACCTCTCGGCCACGATCGAGGCGTACTTCGCGATGAAGCTCGCGGGGCTCGGCGCCGACGAGCCCGCGCTGGTCCGGGCGCGCGACTTCATCCGGAGCCAGGGGGGGCTCGCGCGCGCGGGCGTCTTCACCCGCATCTGGCTCTCGCTCTTCCGGCAGTTCCCGGAGCGCGGCGTGCCGGCGATGCCGGTCGAGCTGGTGCTCCTGCCGCCGTGGTTCCCGCTCAACATCTACGCGATGTCGAGCTGGGCGCGCGGCACCGTCGTGCCGCTCGTGCTCCTCATGGCGCACCGCCCCGACGTCGCGGTCGCGCCCGAGACCACGCTCGACGAGCTGTGGCTCCGCCGGCCGAGCCCCGAGGACTTCGCGTTCGCCCGGTCGCCGGAGCTCGTGACGTTCCGCAACTTCTTCCTCGCCGTCGACGCCGCCCTCCACCGGGTGAGCCCCACCGCGTGGCGGCCGCTCCGCCGGCGGGCGATCGCGCGGGCGATCGAATGGATCCTCCGGCACCAGGACGCGAACGGTCAGTGGGGCGGCATCCAGCCGGCGATGGTGTACTCCGTGCTCGCGCTCCACGCGGTCGGCTTCGCGCCGGACCACCCCGCGATCGTCCGCGGGCTCGCGGGCATCGAGGAGTTCCTCGTCGAGTGCGAGGGCACGCTCATGTACCAGCCGTGCGTCTCGCCGAACTGGGACACCGGGCTCGCGATGCGGGCGCTCCTCGACGCGGGCGTCGACCCGTCGCACGACGCCCTCGGCCGGGGGGCACGGTGGCTCCTCGACCACCAGATCTTCCGGCCGGGCGACTTCAACGTCTACAACCCCGCGCTCGAGCCGGGCGGCTGGGCCTTCGAGTTCGCGAACGACTGGTACCCCGACACCGACGACACCGCGGTCATCCTCATGGTCCTCGCGCAGCTTCCGGTCGCGGGGACGCCGGCGGGGCGCCGCGCGCTCGCCTACGGTGCGAACTGGTGCCTCGGCATGGAATGCCGCGGGGGCGGCTGGGCGGCGTTCGACACCGACAACACGGCCGCCTTCCTGAACCGCATCCCGTTCGCGGACCAGGAGGCGATGATCGATCCGCCGACCGAGGACATCACCGGGCGCCTCCTCCAGCTCATGGGGTCGCTCGGCTTCGCGCCCGACTACGGCCGGGCGCGCCGCGGCATCGACTTCCTCCGCCGGACGCAGCGCGCGGACGGCAGCTGGTGGGGCCGCTGGGGCGTGAACTTCATCTACGGGACGTGGAGCGCGCTCACCGGGCTGGTCGCGATCGGCGAGGACCCGCGGGCGCCGTGGATCCGCCGCGCGGTCGAATGGCTGAAGGCGCATCAGAACGCCGACGGCGGCTTCGGGGAGACGGTCGCGTCCTACGACGACGAGACGCTCGCCGGCCGCGGCGAGAGCACGGCGTCGCAGACGGCGTGGGCGCTCCTCGGGCTCCTCGCCGCCGACGGGCCGCGGAGCGAGGCGGTCGAGCGCGGCGTCGACTGGCTCGTCCGCCGGCAGAACGCCGACGGCACCTGGGACGAGGCCCAGTTCACGGGCACGGGCTTCCCGCGCCACTTCTACCTCCGCTACCACATGTACCGGCACTACTTCCCGCTGATGGCGCTCGGGCAGTACGCCCGGGCACGCGGGGGGCGGCCGTGACCGTCGGCATCGAGCGGCTGGCGGCGTACGTCCCGCCCTGGGTGCTGCCGATCGAGGCGCTGGCCGACGCCCGCGGCGTCGCGCGCGAGAAGGCGCGGGCGGGGCTCGGCGTGGAGGCGATGGCCGTCACGCCGCCGTGCGAGGACGTCGTCACGCTCGCCGCGAACGCGGGCGCGCGGCTCCTCCGCGCGGCGGCGGTGTCGCCCGACGACATCGGCATGCTCCTCGTCGCCACCGAGACCGCCGTCGACCACGCGAAGCCGGTCGCGATCCTCGTCCACGGGCTGCTCGGGATCCGCGCGCAGTGCCGGGTCTTCGAGCTGAAGCACGCGTGCTACGCGGGGACGGCCGCGCTCATGACGGCGGCCGACTGGGTCCGTGCGGGAGCCGCCCGGCGGCGCCGGGCGCTCGTCATTGCGGCCGACGTCGCGCGCTATCCGCTCCGCTCCCCCGGCGAGCTGACGCAGGGCGCGGGGGCGGTCGCGATGCTGGTCGGGAACGACGCCGCGGTCCTCCAGCTCGGGGCGGAAACCGGCCTCCACGCCGCCGACGTGTGGGACTTCTGGCGCCCGCTCGGGCACCGGGAGGCGCTCGTCGACGGGAAGTACTCGGTCGACTGCTACCTCGCCGCGCTCGACGGCGCCTTCGGCGCCTACCGCCCGCGGGAATGGCCCGAGCTGGGACCCGGCGAGGCGTTCACCGACCGGGTCGCGCACCTCCTCTTCCACGCGCCGTTCCCGAAGATGGCGATGAAGGCGCACCGCCGGCTCGCGACCCTCGACTGGCAGGCCGCGCGGGAGCGCTGGGCGGCCGTCGCGCCGCGGCTGGACGATGCGATCGCGGAGGCCTACGCCGCCCAGGTCGCGCCCGGCCTGGAAGCCGTCGCGCGGATCGGGAACGCGTACACGGCGTCGCTCTACCTCTGCCTCGCCGGGCTCCTCGAGCGCGAGGGGCGCCGGCTCGGCGGGCGGCGGCTCGGCCTCTTCTCGTACGGCAGCGGCTCGTGCGCCGAGTTCTTCACCGGCACCGTCCCCGGGCGGGCGAGCGAGGCGACGGACGGCGGGCTCGGGCGGCTCCTCGCGGCGAGGACGGAGATCGACGTCCCCGCCTACGAGCGGGCGTTCGCGAGCGCGGACGCGGGCGGCGATCCGCCCGCCGGGTTCCAGGGCGACTTCGTCTTCACCGGCGTGCGCGCCGAGCGGCGCGAGTACGCCCGGGTGGCGCGATGACGGCCGTCGCGGCGGTCCGCGACGCCGGGGTCGACCCCGCCCGGCTGGCGGCGGCGTACGCCCACTGCGAGCGCATCGCCCGCGGCCACTACGAGAACTTCACGATCGGCTCCTGGCTCCTCCCGCGCGCGGTCCGACGGGACCTCGCGGCGGTCTACGCGTTCGCCCGTGGCGGCGACGACCTCGCCGACGAGGGGCCCGAAGCGGGGCGCCTCGCGCGCCTCGCCGCCTGGGAGGCCCGGCTCGAGGCGGTGGCGGCCGACCCGACGGCGGCGGACGACCCCGTCTTCCTCGCCCTCGGGCACACGATCGCGGCCCGCGCGCTGCCGGTCGAGCCGCTGCGCGACCTCCTCCGCGCGTTCCGGCAGGATGCGGGCGGCGGCTCGCGCCGCTTCGCCACGTTCGCCGACGTGCTCGCCTACTGCCGGCGCTCGGCGAACCCGGTCGGGCGCACCGTGCTGGCGCTCTTCGGGTGGCGGGACGCCGAGCGCCAGGCGCGCTCGGACGACGTCTGCACCGCGCTCCAGCTCACGAACTTCTGGCAGGACGTCGCGAACGACCTCGACCGCGGCCGGGTGTACCTGCCCGAGGAGGACCTCGACCGCTTCCCCGGGAGCCGCGACGCGCTGGCCGCCCGCTCGGCGACTCCCGGCTTCCGGCGGCTGCTGGCGTTCGAGGTGGAGCGCACGCGGGCCCTCTTCGCGTCCGGCGCGCGGCTCGCGGCGCTGGTCGACGGGCGGCTCGCGCGCGAGGTGCGGGTCTTCGTGCGCGGCGGGCGCGCGATCCTCGACCGCATCGCGGCGGCCGACTACGACGTCTTCACGCGGCGGCCGACCCTCTCGCGGGCGGCGCTCGCCGGCGTCGTCCTGCGGGCGGTGCTCGGATGACCGCGCCGGCGCTCGCCCGCGGCACCGTCGCCGCCGCCTACGACCACTGCGAAGCGCTCACGCGCGGGGCCCGCTCGAGCTTCTACTGGGGGTTCCGTCTCCTGCCGTCCGACCGGCGGCGCGCGCTCTCCGCGGTCTACGCCTTCTGCCGCGCGGCCGACGACATCGCCGACGACCCCGCCGACCGCCGAGACCCCGCCCGGCTCCTCGCACGCTGGCGGGAGGAGCTGGCGGCGGCCTACGCCGGCCGTCCGCGGCACCCGATCGGGGTCGCCCTCGCCGACACGGTGCGGCGCTTCCCGATCGCCGAGGAGCACTTCCGGGCGGTCGTCGACGGCGTCGCGATGGACCTGTCCCGCACCCGGTACGATCGCTGGGAGGACGACCTCGACCGCTACTGTCACGGCGTCGCGTCGGCCGTCGGCCTCATCGCGATCGAGATCTTCGGATATCGGAGTCCGTCGGCCCGCGACTACGCGGTGAACCTCGGGCTCGCGTTCCAGCTCACCAACATCCTCCGCGACGTCGCCGAGGACGCGCGCCGGGGCCGCATCTACCTCCCGCGCGAGGACCTCGCCCGCTTCGGCTGCTCCGAGGAGGACGTCCTCGCCGGCCGCGCCACCGACGCGTTCCGCGCCGTCATGGCGTTCGAGTGCGCGCGCGCGGGCGAGTACTACGGCCGCGCCCGCTTCTCCCTCGCCGAGGAGGACCGCCAGTCGCTCGCGCCCGCCGAGGCGATGCGCCTCATCTACGAGCAGCTCCTCCGGCGGCTCGTGTTCCTCCGCTACGACGTGTTCGGCCCGAAGGTGCGGCTCACCGCCCCCGAGAAGGCCGCGCTCGCGATCGCCGCCTGGGCGCGGCCGCATCTCTCCTTCCTCTACCGCCTCGCGTAGCGTTCGCCGGCGCCGAGCCTTGGTGCGACCGGCTGGCGCAACCCGGCACGAGATAGTAGACAGCACCGCCGTGACGGTGACGACGCCACACGTCGTCGTCGTGGGTGGCGGCTTCGCGGGGCTCGCGTGTGCGGTCCGTGTCGCGCGGGCCGGAGCCCGCGTGACGCTCCTCGAGCGCCGCCCGTTCCTCGGCGGGCGCGCCTACTCCTTCACCGATCCGGTCACCGGCGACGTCGTCGACAACGGCCCGCACCTCCTCGCCGGCGCGTACGTCGAGACGCTCGACTTCCTCGCCGAGATCGGCGCCGGCGCCCGGCTCGCGTTCCAGCCGCGGCTCGACGTCCGCCTCGCACACCGACGGCTCGGCTGGGGCGCGGTCTCGGCGCCGCCGGTGCCCGGGCCGCTCCAGGCGCCCGCGGCGCTCCTCCGCTACCGCCTGCTGCCGCGCGCCGACCGCCTGCGCGTGATGGCGGGGGCCGTCCGGCTCGGGGCGCGCGGCCCGGCGGGCTTTCCGGGGACGACCGTCGCGCAGGCGCTGGACGCGGCGGGACAGTCGCCGGCCGCCTGCCAGCGGTTCTGGCACCCGCTCGTGATCGCGACGCTGAACGAGGAGCCGGCGCTCGCGGCCGCCGGCCCGTTCGCGGCGGTGCTCAGGCGCCTCTTCCTCGCCGGCGCGCGCGCCGCGCGCTTCGCCCTCGCCCGCGGGCCGCTCGGCGAGCTGTACACCGGCGATGCCCGGCGGGCGATCGAGGCGGCGGGCGGCACGGTCGCCACGGGCGCCACGGTCGCCTCCGTCACGCTGCGCGCCGGGCGGGCGACGGGCGTCGTGCTGCGCGACGGGCGCTTCGTGGGCGCCGACGCCGTGGTCGCCGCGGTGCCGTGCGCGGCGCTCCTGCGCCTGCTGCCGCCGGCGCTCGCCGAAGCGCCGCCGTTCCGCGCCCTCGGCGCCGTCGGCACGTCGCCGATCGTGAGCGTCCACCTGTGGCTCGACCGGGCGGCCGGCTGGGGGGCGCCGTTCGTCGGCCTGCTGGACGCGCGGGCGCAGTGGCTCTTCGACCACGGCACGCGGCTCGCCAGCGTCACCAGCGGGGCGCGCTTCTGGGACGACGCGCCCGACGACGCGATCGCCGCGGAGGTGCTGGCCGACGCGCGCGCCGTCCTCCCGGCGCTCGGCGCCGCCGCCGTGCGGCGTGCGCTCGTCGTCCGCGAGCGGCACGCGACGTTCTCGCTGACGCCCGCCGCGGACGCGATCCGCCCGCCGGCCGAGACGCCGGTCGCGAACCTCTTCCTCGCGGGCGACTGGACGGCGACCGGCCTCCCGGCGACGATCGAGGGCGCGGTCGTGTCCGGGCGGCGCGCGGCGGCGCTGGCGCTCGCCGCCGCCCCGCAGGCGAGCCTCGCCGGCCGGAGCGGCCGGGACGCGGCGGCGCACGCGTAGCGCGGCGGGCGCGGGCACTTCGCCCGCCGTGGTGGTATGGAGGCCCGCCGTGAGCGGCCGTTGGCGCCTCGCCGTCGCCGGGTTCGTCGCGCTCGCCGCCGCGGGCTGCGGCCCCGACGCCGTGGGGCCGCCGGCCCCCGCGCAGCCGTGTGCGGCGCCCGTCGCGCGTCCCGACGGCCTGATCCTCGCCGGCTCGGGTTCCAACGTCGCCGTCGTGCGCGCGCTCGCGGCGCGGTACGGCGCGCCCGGCGGCGTGCCGATTCGCGTGCCGGAGAGCATCGGGACGAGCGGGGCGCTCCGCGCGCTCGGCGACGGGGCGATCGACGTCGGCCTCGTCGCGCGGCGGCTCACCGAGCGCGAGCGCGACGCGGGCCTCGTGGAGACGCCGCTCGCGCGCGTGCCGGTGGCGGTGGTTGTGCACCCGCGCGTCCCGGTGACCGGGGTGTCGCGCGCGGAGCTGGCCGCGATCTTCCGCGGCGAACGCGACCGCTGGCCGGACGGCACGCCGGTCGTCCCCCTGCTGCGCGAGCGGGGCGACAGCGGCAACGACCTCGTCGCGCGCGCCTGGCCGGAGGTGTGGGCGGCGATGGACGCCGCGCTCCGCGACGGCCGCTTCAGCACCGGCTACACCGACCAGGAGCTGGCCGACACGGCCGCCGCCACCGACGGCGCCGTCGGGATCCTCGACGTCGGCACGCTCCGCCTGACCCGTCCCGCGCTCCGGCCGCTCGCGGTCGACGGCATTCCGCCGACGCCGCTCGCCGCCGAATCCGGGACCCATCCGCTCACGAAGACGCTCGCCTTCGTCACCGTCGGCCCGCCCGCCGGCGCCGCCGCCCGGTTCCTCCGCTGGGCGACGTCTCCCGAGGCGATCGAGCTGCTCGCGGGATACGGCTACCTGCCGCCGGCCGACTGACGTGCCGATCGCCACCCTCGAACGCGACTTCGCGCGCCGCATGCTCCCGGTGGCGGGGCTCGCCGCCGTGGTGCTCGCGGGCGTGCCGCCGGCCGCCTATCGCTGGGTCGCGTGGCAGAAGCTCGAGGCGCAGGCCCGCGTCTACGCCACCGCGATCGGCGTCGGCGTCCGGCGGGCGGCCGAGCGCGATCCCTGGCTCTGGCGATACAACGTGCCGAAGATCCTCCAGGCGACCGCCGGACACCGGGGCCAACCGGACATCGGGCGGGTGCGGGTGACGGACTGCGCCGGGACCACGCTCTTCGCGCCCGAGGGGCTCGAGGTCGGCACCGGCGCGGCCGGCCCCGCCGGCTGGGCGCCGGTGGCGGTCGCCGGCCGGACCGTCGCGTGGGTCGAGGTCCACGCCGACCCGCGCCGGGAGCGCGCCACGCTCGCCCGGCTCGCCGCCGGCGCGGCGGTCCTCGGGCTCGCCGTCGGGGCGCTCGTCTACGTCGTGCCGGTGCGCGTCGTCCGGCGGCGCGCCCGCGCGATCGCCGAGGCGGTCGGCCGCATCCAGGAGGCGGAGCGGAGCCGGATCGGGCGCGACCTGCACGACACGGTGGGGCAGGCGCTCACCGCGCTCCAGATCGACCTCGAGCTGGCGCGGACCCGTCCGGACGAGGCGGCGCGGCGGCTCGGCGCGTGCGCGACGGTGTGCGAGGAGACGCTCGCCGAGCTGCGTCGCGTCGTGCACGACCTCCGGCCGCCGGAGCTCGCGGCGGCGCCGCTCGCCGAGCTGCTCCGCGCCTACACGGAGCGCTTCGAGCTGCGGACGGGGATCGCCGTCTCGTTCCGCACCGTGGGCGGCGACGTGCGGTCCGACGAGATCGCGACGTGCCTCTTCCGCATCCTCCAGGAGGCGCTGACGAACGTCAGCCGTCACGCCGCGGCGGGCGAGGTCGGCGTCACGCTCGCGGTCACCGACGGGACGGCGTCCCTCGACGTCGTCGACGACGGCCGCGGCTTCGACCGGGCGGCGGTCCGGCAGGGGGCGGGCCTCCGCGGCATGCGGGAGCGGTGCGAGTTCCTCGGCGGGACGCTCGCGATCGACTCGCGGCCGGGGACCGGCACCCGCATCGCGGTCGTCCTGCCGCTCGCGCGGGAGGACGCGTGAGCGCGCCGCGGACGCGGATTCTCCTCGTCGAGGACCATCAGATGGTGCGCGAGGGGCTCCGGACGCTTCTCGGCGGCCAGCCGGACTTCGAGGTGGTGGGCGAGGCGGCGGACGGCGCCGAGGCGGTCCGGCTCGCGGGCCGGCTCGCGCCGCACGTCGTCGTGATGGACGTCCAGCTCGCGGGGCTCTCGGGCATCGAGGCGACGAAGCGGCTCGCGCGCGAGCGCCCGGAGACCGCCGTCGTCGCGCTGTCGATGTACGACGACGCTCCGACCGTCGACCGCGCCCTCCGGGCCGGCGCGCGGGGCTACGTGCTGAAGGGGAGCGGCGTCGCCGCGCTCTGCGAGGCGATCCGGGTCGTCCGGCGGGGCGAGACGTACGTCTCGCCCGCGCTCTCGCGCTCGGTCCTGCCCGGACGTCTCCCGCGCGGAGCGGCCGACGCCGATCCGCTCACCGACCGCGAGCGCGAGGTCGTCCAGCTCGTCTCCGAGGGCTACACGGGACGGCAGATCGCCGAGCGGCTGGGTCTCCGGCCGAAGACGGTCGAGAATCACCGCGCCCGCATCATGGAGAAGCTCGGCATCCACACGACCGCCGGCCTCGTGCGCTGGGTGCTCGGCCGGCAGCACTGACCCGCCGCTGGGGGTTTTCCCTCTATGGCCCCGGGGAGGCCCCGCGGTATCGCCCCCGCGATGATTCGCGGACCGCAGCGCCCGTCCCGCCGGCTCGCCGGCGTCCTCCTCCTGGCGGCGCACCTCGCCTCGGCCGACGAGGTGCCCGAGCCGTCGCCGTCCCCGGGTTCGCGCGCGGCGCGCTTGGGCGAGGTGGTGGTCACCGGCACGCCGGTCGCGACGCCGACCATCGAGATGCCCTACGCCGCGTCGGTGGTCACCGAACGCCGGGTGCACGACGCGCTCTACCGGACCACGCCGCTCGCGCTCGGCGACGTCCCCGCCGTCATGGTGCAGCAGACGTCGTGGGGGCAGGGCTCGCCCGTGATCCGCGGCTTCACCGGCTTTCGCACGCTCATGCTGATCGACGGCATCCGGCTCAACAACTCGACCTTTCGCGAGGGCCCGAACCAGTACTGGGGCACGGTCGACCTGATGTCCGCCGACCGGCTCGAGGTGCTGAAGGGGACGACCTCCGTCCTCTACGGCTCGGACGCGATCGGCGGCACCGTGAACGTGATCACGCGGAACCCGTACTCGTACGGGCGGCCGTACGGCGCCGGCGGGCGGGCGACGTTCCGCGGCGCCACCGCGGAGCGCTCGCAGGGGGGACGCGGGGAGGGCAGCCTCACGCTCGGCGATCACACCGGTCTCCTGGTCGGCGGCGACGCGAAGCACTTCGGCGATCTCCAGGGCGGCGCGAAGATCGGCCGCCAGCGCTACACCGGCTACGACGAGCACGCGTTCGACGCGAAGCTCGAGCACTTCTTCCGCCCGAACGTCCGCGCCGTCGCCGCCTACCAGCGGCTCCGCCAGGCGGACGTGCCGCGCACGCACCGGACGGTCTTCGCCGAGCGCTTCGAGGGCACGCGCGTCGGCTCCGAGCTCCGCCACGAGTTCGACCAGGAGCGGGACCTCGCGTACGCGCAGCTGCACGCCGAGGACCTGGACGGGCTCGTCGACGCCGTCCGGACGAGCCTCTCGTGGCACCGCCAGTCCGAGGCGCGCGACCGCATCCGCGATGACGGCCGTCGCGACGTCCAGGACGTCGACGTGGACACGCTCGGCGTCTTCGCGACGCTCCGGAGCGGCTCGCCGATCGGCGAATGGACGTACGGCTTCGAGTACTACCGCGACTTCGTCCGGTCGGCCGCCACCGACGACGCCATCCAGGGGCCGGTCGGCGACGACGCCAGCTACGACCTCTTCGGGCTCTACGTCCAGGACGAGATCCCGTTCGGGAAGCGCGCCGCCGTCACCCTGGGCGGCCGGTACGACTTCGACGCCGCCGAGGCCGACCGGGTGGAGGACCCCGTCACCGGCGAGCAGCTCGGGCTCTCGGACCACTGGGACCAGCTGGTCGGGAACCTCCGGCTTCTCTACCGCATCGTGCCCGAGGCGCTGCATGCGTACGCCGGCGTCTCGCAGGGCTTCCGGGCGCCCAACCTGTCGGATCTCACGCGGCTCGACGTCGCGCGCACCGACGAGCTCGAGACGCCGTCGCCCGGCCTCGATCCCGAGCACTTCGTGAACTGGGAGTTCGGCCTGAAGGCCCGCAGCGAGCGCGCGCGGGGCGAGATCGCGTACTTCTACACCGACGTCGAGGACATGATCACCCGCCAGCCGACGGGCCGCCTGATCGACGGCGACACCGAGGTGCGGAAGGTGAACGCCGGCGACGGCTTCATCCACGGCGTCGAGGTCGGCGCGAGCTGCCGCGTGCTCCCCGACCTCACGCTCTTCGGGAACGTCGCCTGGCTCGACGGCGAGGTGTCCGTCTTCCCCACATCCGCCCCGGTCGCCGCCGACGAGCCGCCGGACCGCCTGCAACCCATCATGACGCGCGTCGGGATCCGCTGGGATCTTTCGCGCGACTTCTGGGTCGAGTCCCTCGTGCGCGCCGCCGGCGACAAGGACGACCTGTCGAGCGCCGAGGAATCCGACACGAGCCGCGTCCCCCCCGGCGGAACCCCCGGCTGGGTCACGGCGGACCTGCGCGCCGGCTGGACGTTCCGCGACCGCGTCCGGCTCGTCGGCGGCATCGAAAACCTCGCCGACGAGGACTACCGAATCCACGGATCGGGCTCGAACATGCCCGGCAGGAACTTCGTGGTCGAAGTGGACGTGCTCTTCTAGAGCGCAACCGCGGCGGCGAGTTGACAACGTCCGACTCGCCCGCTCTGTTCGAGGCGTGGACGGCCCCGAGCGCTACAGCGTCGTCGTGGCGAAGGACTACCTCAAGTTCTCGGCGGCGCACTTCATCGCGTACCCGGGGTTCCGGGAGCCGCTCCACGGGCACAACTACCGCATGTCGGTGCGGGTGGAGGCGGCGCTCGGCGCCGACGGCTACGTGCTCGACTTCGGGCTCGTGAAGCGGCTCGCGCACGCGCTCTGCCGGGAGCTCGACGAGCGCGTCATCCTGCCGGCGCGGAGCGAGTGCCTCACCGTCCGCGAGCGGGAGGACGGCGTGGAGGTGCGGACGGAGGACGGCGGGCGGTTCCACTTCCCGGCGGCCGACGTCCGGCTCCTGCCGATCGCGCACAGCTCGGCCGAGGAGCTGGCCGCCTTCCTGCTGCACCGGCTCCGGGACGCCCTCCGCGCCGAGGCGGGCGAGCGCGGGATCGTCGCGCTGGAGGTCGGGGTGGCGGAGGCGCCCGGGCAGGTCGCCTACTGCCGCGAGACGTGCTGAGGCGGAGGCTCGCGGCCGCCGCCGTCGTCGTCCTGTGGGGCTGCGGGCCGCCGCTCCCGGACCCCGAGTCGCCCGGCGCACGCATCCTGCGGGAGCGCTGTGCGGGGTGCCACGGCGTCCACGCCCCCGGGTCGATGACCTTCGACATGTGGGCCGTGCAGCTCGATCGCATGCGGCGGCTCTACGCCCAGCGCGGGCTCCCCTGGCTCACGCCGGCCGAGGAGGCCGCCCTGATCGGCTATCTCCGCGCCCACGCCGGCACGCAGTGAAGCGGGCTTCTCGATTGACGCCGGGAGCGGCGATCCCGTAGACGAACGCGATGCCTCCGCGCCTCCACCGCCTGGCCGTCGCGGCGCTGCTGGCCGCCGCCGCCGCGCCGGCCGGCGCCACGACCGTCCTCCGGATGCCGCTCGCACGGGTCGCGGACGAGGCCGCCCGGATCGTCCACGCCGAGGTCGTCGACGTCCGCTCCGGGCGCGACGCCCACGGCATGCCGGCCACCTGGGTCACGCTCTCGGTCGCGCGCACGCTGAAGGGCGGCCGCGCGCGGCGCGTCGTGTTCAAGCAGTACGGCGTGGCGGCGCCGCTGCCGGACGGGACGGTCGCCCGCGTCGCCGGGCTCCCGCGCTGGCAGCCGGGCGACGAGGCCGTCGTGTTCCTCCGCCCGCAGAGCCGGCGCGGGTTCACGAGCCCGGTCGGCCTCGGGCAGGGCGTGTATCGGGTGCGACGGAGCGGCGGCCGGGCGCGCGTCCTCGCCGCGACGCCGGACGCGGCGCGGCCCGCGGCGCCGGAGGACCTCGACGAGTTCCTGGACAAGGTCGAGGCGCTGGTCGGGGGCGGGCGATGAGCGGCCGTCCGGCCCTCGCGATCGTCGTCGCGGTGCTCCTCGCCGGGCCGGCGCGCGCCGCCGGACCGCTCATCGTGAACGGGCCGGGCGAGCCGCTCGTCTGGACGGCGGCGGCCATCCCGTTCAACCCCGACCGCGGGACGCTCGGCGCGCTCGACAACGCCGCCGCCGTCGCCGACGTCGCGGCGAACTTCGCCGTGTGGCAGGCGGTGCCCACGGCGCAGGTCGCGTTCGTGGACGCCGGGCCGCTCCCCGTCGACGTGAAGAAGGGGAACTACGCGAGCTACGCCGGCGTCTGCGGCGACGGTCTCTCGCCCATCGTCTTCGACACCGACGGGACGATCACCGACGACGTCTTCGGCGCCGGCGCGAGCGCGAGCGTCCTCGGCTTCGCCGGCCCGGACTGCGGCACGTACGCGCCGCCGGTGATCAGCGAGGGCGTCGCGGTCCTGAACGGCAAGTGGATCGACGGGACGTCGTCGGCCGGCAACGGCGAGATCTCGCGCGCCGAGTTCAACGCCGTCTTCGTCCACGAGTTCGGCCACTACCTGAACCTCGACCACTCCCAGATCGGCCTCGCCGAGGCGTTCGACGACGACGCCGGCAACGACGGGCGCGTCGCCACGATGTTCCCCTTCCTCGTCGACGGCGCCGCGGCGACGACGCTCGCGCTCGACGACGAGGTGGCCGTCTCGACGCTCTATCCCGCGCCCGGGTTCGCGAGCGGCCGCGGGACGATCCGCGGCCGGATCCTCCGTCCCGACGGCGTGACGCCCTTCCAGGGCGCGTTCGTGGTCGCGCGCCGGCTGGGCGATCCGCTGATCACCGCGGTCGGCGGCGTGTCGGGCGCGCGCTGGGCCCCCGGCAGCCCGGGCGGCGCCGCGCCGGCGGCGCTCACCGGCCTCTTCGAGCTGCCCGGCCTGCCGCCGGGCGACTACACGGTGGAGGTCGAGCCGATCCATCCCGCGTTCGTCGGCGGCTCGGGCGTGGGGCCGCTCAGCCCGCCGCCCAGCCTGCCGGGACCGCCCGAGTTCTGGAACGGCGCGGACGAGGCGGGGACCGGCCCGCCCGACGACCCCACGGCGGCCGTGCCGATCGCGGTCGCGGCCGGCGCCACCGTCGACGCGATCGACATCCGGCTGAACCAGCCCGCCCCGCCGGTGCACGACGACTGCGCGGCGCCGGTGACGATCGCGGCCACGCCGTTCTTCGACGTCCGGACGACCGCCGCCGCCACGTCGGCGCCGGGCGACCCGCAGCCGTCCTGCACCCCCTCGGCGAACGCGAACACCGTCTGGTACGCCTACACGCCGCCCGTCGGCGGCACGGTCACGCTCGACACGGCGGGCTCGAGCTACGACACCGTGCTCACCGTCTACACGGGCGGCTGCGGGACGCCCGTCGAAGCGGCGTGCAGCGACGACGTCGCCGGCGGCCAGCTCTCGAAGCTCTCGTTCATCGCCGCCGCCGGCACGACGTATCTCGTGGAGGTGGCCGACTACGGGAGCCCCGGCGGCGGCACGCTCTTTTTCCGCGCCGACTTCAGCACCTGCGGCAACGGCACGCTCGAGGCGGGCGAGAGCTGCGACCTCGGCGCCGCGAACGGGCAGGGCGCCTGCTGCACGACGGCGTGCGCGCTCGTCGACGCCGACGGCGACGCCGTCTGCGACGCGCACGACGGGTGTCCGGCCGCCGCCGACCCCGCGCAAACCGACGCGGACGGCGACGGCCGGGGCGACGCCTGCGACGCGTGCGTCACCGCCGTCGCCGGGCAGACCGCCTGGCTCAAGCCCAAGCTCACGGTCCGCGGCCTGAGCGACGGGAGAACCGGCAACGACACGCTCCTCCTCACCGGGCAGTTCCGGCTCGCCACCGGCGCCTTCACCGTCGACCCGCGGGCCGACGGCGCCACCGTCGAGCTCCGCTCGGCGGACGGCTTCCCGCTCTGGTCCGTCGCGCTGCCGCCGGGCGCGGGCGGCCCGGACGTCCCCGGCTGGCGCTTCGCGAAGGGGGCCGTGACGTACGTCGACGCCCGGCCCGGGGGCACGGGCGGCGTGTCGCGGATGGTGGTGAGGGATCGCGGCGCCGGCCTGGTGGAGGTCCTCGTGTCGGCACGCCGCACGACGTTCGGCTTCGACGCCGGCGACGCGCCGTTCGCCCTGACGATCGTTCCGGGCGGCGCGGCGGCCGGCGCCGCCGGCGAGTGCGGCGAGCTGACCTTCGGGTCGCCGCCCGCGGAGCCGGCGTGCGCGGCGACCGGCCGGGGAGCGAAGGTCACCTGCCGGTAGGACGCGCGTGCCGGCCCGCGCGCGGTCGCGTCCGAACGTCGTCGGATCGCCGCCGGCGTCGGGCGCCGGCCACGCCCGCGCGCCGGCTCCGCCGGTACGTCGCTTGCAGCAGACCGCCGGCATGCGATGACTTCTGCTGGCCGGTCTCCTGCTCCTGACGGTGGCGCCCGCCCCCGCCTGGGAAAGCGAAACGGAGGAGCAGGCGCGCCGCGAGCGCGCGGCGAGCCGCCATCTCCTGCGCGTGCAACGCGAGCGCTTCGAAGCCGCGGCGCGCGGCGACTCGCCGGCGCGCCTGAAGCGGCTCGAGCGCGAGTTCCGCCGCACGCAGGAGCGTCGGGCGCGGCTCCTGCGCGAGGCGAACGCGCGCTGACGTGCCCGCCGGCGCTCGCCTCACGACGCCGCCCGCGCCGCCGGCCTCAGGGACAACCGCCCGTGCCGGCCGCCACCTGGGCGCAGTCGGCGAGCGAGGTCACCCGCATCGGCGCCGGCAGCGCCCCGCCGCCGCCCACCTCGTTCGCCAACGCGAGCGCCTGGGTGCTGTACTGCGTGATCGAGCTGCCGCCGACGACGAGGTTGATGTCGTTCGTCCAGAGCGAGCCGTAGACGGTCGCGTTGCCGGTGATCCCCGTGTCGCCGGAGTACTCGACCTTCGTCTTGCCGCGGACGAGGATCAGCCCCTTGAACTCGAAGCTGCCCTGGATCGTGAGATCCCCCTCGACGATCATGATGCCCGCGCCGCTCGCGTTGCCGTTGCCCTTGATGGTGACGCCGCCGTTCCCGTTGAAGTAGGTGATCTGCGGCGCGTCCGTGGTGCCGAACACCGCGTTGCCGTTGATGTCGCTGGCGCCGTAGTACACGAGGCCGGGGCGCGCGAGCAGATCGTCGATCATCTGGTTCATCTGTGCGACGCTCGGGGCGGCCGGCGCCCTCTTCACGCTCGGGACGGTCGGCGGGCCGGCCAGGAAGCCGAGTCCGGTGACGTCGAGCTTCTGGTTCGAGTTCAGGCTGCCGACGACCTCCTGCGTGTTCGTGTCGTTCCGCGTGGCGATCGCGGGGACCGGCGCACCCGGGCCGTCGCCGCCCGTGTAGTTGCGGTCGTTGCCGTCGACCGTGAAGGCGTTCCCGTTGAACGTCGCGTTCGTGGCGCCGTCCTGGGCCAGGTAGATCGCCCCGGGCGACGTCGACGGCGTGTCGGAGCGGAGCAGGTTCGCCACCACGACGTTGCGCACGCCCTCCGTGCCCGTCGCCGTCGCCACGAGCCGTCCCCGGTTCGCCGGATCCCCGGCGTCGACGACCGGCACGACGGTGTAGCTGAAGCCGGCGAGCGGCGGGAAGGCGCGCGACCCGCTGCCGTAGAGGTCGTCCCACAGACCGACGACGCCGTTCTCGAAGTCGATGACGCCCGGGCCGTTGATCGCCTGGAGCGCTTCGCTGATCCCCGCCTCGGCCGCGAGGTGGACCTGCGTCGAGCCGCGGTAGTTCCGGGTTGCGCGGATCCCCGAGCTGCCGATGACGAGCGCGCTCGCGCCGGCGACCGACAGGATCGCGACGGCGAACAGGGTCAATGCGAGCGCCATGCCGCGCTCGCGCGGACGAGACGGCGGGATTGCACGGATGCGCATCGAACTCTCCTAGAAGTTCTCGAGCGAGCGGTTGCGGATCGCGATCTCCGTCTGCGCTTCGGAGGCGATCGGGACGGGGTTGCCGGGGTCCGGGTTCGGCAGCTCGGCGCGGACCGTGATGCGGACCTTCGCCACGCAATCGCGCTGGCTGGGAGTGAGCGCGGCGGGTACGCCGACGGGAACGAGCTCGACCGGTGGGTTGCTGCCGTCGAAGTAGCGGAGCGCGAACCCGTTGCTCGGGATGCCCGACACGAGCGTCGTCGGGACCCCGCCGTCGGTCCGCACCAGATCCGACCCCGACAGCTCGTACGTGACGTCCTCGGAAGGGCCGGCGATCGCACCGTTCGCGTCGAGGTCCTGCCGGAACCGGAGCCGACTCGCGGTCCCCTCGACGAGGCCCTGTTTCACGCCGGGACAGCTCGGCCCCGGAGCGGTCGGCAGCGCCGTGCCGGCGGGGTCGAATGCGGCCATGCGCAGCTCGCGGCTCAGGAGGTCGATGACCGTCCGCGTGACGTTCTGACTGTCCGTGTAGACGTTCTGCGCGGCGAGCGCGCGCGACTGCGAGAGCTGGAAGGAGTACATCCCGGCGAGCGCGATCAATGTGAGCGCGCTGCCGGCAAGCACCTCCGCGGTGGAGAGGCCGCGCGAGCGCGAGCGGTCCCGGCGGCGCGTCGTCACGGACAGGGCACCGTGCTGCACCGGACGTAGCCGGCGACGGTCGTCGTGTGCGGCCTGTGATCGGTCCAGGACACCCGGACGGTGACGGTCTTCACGCCGAAGGACGGCGTGTCCTTCGGCGAGACCGTCCACGTGCGCGTGAAGACGCCTCCGGTCGTGCCGTCCGCCCGGAGCGGATTCGCGGCGTCGGTGTAGTCGCCCGGCGCGAGCTGGGCCGCGCCGAGCGGCATGCTGCGGAGCAGCTCGAGCTGCTGCTGGGCGAGCGCCGTGGCGACGCCGGTCGAGTCGGCGGTCTTCAGGTTCCGGGTGAGGTTGATCGCGCCTCCGCCGAGCGCGAGGAGCCCGGTCGTCATGAGCGTGATCGCCGCGAGCGCCTCGAGCAGCGACGCGCCGCCGCTCCGGCGGCGTCGGGTGTCAGTCGATCGTCGCCTGGCCGAGCACATTGAGGGAGATCACCTTCGTCTTTCCGGTTCGCATGACGGGAATCGTCACCAGCGCCGGAACCATCCCGCGACTGTCGAAGACGGGATTGCCGGGCGTGACCGAGCCGACGGACGTGCCGCTGGGAAGGTGCTGCGTGCTGCCGTCGACGGCCCACGTGTTGGGCGCCGTCTCGCGCTCGATCGTGTAGCTCGACCCCGAGGCGAAGTTGAGCCGGTACCGCGTATTCCGCGCGATGGCCCGCCGGCGGGCGAGCTGGAGGTCGGCGGCCACCTGATGCACCGCGCCCGACAGCGCGTACGGCGCCCGCAGCCGCGTCATGGTAGGGATTCCGACCGCGGCGAGGATGCCCGTCAGGCCGATCGCGACGAGGCCTTCGAGCACGCTGACGCCGCGGCACGAGCGCTTCGGCGTCGGAGACATCGCCGACGGTAGCAGGCGGGGTGCCAACCGCTCCGACTCCGGCGCGCGGTGTCCGCTCGTGCGATGGGTGGCGTCTGCGTGCCCCAGCCGTGACGGTCGGGTTGGGGCATCGCCACGGAAATGGCGGCCGCCGGCGCGCGGTGCGCGTGGCGCCCGCGCGGTCGCGTGACGTGGCGGGCGCCTTCAGGAGCGCGTGAGGGCGACGGACTCGAGCGTCCGGTCGACGCCCTCGATCCGTGCGGGCCGGCCGAAGAGGCGCGCGGTCGGGCTCGTATGGACGACCGCCGGGTCGTAGAGATCGCGCGCCAGCGCCGGGCGCCCGGCCGCGAACGCCCGCACGAAGAGCGCCTCCTGCGCGGCGAGCGCGGCCGGGGTGACTTCCGCCATGCGGGTTCAGGCGCTCGCGGCGCGGAGGGCCTCGATCTCCTCGACCTGCTTCGGCGCGTCGGCCGAGAGCACCTCGCAGCCGCCGTCGGTCACCAGCACGTCGTCCTCGATGCGGACGCCGATGCCGCGGAACGCGGCGGGGACGTCCTCGCCGTCGGCCGGCACGTAGAGCCCCGGCTCGACGGTGAACACCATGCCGGGCTCGAGCGGGCGCGGCGTGCCGTCGATGCGGTAGCGGCCGACGTCGTGCACGTCGCGCCCGAGCCAGTGGCTCGTCCGGTGCATGTAGAACCGCCGGTACGTCTCCTTCTCGATCGCCTCGTCGACCGAGCCGCCGAAGAGCCCGAGGCCGATCGCCGCCTCGCAGAGGACGCGGAGCGCGGTCCGGTGGACGTCCTCCAGCGTCACGCCGGGGCGGACGGCCGCGATCGCGGCGAGCTGCGCGGCGAGCACCGCCTGGTAGACGTCGCGGTGGGCGGGCGGGAAGCGGCGTCCGGTGGGGAAGGTGCGGGTGACGTCGGCACAGTACCCGCGCCGTTCCGCGCCGGCGTCGAGCAGCAGCAGCTCGTCCGGGCCGAGCGGGCGGTCGTTCCCGGTGTAGTGGAGGATGGTGGCGTTCGCACCGGCGGCGACGATCGACGGATAGGCGGGGCCGGTCGCCCCGCGGCGGCGGAACGTGTAGTCGACGAGGGCCTCGATCTCGTACTCGGGCATGCCGGGCCGGGCGGTCTGCATCGCGGCGCGGTGGGCCTCGCAGGCGATCGCGATCGCGGCCCGCAGCCGGGCCACCTCGTCCGGCTCCTTGCGGAGACGCTGCTCGTGGAGCAGCTCCGTCGCGTCCCGGACGACGGTGGGCCCGCGGCCGGTGCGCGGCCGCTCCGCCTGCGCCCGCCGCACCGCCGCGAGCAGGCGCACGGCGAGCGGGTCGTCGCGGCCGAGGTCGAGGAACACCTCCGAGGCGCCGGCGAGGACCGGCGCGAGCTCCTTCTCGAGGTCGTCGAGCGGATGGCTCTCGTCGGCGCCGTAGCGGGCGGTCGCTCCGTCGACGCCGGCGCGCGGGCCGACCCAGATCGCCCGCTCGGGGTCGTGCGGGCGGACGAAGAGGACGAAGCGGCGCTCGCGCTCCGGGGCGAGGACGGCGACGGCGTCCGGCTCCGGAAAGCCGGTGACGTAGTCGAAATCGCTGTCCTGCCGGTAGGGATAGAGGATGTCCGCCGTTCGCACCCGCTCGGGCGCGGCGGCGAGCAGCATCACGCCGCCGCCCATCGCCTCCATGATGCGGGTGCGCCGTGCGGCGAGCGCGGCACGGTCGCCGTCGTCCTCGGGAGCCATGCTCGGCGTTCTAACATGCGTCGTGCCACATGGCACACGGCTCGCTTCCGACGGCGGGCGGAGTGCGCATGGGGAACCGAGGGACACCACGGGACGGGCGGACGTGGAGGGCGCCATGGCGGGCGGCGTGGCCGATGGGCGATGCCCCTGCGACGGTGCGGCGGTCGCGCGCGTACATCCGTGAACGCGGGATCAGCGCGATCGAGCTGGTGGTCACGATCGCGCTCATGGGCGTCGTCGCCGGCGTCGCCATGCCGTCGGTGACCCGCCGGCCCTACGTGCTCTGGGACGCGCAGGCGACGCTGATCGGCGACCTCCGTACGGCGCGCAGCGAGGCGATCACGCGCGGCGACCACTTCCGCGTCGACGTCACCGGCGCGAGCACCTACACGGTCTCGCGGATGGAGCTGAACGCCGACGGGACGTGGACGCCCCGCGTCCCGCCGTGGCGGAGCCGGACGCTCCCCGAGGGCGTCCAGTTCGTGACCGGCACGGGACTCGGCTTCGAGTTCGACACGCGCGGGCTCATGGTGAACCCGAGCTGGGCGGCGACGCTCGTCATGTACGACTTCGACAAGTCGCTCACGCGCTGGGTGACGATCTGGCCGTCGGGCCAGGTGGCGCCGGGGTCGTGACGATGCGGTGGCGGAGCACCCGGCGGACCCGGCGCCGCGCCGTCCCGGGGCGGCGCGGCGAGCGCGGCTTCTCGCTCCTCGAGGCGCTCGCGGCAGCGACGCTCTTCGCGCTCGTGTCGGCGGCGATGGGCACGCTCGCCGTCGGCTCGATCCGCGCGACCACCTTCAACCGCCACGCCTCGCAGGCCGCGCTCCTCGCCCAGCGGGAGATGGAGCGCGTCCGGGCGCTGCCCTACGAGCAGATCGCGAGCGCGACCACGACGGAGACGATGGGCGGGCAGACGTACACCATCGACACCGTCGTCGAGAGCGACGTGCCGGCGGCGAACATGAGCCGCATTACCGTCACCGCGAGCTGGACCGGCCCCGAAGGGGCGAAGTCGTATGCGACGCAGACCATCTACACCGACATCACGCTCTGAGCGCGGCGTCTCGATCGTCGAGGTGCTGGCCGCGCTCGGGATCGCCGGGGTCACGCTCGCGAGCGTCGCGACCATGTTCTCGGTCGCGGCCCGCCAGCAGAAGGGCATGAGCTACCGCGTGGAGATGCAGCAGGGGCTCCGCGGCGCGATCGACGCGATCGCCCGCGACGTCCGGCTCGCGGGCGCGTGTCTGCCGACCAACGGCGAGTTCATCGCGCTCGAGGGGCTGAACCAGCCGGGCGGCGACCGGATCACCGTGCGTTCCGGGCAAGTGCGGGACAACACGTCCTGCGTCGAGGCGGGAACGACGGCGCCCGCCGCGCAGGGCGACGGCGTGATCCAGGTGGACAAGACGACCGGCTTCGAGCCCGGGATGCTCGCCTACCTCGCGAATTGGAACGGCAACGGCCAGTTCACGAGCGTCACCGGAGTCGGCGCCGACACGATCTCGCTCGCCGACGGGCTCGAGGAGGACTACCCCGCCGGCGCCCACATCTTCGCGCTCGACGAACGCGTCTACGAGCTCGACGTTTCAGATCCGTCGAACCCGATCCTCATGATCACGATCGACAAGGGCGCGCCGCAGCAGTTCGCCGCCGGCATCGAGGACCTCCAGTTCGTCTACACCCTGAACCGCAACTGCCCGCCCTGCGACACCGTCGACCTGCCGGCCGACACGGCCGAATGGCGGCTCGTGAACGACGTACTCATCACCGCGCGCGCGAAGACCGTCGGCGCGGTGCGCCCGGAGGACCAGAAGACGCTCGTGGAAAACACGCGGGCGAAGCCGAGGAATCTGCTGCCATGACGAGGCGAGGGCGGATGGTGAAGACGCGCGGCGAGCGGGGATTCGCGCTGGTCGCGGTCCTGGGGGTGATGACGCTCCTCATGGGGCTCGGGGCGGCGCTCCACTCGACCACGATCGCGGAGACGACGCTCCGGGGCGGCCATCGCCGCGCGACCGACGGCTTCTACGCCGCCGAGTCGGGGATCAACCGCGGCATGGCCGAGTACAAGAACATCTTCTTCTCGTACAACGTCCCGAGCGGCAGCGACTTCGATCCGCAGAGCTTCACGTTGAACAACCGCACCGTGACCTACCAGCTGAGCCCCGTCCCGAACTACCCGATCGGCCGCACGCTCCCGGCGGGCACGCAGTTCGCCGGCCTGAACGCGATCGAGTACAGCTACACCGCGACGGCGACGTCGAGCCTGAACGCGGGCGACGTCGAGGCGGCGATCGGCAGCCAGTTCAACGTCGACTACGTCCCGCTCTTCCAGTTCCTGGCGTTCTACCAGAACGACCTGGAGATCCTGCCCGGGCCCTCGATGAACCTCACCGGCCCGGTGCACACGAACGGGACGCTCTACCTCAACTCGAACACGAGCTGCAGCGGGAGCCCCTGCGTCGGCGGCCTCACGATCGCCGACGCCTATCCGACGGTGACGACCGTGTCGGTGACCGCGTCGGGTGACGTCTTCCGCGGGCGGAAGGACGTCTCGCAATGTCTCGGCACGGTGACCATCTCGAAGCTGCTCGACGCCGACGGCAACAACGCGCTCGACCCGCTGCAGATGCCGTGCAGCGGCGTGCAGTCGGCGAGCCAGCTCTCCGCGTGGCTCGGCTCGATCAAGTCGAAGCAGCCGCGCGTCACGGTGCCGTCGCCCGGCGTGCTCGCGCGCGGCGGCGAGTACTGGGGCAAGGCCGATCTCCGGATCGCGCTCATGCTCTCGTCGCCGGACGGCGAAGGCCGCTTCCCGATCCGCGTGCTGGCCGCGGACCAGAGCGTCGACGGCGCGAAGGACGCCGCCCTCCAGACGTTCATGGGCCGCGACTTCGGCGGCCGCATCTTCTACTCGGACGTGCCGGAATCGGGGAAGCGGAACGCCGACTCGTCCTGCAACTCCCCGGACACGAACTCGTTCTGCCACCCGAACAGCTACGACCCGAACTTCGGGTCGAACGCCGACGTGTACGCCTGTCCCCGCGGCGACGCCCTCGGGCCGACGTCGCAGTTCGACGGGTGCACGAAGGTCGTCACGAACGAGAACCTGACCGGCGGCGGCGTGACGGCCCGGCGCGGCGGCTTCTACAACAACCGCGAGGACGCGTGGGTCTACATGCTGAACGTGAACCTCCACGACCTGCTCGCGTGGAACCGCGCCCAGGGCGGGCCGCTGTTCGACCCCAACGACGAAAGCGACGGCGGGGTGGTGATCTTCCTCACGGTGGTCGGCCCCGGCTCGACCGGCGGCATTCCGTCGCCGCGGTACGGTGTGCGGGTGTTCGGCACCCCGGACTTCGACTTCCCCCCGCCCGGCGCCAACCCGACGGGCGTGACGATGGTGTCGGACCAGGCCTTCTACGTCGAAGGCCACTACAACGCGGGGACGCCGGGTTTCCCGAAGATGCCCGCCGCCGTCATGGCGGACACCCTGAACGTGCTCTCGGCGAACTGGTCCGGCGAGCTCGGCTGGGGCGCGCCCGGCCTCTCGGGCTGCCGGAACGACTGCCAGAGCTACCAGACGCTGAGCGCGCGGCCGGCCGAGGACACCGTCGTCAACGCGGCGTTCCTCGCCGGCGTCGACACCACGACGCCCGGCAACTACAACGGCGGCTTCGAGAACTACCCGCGCTTCCACGAGAGCTGGAGCGGCCAGACGCTCTCCTACCGGGGCTCCTTCGTGAGCCTCGGGACGCCGTCGCGCTCGAACGGCGCGTGGTGCGGGACGGGTGGATCGTCGTCGAGCGGCTGCAACATCTACAACCCGCCCGTCCGCGCCTGGAACTACGACACGGACTTCCAGCTCGCCGAGAACCTGCCGCCGCTCACCCCGCGCGTCGTGGCGGTGCAGCAGATCCTGTTCACCGAGAACTTCCGGTAAGGCGGTCGTCCCCGCGCTACGGCAGCGCCTGCGCGAAGGGCTTCACCTCCACCCGGTTGAAGACGCCCTCGGTCACGTAGGGATCGCGCGCCACGAGCGCCCACACCTCGGCGAGGCTCCCGGCCTCGAGGACGACGAGGCTCCCGGTGTCGTCGGCGAGCTTGCCGGCGATCTTCAGGCGGCCCGCGTCGGCGAGGGGCTGGAGGTGGGCGAGGTGCGCGGGGCGCACCGCGGGGCGCTTCTCGCGCGCGCCCGGCGCGTCGTGGCCGATGATGACGTAGAGCATGGGCGGGGCTTCTTGCACGCGCCGGCGGCCGCGGTCTAGCCTCGACGGCATGGCGGACGCGCCCCACGGTCACCCGCGTCTCGTGCCGTTCCCCGAGGCGCTCGAGGCGCTCTTCTCGCGCATGGGCGAGCTGAAGGTCGTGCTCGGGCCGGCGGCGACGGCGGGCGTCGACGAGGTCGAGCGCTTCCTCCGCGAGGGGCTCGCGGCACGCGACCGCGGCGACGTGCCGGCGGCGATCGACCGTCTGGGGCGGGCGATGGACCGCCTCGCGGGCCTGGCCGTCCACGCCGACCCGGCCGAGGGCGCCATGATGCGTGCGATGGCGGAGCGCTTCCGCCGGGCGGTGGCGCACGGGGCCCTGGGGGACGCGAGGGAGACGGCCGACGTCATGCGCGAGCGCTCCGGGAGCGTCGTCCACCCGCGCAGGCGGTGACGGCGCGTCGCGTTTACTTCGCGAAGGCGCTCGGCTAAACGGTCTCGCCGGATGGCCAAGGACGCTCCCGCCGAGAAGCCGTGCTGCGCGCGGACGCGCGCGCGCTGGATGAGGCGCATCGCGCAGTACTTCACCTCGTTCCCGGTCATCAAGGACGTCCCCTGCGACGAGTGCCGCGAGATCCTCGAGATCCGCGTCTACGAGTCGCCGGCCGCCTGAGCTGCCGCGAGCGGACCCTCCAGCCGGCCGACGAGCGCGGGCGCGCGCAGCGCGGTCGCGAGCGCCGCCGCGAGCACGACGGCGCCGCCCGCCGCGATCGCGGTCGGTACGCCGACCCGGTCGCCGACCGTGCCCACGACCAGCCCGCCGACCGTCGCGAACCCGAACAGGATGACGGTCATCATGCTCATGACGCGGCCGCGCATGCCGTCTTCCACCGCGATCTGGATCGTCGTGTTGAGCGACGCCACGCAGAGCGTCTGGAGGAACCCGAGCGCGAACAGCACGGCGCAGGTGGTCGCGAACCGGCGGACGACCAGGAAGGCGAGGAGCGTCGTCGCGAAGCCGATCGACGCCGTCACCGCGACGAGCCCCTTCCGGGGCACGTCGCCCGCGGCCGAGAGCCCGAGCCCGCCGACCACCGCGCCCGCGCCGACGCACGCCATGAGGTAGCCGAGGCCGCTCGCGCTCTCGAGGTGGAGCGCGTCCCGCGCGAGCGCCGGCAGGAGGACGACGTACGGGAAGCCGCAGAGGCTCGTCGCGGCGGCGAGGCCGAGCGCGGGGCCGATGACGGCGTGACGGCGGGCGTACCGGAGCCCCTCGCGGAGCGCGTGCGCGATCG